>Ga0194113_10007582_pt1 | contig 13490 bp, 9 predicted proteins | sample TA2MahC200mmetaG_FD_146193 | JGI IMG/M metagenome (GOLD analysis project Ga0194113, IMG submission 146193) | Freshwater microbial communities from Lake Tanganyika, Tanzania - TA2015017 Mahale Deep Cast 200m | ecosystem: Environmental > Aquatic > Freshwater > Lake | place: Tanzania: Lake...
ATTGATTCGAGGAGAACTGGTGGTACGTCAATCTTGTGGAGCCAGAGGAGAGGGAGAGTGGGAGTTTGAACCTGAGCGGGGTAGTCTACCGCGTAGACGGGCTCGAGAACTCTGCCCATGAACCATCCTTGGCTGAAGTGCGCCGCCCTCTTTTGGTATCAGGGCTACCCGGTGATTAGATTTGTCGGCCAATCAGGTGGATAGATGATCCCGTTCGCTTTCGCCTTTGAATATCAAGGAACCTATTGCCATCCGGTTATTAGGCCATTTGGTCCATCGGGGCCACGGATAGATATTCCGTATCCGGTAGAGTGCAGCTATCTGAGCGGTGATACCGACAAGCTGCAATATGAGATGGTCCAACAAGTAGGATCTCGGGCTTGGTCGTCGAACATCAAATGGTCTCGACATGGGTTTGCTTTCACGATTTCAGATCAATGGAGCCTCGTTGCTGAGAATAGGATTCGATTGGATAGACAGTTGAAAGTTTCTAAAACAAAAGGCAGTGATATATCACCAAGCATTCCCAATGGAATGCAACTGCATCTGGCGTTCCAGATCTCATTTGTGGCACTGAATGGCTGGCGCTTTTTTGCGCCTGCCAACTTGTATGACCCAATTCAAACCGAGGCTGAGCGATTGAAAACGCTAAGCGATGATCGCCTGACCTTCCCGCTCATCATGGCGTATCAGCGTGACTCAAAGCTCAGTGTATGCCTCACCCGAGTAGGGTTACCCACATTCGCGGAACCCCCGCTTAGGCCCAATAAAGAGCGTCAATACCGACAAAAGACGGATGTAGGTTCACTAGGCTTCTCTTTGGAACCTGAGTCCCTCTCACTTCATTGCTATTGGCCCTACTATGAGGGCGAAAAAAGCGTATCTCTGGATTCGGCTGGCTCGGCACCATCTGCATTTTACCCTCTTGATGACTCCGGTATCACCATGCCACTGTCATACGAGATTCTCTTATTTACCGCTGAGACTTTCGCCGATGCGGTACTGACTGCATTCAAGAACGCATACGCTCTGGTGAACCCCAAGCCTCCACCGCTTCCCTTCTCTTTGCGCGATTCAATCAATTACCGAATGGTTTCGCTGCAGAAGACCTACCGGGAGTGGGGAGACAATGGAGCCGGTTTCATCTTCAACTTTAATCCCGAGGAGGGGTACGATAGTCCTGCAACAGGCTTCGGAGCATCCTTCAACGTAGTAGAGATGAGCGATTCCCAGGAGATTTTGGAGTACGGTTTCACGGGGCGACAGCTCAATGCCGCCTATGTGCTTGCTCGGTCGTGCAGCGGCGAATGGCTTGAAAGGGGCAGGCGTACGGTCGAGTTTTTCGTACACCATTGCACATCGGAAAGCGGTTGGTTGTATTCCATGTATCACATCGGTAAGCAACGACCTCTCTACACCTGTGGTGATCCCGAAGGGCGAGTAATGCATTACCTTGCTGTTTCTCCTCGCCCCTGCAACTATACGCGCTCCATGGTGGAAGCAGCATTTGACTTGTTGCTGAATTATCGTTTGCATCGCGATCTTGGTTCCTCTTATGACCATTGGCTGGTAATATGTCGTCGGTTCGCTGATTTTCTAATCCAGCATCAGAACCCGGATGGATCTTGGTATCGTGCTTATTCGCCGGATGGCACTCCCATTGAAGGGGACCGTTGGTTTGGAGAAGATGAAGCTGCTGCGAAATCGGCAACGGCTATTCCGATCTCGTATTTGATTGCCTTTGCGGCTGAGGAGCAGGATGGTGGCGTGAAGTACGTCGAAGCAGCCCGACGGGCTGGCCTCTACGTGCTCACTCAGAACGTTTCTGCTGATCACTATCAGGGCGGTACCCTTGACAACCCTAATGTCGTTGACAAAGAGGCTGCCCTCTATGCGATGCATGCACTCTTGACTTTGTACGATGCATTGAAAGAAAAGTCTTTCCTAGATGGAGCTCATCGAGCGGCCAAACTGGCCGTGACCTGGAATTTTATCTGGAATGCGCCCCATATAAGGGGCACGCGCCTCGACCGCGCTGGCTTTGAATCTATGGGCTGGGGAGGTATTAATTCAATTTGGGGTGGCGGCGTTGGCGATATCTATTCGCTCTTCTTTCTTCACGACTTCCTTTGTCTGAGTCAACTCACAGGTGAAACTATTTACGCTAGCGTTGCAGATTTGATCGCGAATGGAACTCAACAACTGCTTTCATATCCGGGTAATCTCATGGGGTTCGCAGATATAGGGATGCAGCCGGAGGGTGTATCGTTATGTAACCAGGGCGTCGATGAAGGCTTGATCACGAAAGGGGACATATGGGGAAGCTTAGGATGGATTTACACGGCGGGCATCTTCGGCATGCATAACTATCTGGTAGCGAAAGATTTGTAGTAAAGTCATCCCTGTTTGGTGAGAACGGTCTTTCGTTTTGAAGCCACTTTACGGTGTAACAGGGAGAACGTTTCACGCTGGGAAGGAGGTGGTCTATTGAGCGTTGTGGTATCAATGAATTGAGGAGAACGGTAATTTCTAGAATTGCCTAAACAAATCAAGGAGGTAAACGAAAATGTCACGCACAATTCTACGGTTTGCAGTATTGAGCTTGGTGCTCATTGCTCTGGTGGTCTTGGCGGCATGTGCACCTGCGCCAACACCTGTACCACCGACCGCACCACCACCCACGGTGCCGAAACCAACGGAGACCCCTACGGTTATCGAGTTTACGATCCTATCGAACTTCACGCCGGATGTTGCTCGGGGCAAGGTGCTGGCAACCCTCATCGACGAATTCAATAAGAAATACGCGGGGAGAATTAAAGTCAACTCGAACCTTGAACCTGACTGGCCGGCGATGCAACAGAAGATCAGGGCTCTGATCTCCGCCGGTACCCCTCCCGATCTCTTCCTCTACAACTATAACGCGAACGACCTCAGCAGAGAGAGGTCAGGGCAGCTAATGAACTGGGCTCCATATTTGGACGCCGACCCTGCGTGGAAGTCTAGGATTCGGGCAGAAAATCTGGCAGCGCTGACAATCAATGGAGAGATCGTTGGAATTCCAAGCGATCAGGCCCCCGTCCTCGCCTACTACCATAGCGACCTGTTTGAAAAGGCGGGCATCAAATCATTTCCCAAGACCTGGGATGAGTTTTTCGAGGCTTGCGAAAAGCTGAAAGAAACCGGGGTCGCATGCATTGGTCTCATGACTGCCGATGACGCGTGGCATGCCATGAACGCCTTCACCTATGTGGGTGCCAGTGCAGGTGGAGAGAACACCTTTGCTGTGGGCCAGTCGCTTGATTCTCCCGGAGTGGTAAAGGCTGCCGAGCTATTGAAGCGGATGTTCGAATATTCGACTCCGGATGCAGTGGGGGCTAACTACGCTGTTAGCAGCCGCAATTTCCTGACCAAGAAGGTGGCCATGATCATCGACGGGCCATGGCTGATCAGCTCCATCCAGAGCGACGTAGAGGACCCTTGTAAGGTTATGGTGGCGACAAGCCCAACATTGGCGGACACGAAGGTCCCGGCCGGGTTCATCGTCACTGACTCAATGAATCCTTGGGCCGCAGCGAAGCAACCGACCAAGGAACGAGAACAAGCGATCGTGGAATGGATGAAGTTCTTCACGAGCGAGGACAATGTCAAGAGGATGTCGATTGAGGGAGAATACCCTCTGGCAGTGAAAGCAACATTCACCGACAAGGACAAGGCGAAAGCGAACTGTCAGATGGCACAAGTTCTTGACATTTTCAGCAAGGCGCCGATGACTGTTGTGGAAGTGGTAAGGAACATCAAACCGGCTGCCTTTGCTGAACTTCCCGGACTACTGGAAAGTCTAGCATTGGACAAAATTTCCCCTGAAGAATTCGCCACTCAACTACAAGGGTTCAGCGAGTAGCCGTTCGGGAGGGAAGCTCGGAAGAAGTGTTCGAGGTGCTGGTGGCGGGCGAGGCGCTTTTTGTCTAACGCCGCCACCAGCACCTTTGATGAGTGGGCTGTGGGCTGGCTATATGTTGCTCTCTAGAAGAAGATCCATGATAGTCTTGGCCCGTCAACTGGTATTATCACTAAAACGTTACCTCAGGCTCAAAAATGTTTAATCTATTGAGGCGAATTGAGACCCAAAATAGTGTTATATTGCTCTATTTAACACCGGCTGTCCTCCTGACGCTAGTATTCTTTGTCCTTCCCTTGGCTTTCATAATTTACATGAGCTTTCAACAATGGACCGGTGTCGGCCCTGTTACGCACGTCGGCCCGGAAAACTTTACGCATCTCCTGAATGACCCTATATTTAAGAGAGCGCTCCTCAACACACTCTCTTGGGTATTTGTCGGTATCTTCATTCATACGCCCCTTTGTCTACTCGTGGCACTTGTCCTCTGGAGGCGTCCATTCATGTGGAAAGTCTTCCGGACAATCTTCGTCTTCCCAAATGTCATATCCACAACGGCCATCGCGTTTCTATGGTACTTCATCTTTCATATAGATCTTGGCCTGCTTAACAACTTGCTGAGCATCCTTGGACTTGCGAATTGGAGGCGGGCCTGGCTATCGGATCTACAAACCGCTTTGTGGGGGACACAACTGCCTTTCATCATCTACATCGGGTTCGGAATGGTTCTGTTTTTGACACAAATCTCCACGATTCCAAGCGAGATTTTCGAGGCGGCGAGAATCGATGGCGCTTCGGAGTGGCAGCAAGATTTCTATATTACCATCCCTTTGATAAAGCGCGCCATAGCACTGCAGGCCCTGTTCGTCGTGGGTTACGTCTTGAAAATGTTCGAGTATCCTTTCATCATGACAGGTGGGGGACCGGCAAATTCAACTATGAATCTATCCCTGTACATATACAGAAAGATGATAACTGCCAACCAATACGGTCTATCCATGGCAGCAGGCGTCGTTACCCTTATTGTCGGCCTTGTCTTGATGTCCTTTGTCTTCCTTGTTCTTCGTCGCTTTGAGAGGGAATGAGTATGCGTCTCTTTCGCTGGATCGTAATCCTGGTCTTTCTAATCCTGACTTTGGTTCCATTTCTATGGCTCATCATTGCATCCTTTAAGACCAGCCAAGAGCTTTTTTCTGACCCGTTTGGTCTTCCAAGTAACTGGTCGCTCTTTAATTATCTATCGGCATTTTCAATCCATCCCATGCATATTTACTTTCGGAATAGCGTTGTAGTTGCCATATCATCAACTCTTTTGGGCTTGATCGCCTCAACCCTAGCGTCATACGCTCTTCAGCACCGGTTCAGGCTGGGGAGGGCGATGTTTACTTATCTTATTTTTGGTCTCTTCCTGCCCACGAGTGCATTCATGGTACCGATCTTTTTCATCATCCACGCATTGGGTCTGTATAACACCTGGTGGGGTCTGATGTTGGTTTATGCCGGCATCTCGTTCCCGACGGGTTTCCTGATCATAAAGACCTACATGGATACAATTCCACGAGAGCTTTTGGAAGCTGCCCAAATAGATGGCGCATCATTCCACAGAGCCTTTTTCAATGTCATCTTACCGATTAGTTACCCGGGCATCGTTACAGCGGCCATATTCTTGCTGATTATGGCCTGGAATGAACTGCTATTTGCCACTTTACTTACCCAGGATGAAAGCGCCAGAACAGTTCAGGCAGGAATCCGGTTTTTCCTTACGACATACGCGGCGAATTATCCACAGGCCTTTGCCAGCACTGTAATGGCAATAGTGCCAACGATCTTGGTGTACATTCTCTTAAGCGAGCGTGTTATTGAAGGGATGACGGCTGGGGCTCTGAAGTGAATTTGCGCCTTATCGCTGGGGAAACCGAAGCTATAGAGCCGATATTGATTCCAGGGGAACTGGTGGTATGTCAATCTTGTGGAGCCAGAGGAGAAGGAGAGTGGAAGTTTGAACCTGAGCGGGGTAGTCTACCGCGTAGACGGGCTCGAAAGCTCTGCCAATCAACCATCTTTGAGAGCCCGGTAGAAGAAAGGGGGGATAGATAGGCGATTTTAGTCTCCGGTTCGGCTCGTTTTGTAACGAAATCCAAACAACAGCCAATCAGATTAAAGGAGGAGGTAAATCATGCAAACCAAACGTATGAGTAGGCGCGAGTTTCTGACTTTGGTAGGTGCGGCGAGTGGGGCAGCATTGTTGGCGGCCTGCCAGCCGAAGGTGGCGCCAACGGCCACCCCGAAGCCGACCGCAACACCGCCCCCGAAGCCGACCGCAACACCGCTCCCGAAGCCGACTGCGACACCGCCACCTGCAGCACCGGTCGAGGTTTCCTTCGGCTATGAACCTGGCGGAAATATTCAGGCGTACTATGACGTGTTGTTTGCTCGTGCCGCTGAGGGGCTGCCAGGGATCACTATCGAGCCCGTCGTGTATCCGACGTACGACGACCAACTCCACCTGCTGCCTACCCAGTTCGCGGCGGGCACCGCCCCGGCCGTGATCAGGTGGGACAATGCGGCCCCCTGGACACAGTACGCAGCGGAGGAGGTGATCCTCCCCCTCAACGATCTCCTGAAAGAGACGGCGATTGACCTCAACGCGTTCCCCAAGGCCCTCGTTGATGGCTGGACGATTGACGGTAAACTCTATGCCATTCCGATGTATCTCCAGAACTCGGCCTTTGTCTACAACCTCGACGTTCTCGAGGAGGCAGGTATCACTACGTTGCCGACATCAATGCAGGAGGTCAGGCAAGTTGCCAAGACTGTCAAGGAGAAGACTGGAAAGAGCGGCCTGGTGATCCTACCGAACCTTTTCCACATCCACCAGTACATTCTGGCGTTTGGTGGCGGCTGGAACTATGGACGCACAATTAACTCGCCGGAGAACGTGGCTGGGTTGCAGTTCCTGGTTGACATGTTCGTCGAAGACGAGACAGCGTCGACGTCGCAGCAACTCGGAACGGCATGGGATGGGGAGGCGATCTCGCTAAACAAGGCCGCCATGTCTGACGGTGGGCCTTGGTACATCGGCTTCATGAAGGCCGTAGCGCCAAACGTCAGATACAGCTTGTTGCCCATTCCCACGAATCAGCCGGGGAAATTCTTCGTTGTCACCTACGGAGGCGGCTACAGCATCAGTTCCAGCGCCAAGGATCCTGTGGCCGCCATAAAGCTGGTCGAATTCCTGAGCACGGAAGCGGCTCAGGAAGCCATCATCACCACAGAGCTCGGCTTCGTACCAGCGATGACGAAGTTCCTTGACGACTACGTCGCTAAGACGCCCGAGTACGCACCGTTCACAGAGAGCGTGCTATCTCAAGGTCGGAAGCTCGACTATCCACCGAAGATGGCGGAATTCGAGACCGATCTACTCGCCGGCTTTGAGCAGCTTGTCTTCCGGCCCGGGACGACGACGGTGCAAGAGCTTCTCGACTCACTGCAGAGCAAATACGGGCAATAAAGCCGGATCGCCGACGCACTGAGCTGGGATTGGCGTCGCGGTCGGCCTTCGAGTAACGGGAGGGCATCGTCGTGAAGAACCACTCGCGGCGGCTCCTACGAGGTAGTGCCCGACGCAGCTTCATGCGCCGGGCACTACCTCAGATGGTGGCGCGCGCAGGTGCAGGGATCCGCACGGGCTTGATTCAGTTCCGCTCACCGCGAACTCGGAGCGAGTGGAGCGCAGGCTATGCCCTATTGCTGCCAGCGCTGCTCCTCCTTGTGGCGTGGTTCCTCTATCCAGTCGCTCAGTTATTCCTTCTCAGCTTCCAGACGGTTAGCAAGTTCCACTTTTCCGATCGAACGTTCGTCGGTTTTGCGAATTATGCATATCTACTCAAAGATCCGGCTTTCGCTAATTCCTTACGTATCGTGCTCGTATTCGTTCTCCTGGTCGTCCCGGCTCAGACTGTACTCTCTTTGCTTCTCGCGTCTGTTCTGCAAAGCGTTGGAAGGGCGAAAGTTGTCTTTCGTACCGCATTCTTCATCCCCTACATGACCTCTACGGTTGCAGTGACAACGGTCTTCATGCAGCTTTTCGTCGCTGGCGCGCCCGCAGCGTCGGCTGCTACCGTTCTTGGGTTACCTAATCGCACCTGGTACGCGGATGTGAAGCTAGCCCTCCCGTTCCTCGTCCTGGTCTACGTCTATATGTACATTGGCCTGTACATCGTTACCTTTGTGAGCGGCTTGCAGACGATCCCGCGTGAGTTGTATGAGGCAGCAACGGTTGATGGAGCTAACGCCTGGGCGCGTTTTCGTTACGTCACCGTTCCAGGGCTGCGGCCGTTTGTGCTCTTCGTCGTCGTGGCGGGTCTCATCCAGGCGATCCAGGTCTTTGATCAGGCCTATGTCATCACGGGGGGTCATGTGCTGGGTAGCCCTGCGGGCGCCACGGCGACCCTGGTGATCTACATCTACCAGCAAGCATTTCGCCTCAATGCCCTTGGGTATGGGAGTGCGGCGGCGGTCCTGCTTCTCCTCATTGTCTTCCTGGGCACGTGGCTGACCAGGCGGATCCTACGGGAGGAGTAAATGACGCACCATCGCCTAGTCCGACTTGTGCTCGAGGTGGTGAAGTACGCCTTTCTCACGCTCTTCGGGGCGATCATGCTCGCTCCGCTGCTGTTTGCCCTCTACACGTCCCTTCAGGATCCTGCTGACTACCTGACCCTGGTTAGGCCAAACCGCTTGACGCTTGCTAACTACAAGTTCGTGATCACTCATGCACCGATAGCGAAATGGTATTTCAATACCGCCTTTGTTACAGCTTGCACCATCCTTGGAGCCGTGACCGTCAACACGATGGCTGGTTACGCGCTTTCAAGGATCAAATTTCCGGGCCGACAGTTTATTTTCCTGGTGGTGCTTGCAATCCTGATGGTTCCGTTCCAGGCGTACCTCATACCGCTTTATCTCATCGTCGCGCGGCTCGGCTGGCTAAACTCATACCAGGCACTGATCGTCCCATTCATCTTCAATCCATTCCTGGTATTCTTCATGCGCCAATCGTATGAAACGTTACCACAAGAGCTCGAAGACGCTGCCGCAGTGGATGGTGCGGGAAGGATCACCACTTTCTTGAGGATTGCTGTCCCGCTCTCGCTCACCGCAATCACCACTCAGGCCGTGCTTTCTGGCACGTGGACCTGGAACGCCTTCATGGTCCCGGTAACCATGACCACTGACCGTGACTACTATGTGCTCACCGTCGGACTCAATAGCCTCCAGTCACAATACTACACGTTGCCGACGGTTCAGATGGCTGGCGTCGTGTTGCTCACAATTCCAGTTATCGTCATGTTTGTGGCCTTCCAGCGTTTCATCGTGCCTAGCCTGGCAACGACGGGTTTGCGATGAATGGCTCATCGTCTTTCATGTAGCGGTCCCCGTCGTGACGAGCATTAGCATATTTTTATGAAGGGGAAATGTCATGCCACCACAGCAGGAGAACTGCGTGAAGCCAGTTGTTCTCAAAGTCGAAGATCGCGTCATGGTTAAAGACGCGACTATCGGGGAGATCCGACAACTCGGCCGCCACGAAAGGATGGGGCCATGGACGTTGATGGCCGTATTGGAACTGAGGCCGGGCAAACCTGTCGCTGTGTTTGAAGATTTGCAGACCAACAACGGGTCAATCCTGTATGTAGATCAAGATGGGATAGTCCTGGAACTGGCCAAAACGCTGGTGCCGACGCGCGTCCCGGAAGACGGTTGTTACCGGGGGCATACTAAAGAGGAGATCCTTGCCTCCGAGCGTGACATTCTGGGTCAGGAGATCCTGGCCCAAGGAAAGGACCCTAGCTTTGAGGAGGTGGCCGCCTGCTTCCCTCCGATTCGCCGGGTGAGATATGGTCCACAGGAAGGCCCCCACACCTTTGTGGGCAGCCGAGATTGCATTGACGTCGTGCCGGTCTATTATAACGCTCTCGGCGCGTGGCGTGTCAATCCCCTGGTCGTGGCCCCTGAGATCGGGGAAGCAATCGAGCAGGAGAGGCTGTGGGAGGGCCTGGTTGGTGGCTGGCTACCCGCAGTGCGCTTTTCCTACCCGGTGCGCGAGGGATTGACCTGGGACAGCGTGATGTTTGGGGTGGTGGATCCGCCCACGATGTACATCCAGCCCGTGTGGTACCGCTTCCTCAGGCTGGAGAACGGCGAGGTCACTGAGGCGCATTACGTAGATTCCTACTTGCGTTATCCGTGGAAGACGGAGCCGGGGCCTGAACCGTTCTACGCCGAGCTGTACAGGCTGCACAGCGTCTGGAGCAAGACTCTCGAAGGGGCGATGGAACTCGACCTGCCCGAGGTGTGGATACCAGACTTTTGCCGCCACGCGATGGTCCAGGAGATGATCACCCGGGTAGGCAATCATCCCCGCTACGGTGTGCTCGACAGGAACTACGGCGCACCAGAGCACGATGGGTTCCAGGACGTCTTGAACAGCAGCGTCAACTGTTACCTGGAATGGGGGCTATTTGACATCGCCAGGGGCTACTTTGAGAACTATTTCTCAGACTTCGTGCGCCAGGATGGGACGATTGACTACCGGGGACCGGAGATCGGTCAATATGCCAGGATGTTGACCAATCTGGCGCAGTACTATGACTACACTGGAGACGATGAGCTCCTGTTGAAGTACGACCAAAAGATCAAGGCCATCGTGCGCATCCTGATGACGCGGCGGGAAGAGGCCAGGAAACGGCCCAGGCACGATCCAGCCTATGGCATGATTGCGGGCCGGCACGAGGCGGACATTAGTTTTGTCACCCCCATGCTTGGCACGGACGATTACGAGCAGCCCTATTTCTCCAATAGCACGGAGGCGTGGCGTGGCTTCCGTGACCTGGGCCGAACCTGGATGGCTGTCGGCGAGAAACGCAAGGATCCTGAGCTGGCGGCACGCGGGCAAGCCTTGATGGACGAGGCGGCAGAGCTGCAGGATGACGTCTACCGGGCGATTGAGCGTTCGATCCTCCATGATACGGAGCCGCCCTGCCTTCCCCTGATTGCCGGCTCCAAGGTGCCCTACGATGCAGCCCCCTATCGCAGCCGGCCAGAGTCCTTCGATGAGAACCGGGTGTGGTCCGAGATGATGCACTCAGGTATGGTTGCCAGGGAGACGGTAGAGACCATCCTCGCGTATTGTGCGGCTCATAAGGGGATGACCCTGGGCATCTTTGGGAATCGGGAGAGAGTCGTTGCCTTCCAGTGCTATGGGGAAGCCTATGGGCTCATTCAGCAAGATATGATCCACGAGTTCCTGCTCTTCTACTATACCCATGCTGCTCATCTGCACACCCGGGGCACGTGGTCGGTCTTTGAGTGTGTAGACATGGATCGCGACCGGGGAGAGCATCTCCCATACTGTGCACCCGCGCAGGTGACCATCCCGACGGTCACCAAGTGGATGCTGGTGTTCGAGGATCCACTTTCGTCAACGTTGTGGCTGGCCAAGGCGACCCCGCGGGCCTGGCTGGAGAACGGCAAGCACATCAGCGTGAAGAACGCCCCCACCCGGTGGGGCAGAGTGAGCTACGAAGTTCTGTCGCAGTTAGACGAGGGGACGGTTCGAGCCAGGATCACGCTCCCCAGGGGCCTGGCCACAGCAGCGAAGCTCAGGCTGCGGCTGCCGGAGCCCCGTGTGATCAAGTCCGTGCAGATAGATGGCAAGCCGTGGAACGCTTTTGATCCGCAAGAGGAGACCGTGTCCCTCCCGGCCGAGATCGCTGGCCCGATAGACGTGGAGGTTCGCTGCCGGTGAAGACGATACACAGTGCTCAGATCGCCCCTCAAGGGCAGGCAGATTTTCCTGCCGAGGAGTTTGTCGCCCGGCGGGAGAAGATATTTGACGCCATTGGAAGCGAGGGTCATGCATTGTTGCAGAGCGCCCCGGCGCCTCGCGGATACGTCGTCTTTCGCCAAACGAACGAGTTCTTCTACTGTTGTGGCCTCGAAACGCCGCAGTCCTACCTGTTGATGAATGGTGCAGGACGCAAGACCGCGCTCTATCTACCCCGACGGGGTGAAGCCCAGCTCGGTGAGGGCGCCCCACCAGGGGTTGAAGACGTTGATCTGGTGAAGGAGATTACGGGCGCTGATGAAGTCTGCGGCCTGGGGAAGCTTTCGGAACACCTGGCCGACGCGAAACTGGTTTACACCCCTCATGCCCCGGCTGGAATCCGGGCCACGACCCGTCACCACCTGCTTTTGGCGAACCAGATGGTCGCCCAGGATCCGTGGGATGGGCAGCCGTCGCGAGAACAGCGCCTCATCGGTCTGCTGCGGTCTCGATTTCCCAGAATCGAAGTGCGTGACTTGACGCCGATCCTGGACGAGTTACGGTCGGTCAAAAGCCCGCGCGAGATCAAGGTGATGCGCCGTGCGGGCCAGCTTTGCGCCCAGGCCATCCGCGAGGCCATGCGGGCCACGCGCCCAGGCATCCTCGAATACCAACTCGGCGCTCTGGCGAATTACATCTACCTGCTGAACGGCGCGCGGGGCGAAGGCTATCGTCCCATCATCGCCAATGGGGAGAATATCTGGCACATCCACTATTTCCTGAACAACAACCCCTTGAAGGACGGCGATCTGGTGCTAATGGACGTGGCGCCGGAGTGCAATTACTACACCAGCGACATCGGGCGTATGTGGCCCGTCAACGGGACCTATGCTCCCTGGCAGCGAGAGTTGTACGGCTACATCGTCGAGTACCACGAGGTGGTTCTGTCCAGGATCCGCCCCGGCGTGACGCCGGATCAGGTGATGGACGAAGCCGCCGAGGAGATGAAAGAGGTCTGGGAAAACTGGGAGTTCTCGAAAGACATTTACAGAGAGGGTGCCCGCCGTACGCTCGAATTCCGTGGTCACCTCTCGCATCCGGTCGGTATGGCTGTGCACGACGATGGCGGATACTGCCATCGTCCGCTGGTGTCAGGAACGGTGTTCGCCGTAGATCCGCAGATGTGGATTCCCGAAGAGAAGCTCTACATTCGCGTGGAAGACACGGTGGTGGTCACCGACGACGGCGTTGAGATCTTTACCAGCGGCGCACCGCTGGAGCTGGATGAGGTCGAGGCCCTCATGCGGGACGAAGGAACGCAGCTTCCCTACCTATTGACGGGGTCTCAGCCTACATTTCGCACCTTGAGAATTGAATAGAGAGCTAGACTGGCGGAATCGCCCCTTTTGTGGCAAAGTATAGGGTACGAAAACCATACTTAGCCGGAGCGATTCCCAATGAATTTTGCCACGAAATCTCGACGAACGCAAATCCTGGTCTGGCTCATTTGGGCCATGGCCTGCCTGGTGTTCTTGGCGTTGCCGGAACAGGCTGTCGTGGGTGATGGACCAGTAATCGGCTTACCCGCGTTGGCAGGGGTTGTCACGCACGACCCACGAAACGGGCGCCTATTTCCTTGGCAGCCCAGACACCGTTGGCGCAAGTGGGCTTGGCGGCGGTATTGTGCCTTGCGGCAAGCTCATCGTCGTGCCGTATGGACGGCGCACTTGGCCCGACTGGCGTTGACGGGGGCGTTGACTTTCG
>Ga0194113_10007586_pt1 | contig 13486 bp, 9 predicted proteins | sample TA2MahC200mmetaG_FD_146193 | JGI IMG/M metagenome (GOLD analysis project Ga0194113, IMG submission 146193) | Freshwater microbial communities from Lake Tanganyika, Tanzania - TA2015017 Mahale Deep Cast 200m | ecosystem: Environmental > Aquatic > Freshwater > Lake | place: Tanzania: Lake...
TGCCTTCGTTAGCCGCCAGCATGGCCTGAAGGTCAACTCGGGCAATCCAACCCAATGGGTGCTTCATCATTACGAATATTGCCACCGGTTCAATTACACTTCCTTCATCGCAACACCTATTCTTTCTTCGTTTTACGGTTAGCCTGATACTTCGAGCCAATGCTCAGCATCGGATTTATTTACGATAGCGAGTGTTTCCACCTGGTTTTCAATTACATCATAAAACACTCGGATTTCATCGACCCGCAAGCGATACTGAGGGCGAGACAATCCAAGCAGGCGCTGGATACGGCTTTTACTTAACTGGGTAGGATTGTTCCGCAAGTGCAATTCAATAGCTTCTTTGACGGCGGCTCGAATGAAGTCTATTTATTCCCGCAACTGATTTAAAACGGTGATGATTGCTCGCCCCAACCGCTCGACAATATCATCAATCTCATCTTTTCCAATAATAAATGGAGGGGCAACTGCAACCCAATTCGGTGAATAGCGTATCAGCATCTTTTCTTGTTGGATACAGGTCCGACCAACCTTAATACCAAATCCAAGATGGCGAGGAAACGGTTCCATAGTCTCTAAATTTTGTACGAACTCGATACCGAACATCAGCCCCTTACCGCGAATATCACCAACCACACCCAGTTCTTTCAACTCACTCAATTTTTCTTCAAGATATTTGCCCATCAAATCACATCGCTTCACCAAATTGCGCTCTTGTAACTCTTGCAACACCGCGATCCCGGCTGCACAGGCAACCGGATTACCTCCATAGGTATGGCCATCCGCAAAAGCCAGTTCATTTTTATCCGAGATAAACGCCTCGGCTACCTCATCCCGGAAAGCGACTCCAGATAAGGGCATATACCCTGCTGCCATCCCTTTCCCCATGCATAAAACATCTGGGACAAAATCAAAAGTCTGTGCGCCCCACATTTTCCCGGTCCGCCCCATGCCTGTAGCAACCTCGTCCAGAATGATCATGACATTATATTGATCGCAAATCTCACGGATAATCGGCCAGTATTCGGGGGGGGGTACAATGTTACCAGTAGACAATTGGATTGGTTCGGCCATAAACGCTGCGACCGTGTCCGGTTCTTCATATTGGATCACCTGCTCCAGTATCCGCGCGCAAAGAACATCGCACTCAGGATATTTGAGTTTGTAGGGACAGCGCAGGCAGTATGGTGGGGCGATATGGCGGAATCCCCCAGCCAGTGGCTCGAATGGTATCTTGCGGTCAGCTATACCGGTGGCAGTAAGGGCGCCGATTGTGACTCCGTGAAAGTTGTAATAGCGCGAGATGATCGTTTTTTTGTTCGGTCTGCCGGTCTGATGGAAATATTGTCTCACCAGCTTAATGGCGGTCTCAGTAGCCTCCGATCCGCCACTCAAGATTTTAATAGTGGTTAATCCCACTGGTGTTGTCTTGCCGAGCATCTCAACATATTCAACCGCGCGCGTATTGGTGGAGAGGATCGGCGAACAGAAGGCAAGCTTTTCAAGTTGTTCTTTGATCGTGTCGATCACTCGTCGATTGCTATGCCCCAGGCTGGTCACCCATACACCAGAAATACCATCCAGATATTTCTCTCCATTTACATCCCAAATCCAGATATCCTCGCCGCGATCATAAACCAACGGCATGCGTATAAAGTGGCCCATCTGGATGAAATCGAGCACCATATGGCGAAGATACTTGCTCGAAAGGTAATCCTCTGCCGTGAAACCGGTCAATGTAGTTACCATGCTAGAACTCCTTTGAACTTATCACAAATTTAACTCTTCAACTTTCTTGGCAATATAATGCACACGCTCGATGAGATTATTGGGCATCACCATATCTCCAATACCCAGGACCATTGGGCGCTCTCTGGCGAGCTGCAATACATGATCTACAAAAGCACAAAAATCAACATCACTGGTTTGTGGCTCTAGAATTGGAGACGGTATGCCACCCCAAATCATCGGTCCGCTCTCTTTCCAGGCTTGCCAGGCATCATCAAACGTACATTCCGTAAGTGGTGCAGGTGAGAACGACTCACACACATCCAGACCTGAATCCGCTAATAAAGGCAATAAGCGCTTCAAGTTACCGTCCGTGTGGCTTCCCGCTTTTTTTCCAAAGGCATGGATCTTCTCTGTATAGCGCTGGTAGTAAGGCAAACAATAGGTCTTGAACAAGCGTGGGTTGGTGATCATTCCATCTAGATTGTCATCGAACTGAAAATAAACACCTGGGTAACTGGAAATCTGGCGCAAATCTTCAATCATCACTTCGTCTAATAAGTGCAACATCTTTTCAACCAATTCTGAGTGGTCATAGAGCATGTAAAAGAAAGACACTTCTCCGACGTGATCTAATGTCAGTTGCTGGAAAGGAATGCGATTCAACATAGGGATTACATAACCGAATTCTCCCATACCAGCCTGTGTTTCTTCGACGCTTAAAATTTTTGAGACAAACTCAGCATGCTCGAAAATGTATTCAAAAGCCGGGTAATCTTCTGGTCCCTTGACTGGATGGGTGTGCATCATCGGCACAGTACCTTGGGCAACATTCTCCGGAGAGAATAACGTGTGCGTGGTCAGTGTGCCTTTTGGGGTGATAAACTCTGCTACTGTTTCGCCCGGCTGGTCTCGAAACATCTTGTCGAACAGGCGCGGGAAGTATTCCACAACAGGATCAATCTCTCGGCAAAACTCTTCACCGTTGAGGCGCATAACCAACTCTACTCCCCGCAACCGGCGTGCGTGCGATATCATTTGTAGTTGCTGACCCATCCCAACCCTGCGATGTATTTCCGTGAGCGGTAAAACTGGCAGGTCAGGGGATACTGGTACTGTGAATAATGATATTACCGACTCGGTTTTCCCGGTTTTAAGCTTCTTGAATTCATCCGGCAGGCTGCCAGCCCGGCTATGACACGAATACCATAGCTCCAGCCGGTCAATGAAAGCCAGGTGATCGGGCTTTTTTCCATTGAGAGTATCAACCACCCGCTGGTAGATATTGGGTGAAATAGGGATTGCTTGTGAGTCCAATGTTGTTATTCCTTATGAACTGCCAGAACGAAAAGAATCATATAGACACCTGAGAAATCTCCTGCTAATTTTTCCATCCTGTTCCTTTCTGTTAATTAAATCGAAGTCCCTATTTCAACTGCTCAATTAGCTGGGTTACTGTATCGATGGCGATCTGCTCTGCTTCAGGTTGGAGTGCGGTGGGAAGCAGATACGCCTGGACAAGCAGGTCGGGGACGTGGTATATCTCACCCAGCTTAAAGCCACCTTCGGGGTAGTCCTCCGCCTGGGGCAGGTAGGCGATGGGACCGTTGATCCAGCCCAAGGGGATAGTATGCTCGAATGGGGAGCGAGCCTTGATCTTGAGGCCGGTCTCGGTGAAAGCTTCCACCCCCAAGCCAGCCAGGATCACATCACCAATGCGGAATACCTGCACGTCCAGGTCAATGGTGGGATCTTCCTGCAGGGCGGCTTCCACCGTACGGCGGTAGGCTTCCTCGTACATACTGGCGAGACGGAGCTCCCAGTCCTGGGCGCCAGTGCGCTCCTTCTCCTCGCGGATGGCGCACCACTTCTTATACAGGGTGCGCGCTTCCTCAACTGGGGGCAACTCCACGAAGCGCAGCTTGACCAACTCCTCGGCAGCACCCAGGGCGGTCGAGCCGTTATCTTCAACCGGTAGCCAGGGGTGGAATAGGATGTTGGGGATGTTTCCGAGCGGCACCCGCTCGCCCAGGCGCACAGCAGTATGGATCTCAGCAGCGACCTTGAGCACCTCACCACCCAAGATGGAACCCAGGCGGTTCTTGGCATCCCGACAGTCGATCTCGTAGCCGATTCCCCACTTGGGGTTGACGTTGCCACCGCAGCCCTGCAGGAACATAGCGGTACCGCCCAGGATGGCTTCAATGATCTCGCGCGCCGCGCCAGGGAAATCCGACGAGCCCAGGTGGCAGCGTGGTCCTATAGACACTGGGTGGCAGCCGTAGCTGAACAGGACTGCCAGTGGATTGCCTTCCAGGTCGTCGATGCGCACCACGCCCACCGAATTGTCAATCGGCTGATCGGGCACCTCTCCCAGCACATCGTGCCCGTCGGAACCGGTCTCGCGGCGGTAGATGCCAACTCTGGCTTCACCCCTTCCTGCACCTACGCGCACGGGCTGCAAGTTTTCCGCTGCTTCTTCCACCGCGCCCAGGATATGGCTCTCCAGCTCGCGGGCGAAGATTTCCGCCAGGTAGATGCGCTCGGCGCTGTCTCGCCTTCCGGTGGGGATAGTAGGTGTGCTGTGAGCGTGGCTGGGGTTGATCATTACATGCGAGCGAGGGATGTCCAGCCGGTCGGCAATCTCCTGGCGAATCTGGTCGGAGAACGGGTTGAACAGCTCACACATGTCCAGGGCGATTAAAACGAGTCTGGTGCTGGAGTTCTCCACCACCAGGGCAGTGGCGGAGACATCGCTCTCGTAACCCTGGATGGGATCGGCAAACAGGCGCAGCCCGAACTTAGGCGAGCCCGGCCGGGCGTTGATGATGCGGCGGGCGACACTTGCAGAGAGTGTTTCAGACATTGTGACCTCCATAAGAAACGAGACGTTCGATCAGTTCAACAACTTTATCAACGGCGATCTGCTCGGCTTCAGGCTGTAGCGCGGTAGGCAACTGATAAGCCTGCACCAGCAGGTCAGGCACATGATATACCTCGCCTAACTTGAAGCCGTCCGCCGGGTAATCCTCCTTTTGGGGCAAATAGGCGATATTGGTATTGGTCCACCCCAGGGGGATGGTGTACTCGAAAGGTGAGCGAGATTTGATCTTGACCCCGGTCTCGGAGAAAACTTCAACGTTCAGACCGGCAAGAATCACATCCCCAATCCTGAAAACTTGGACATCCAGATCAATGGTAGGATTTCCATCCCGGATGGCTTCCAGGGTGCGGCGGTAAGCCTGCTCGTATTCAGCAGCCAAACGAATCTCCCAATCCTGTGCCCCGCTAGCCATCTTGTCTCGCTTCTGCTGCGCCCAACGGTCATACAGGGCTTGGGCTTCTTCGATGGGTGGCAGTTCTACAAAGTGTAGCTTGACGATCTCCTCGGCCGCTGCGAGGGGAACCGAGCGATTTTCCTGAACCGACAGCCAGGGGTGAAAGAGAATGTTGGGTATGTTGCCCAACGGCACGCGCTCGCCCAGACGGACATGGGTATGAATCTCGGCAGCGACTTTGATCACCTCCCCCGCCAATAACATCCCCAAACGGTTTTTTGGGTAGCGGCAATCGACCTCGTATCCGATGCCCCACTTGGGATTGACATTCCCACCACAGCCCTGCAGGAAAAGGGCTATGCTGCCCATGGCACGCTCGACCATTTCGCGCGCCGCGCCAGGGAAGTCGGAGGAGCCTAGGAAGCAGCGCGGACCGACCGCAACCGGGTGGCAGCCGTAGCTAAACAGAATGGCTACCGGCTGGCCTTCCAGATCGTCGATGCGCACCACCCCCACACTGTGATCGATATCCCGCTCCGGAACTTCGCCCAGCACGTCGCGGCCATCGGGACCCGTTTCTCGGCGGTAGACGCCGATTTTTGCCTCGCCCCTGCCTGCTCCGACCCGCACAGGCCGCAGGTTCTCAGCGGCTTCGTCCACCGCTTCCAGAATGTGCTGGCGCAGCTCTTGTTCATAGATCGCTGCCAAGCGCTGGTTCTCAGGGGTGGTCGCGCGGTAGCTCAGTTGGACGGGGGTGCTGTGATCGTGGCTGATATTGATCAGGACATGCGAACGGGGTATACCCAGCCGGTCAGCCACCTCCTGCCGCACCTGGACTGCCAGCGGGTTGAAGAACACGATCAGGTCCAGGGCGATGATCGCTAGCCTGGTCTGGGAGTTCGCCAATACCAGGGCGGTGGCAGTCAGATCGCTTTCATAGCCCTGGATCGGTTCGCCGAACAGGCGTAGCCCGAATTTAGGCGATCCGGGCTGGGCGTTAATGATGCGGCGAGCGACGCCGGCGGACAGGCTGCTGTTGAGGTGATTATCCATTCGTTGAAGTTCCTTTTACTCACAAAAACCTTGGCTTGCCAGGGAGGATTCCGGCAAGCGGGACATTTTTGACCACATATTGAGGGTAATGGCGCCGAACACCGGCAAAAAGACCAACCAGCCCGCCATCAGAGCCGGGAACAGCGACCAACGGGATTGGGCTATGTAAACTACTCCCATCATGGTGCCCATTGAAACCATGATGACTGTGAATTGGCGGCTGATGGTCCAGAGGCTGTAGCGTGATTCATACATGGCCATCACGCCCACCAGCGGGAATAGCGTGGCAAAGCCCTGTAAACTGTTGCGGATTAGGACCAGCATCGTCACAACGCCCAGGATGATTGGAAGTTTAATCCACACCGGGAGCTCGGTGCGGTGGGCTGGCTCGCCCCGAGGCGGCAGCCACAGGTATAAAGCCCAACCCAGAGTTATGGTGAATCCCCACGCCAGCCAGAAAGCCAGGGTAGTTTTGGGGATGTGCGGCGCGGTAACAGAAGCCAGCAAGCAGTAGCCCAGAGCTGAGAGGAAAATCGCAGGGATGATGGGAAGGCGAACAGACTTGTGGAACAGCAACACAGCCTGGGAAAAGAGCAGCAGGTAGACCAAGCCCAGGACGTTGGTGGCGTTGATGGGTTGGTTCAGAGACAGGGTTAGCAGGGTGAATGGGATAGGAAGGGAGAGCACAAATGCCTTCCAGCGCGGTTGACGCAGATAGGCCAGGACCGCAGCTTGAACCGAGACCACGATGACCAGGAGAATATCATATGGAGTGAATTGGAAGGAGCACGACATAATGAAATATTAAAGGGCTAAGGAATCGAGGGAGAAGGTCGGAGGAACCTTTTTTGTTAATGGAAAAGGTCTCCCTCTTGATAGGTCAATAAATAGAAACATACTTCGTTTTTCCTCTCCTCGTCAATGGCAGGTAAGTAAGTGATCAAGACAGCTCCTGGATAAGCCCCACCATGCCTGCCACTGCGCGCTGCTCAGAATCAGGGCGCAAGGCGACGGGGTGAGGGTGAACCTGAAAGATCAGATCGGGTACAGCGTAGCTTTCATGCAGGCTCCAACCACCCGAAGGGTAATCCTGTTGGCGAGGGAGATAGCCAATCGTACCATTGGTATAGCCGAGGACGAAGGTATCTTTGAAGGGCGACTGCGAGCGGATGGTCAACCCGGTCTCAAAAAACATCTCGGCGTTCATGCCGGCGATGAGGATATCGTTGACGCGGATCGCCTGGGCGAAGAGATCGCAGGTTGGATGAGGATGCCGAATAGCGTCTACCAAAACACGGGACCAATCCTCATACTTCTCTGCAACCCGCAGTTCCCATTCCTGTGCATTATTCCGACGGCGCTCCGATACGGTCTGCTGCCAGCGAGCGCGGATAGCCTCGGCTTCGGACAGGGATGGCATATCCATATACTCCAATGGGATAACCCCTTCAACCACACCGAGATAGGTGCAGGACTCTCCCTCGACAGGCTTCCAGGGTGTAAACAGGATATTGGGCACATTTCCCAGTGGCTTGCGTTCTCCAGGTTGCAGATTGGTGTGAATATTGACGGCGATCTTGAGAACCTCTCCACCCAACGTCATACCAACCCGGTTCTTGATATTTCGACAATCGATTTCATAACCCATGCCCACTGCCGGATTGATATTACCGCCACTACCCTGCAGGAATATTGCCAGCCCACCTAGGGTCTGTTCGATCACACGGCGAGCTGCTCCTGGGTAGTCAGAAGAAACGAGTGCAGAACGCGGTCCCATAGTCACCGGGTGACATGAATAACGAAAGAGGATGGCGATCGGGCTACCTTCTAAATCATCCACGCGGATTACCCCAACCGACGGGTCAATTGGGTGATCTGGCACTTCACCGAGCACATCACGACCATCGCGAAATTCACGCCGGTATACACCGATATGGCATTCTCCCCAACTAGCGCCGATACGGGCGGGTTGTTGACTATGATCCGCATCTAGGGCAGCTTTGACAAGTCCATGGACAAGTATGTTTCGATAGCGTTCTTTTAGCGCCATTTGCTCGTTTGAATCGGGCATATACTCCGGCGTAGCCACCCCGCTGTGAGTGTGGCTCGTGTTGAGTAGGACGTGTGAGGTGGGGATGCCTAAAGCCTGCGCGACCTGAGCGCGCAGACCTTGCGCCGGACGCTGTCCATAAATGGATATATCAATGCCAACCAGGGATAAGTCAATACCAAGGATAACGACCTTGGTGGAACCATCATTCAAGACAAGGGCTGTTGCTGTGAGGTCACTCTCGATTGCCTGTACTGGGTTACCATATAATCTAAATCCAGTTTGGCGAGTGCCAATTGGAGGGTTGATCAGTCGCCTGCCCGCACCAGCATACAGTTTTGGGGACATGCTATACCTCCGAAGATGTCATCATGATCGCCATGAGAATATGTCCTTATGCTTATTAACGCTCAGCCACATTCTAGCGAGGATTGTTCTTCAATATGGTGTTTGATAAACTGAGGAATCCGTGGATTATCAGAACTCTGCTCCCAGAGCATTTTGATTTGCTCGCCGGCAAGGATACTATGCCACCGTACTGCCTGTTCTGCCAAAGTGGGTAACCGATGTTGTATAGCCTGGAATATCTCCGTGTGTGAATCCATCATTCCCAGATCCCCAGGTGTATCGAGCGCTTGCGACGACTTGATAAACAACCAGATATAGGTTTTCATGCTCAACCATTGCTTGTATAACCACTTGTGGTTGCTCAGCTTGCATAGCAACTCGTGAAATTGCATATCGTAATGGGCAAATTTTCTCAAATCGTGAATAGAATCCCTTAAATTAGCAAGACAATACTCTAATTGTTCAATTTGCTCGGGAGAGCCTTTCTCAGCCAGGGTTTTTGCCCCCAGCCCTTCAATTGCGCCGCGTAGCAAATAAATGTCATCCAGGTCTTCCAAACAAAGCTTAGCAATAAAAGTCCCTTTGCGGGGCTCAATATGCACGATCCCCTCTTCCTGCAAGGCTTTTAATGCATCACGCACAGGTCCGCGGCTGACATCTAATTGCCCGGCAATTTCCGTTTCGATGAGACGTTGACCAGGTATCATGTCCCCGTTTAAGAACATTTCCCGGAGCGTGTTGGCTACCCGTTCTGCCAGGCTTTGCCGGTCCCTATTTTTATCATCGTTTGACCGCACTTGCAGCTCCATTTTTCCGTCTAGACCTTACTTATTGTTAACAATTTGATTTTATACCTAAAAAAACAGTCCGTCAAGCCTTGACTTTTGGCAATTATTATGTTATCTTGTTAACAATACTACTACATTTTCCCCAAAAATCAAGGTGTTGTAGCCGACATTGTTGACACACATCAATCTACAAACAGGGTATCGTCGTCGGTCAATTATATAGTTAACAATTTGGAGATACGCCATAATCTACCAATATAAAAACGCATACTGGGTTATAGAGCCCATTCCGACGGCTGATTTTATGCTTGTATCTGACAGGCGATTCAATGATTTTAAGCCACTATAGCAGACTTCCAAACCACAGAAAACGAGAACCTTTATGACATCTGCTCCCGTTGGTCAAAGCAAAATCCGTGTAGGCTTCATTGGCGCAGGCAATTGGGCGGAATATAACCACATGCCGCTCCTCAAAGCGCACCCAGACGTTGATCTGGTCGGCATCGCAACACCAACCCAAAAATCGCGCGACCGCGTTCAGGCTAACTTTGATATTCCTTTCTCCACCCCAGATTATCACGAGCTACTTTACCAGCGGCTGGATGCTGTCGTCATCTCCTCCCCGCACGGTCTACATTATGAGCAAGCCAAAGCCAGCCTGGAGGCTGGGGTGCATGTGCTGGTGGAAAAACCGATGACATTATTTGCCAGCCAGGCTTGGGAACTGGTTGAGCTGGCAGATAAGCTAAAGCGAGTGCTGATTGTACCCACCGGCTACCATTACCGCCCAATCGTATTGGCAGCGAAAAAACAAATGGAGCAAGGCGCGGTGGGTGAGGTGGAGTATATGCTCTGCCATATGGGCTCTGCTCTGCGTTCGTTATATGCTGGCACCCCTTGGCCTTACGGGATGGAAAACATCCCCGACCCTAAAGATTATTACAGCGACCCCAAAGTATCCGGCGGCGGGCAAGGCTACTCGCAGCTCTCACATAGCGTCATGCTATTGTTGTGGTTAACTGGGCTGCGAGCGGTGGAAGTGTTTGCCTACATGACCGCCCCCAATGCCAAAGTTGAGATGTACGATGCCATCGCGGCTAAATTCGACAACTCTTCGATCGCTACGATCTCTGGTGCTGGAACACAGCCGCCCAATGACCCCAAGCACGAATTGGATATCCGCATCTTTGGCAGCCAGGGCGAGCTGCGCCTGGATATGTACCGGGAATGGATGGAGGTGCATCGTGACGACAATAACAATTTCTCCCTGGATGTCAAACCTGGCGACGGTGATTATTCCTGCGATGGACCGGTTAATTTATTCATTGACCTGATCCAGGGCAAGACAAATGAGAACTTATCACCGGGAGATGTAGCCGCCAAGACGATCGAGCTGGTGGAAGCCGCATACCGATCGTTTGCGAGCGGGAAACCGGAGAGAATATAAATACTAAACTTCCGAAGTATCGCTAAGATGGCTGCTTCAGAAGGTCTTGCATTGATGAATGAGTGACCCATGAATATCTGCCTTGCTATACAATCTCTGCGCAGCTGCACGCTCGAAGAAGCCGCCGGCATCACCCGTGCCCTCGGATTCAATGCGATGGACCTGGATGGGGTGATGGATACCACTCTCAAGCGAGATAATATCCTGAGTCTCGACCGTAGTGAAGTGCAGCGGGTTAAGAACTTAGGGCTTATTGCACCCAATATCCACTGGACTTTTGCTACGGGCAGTCTCTACCCGGTTATCAACGATCCCGATCACGAAGTGCGCTCAAAGAACAAAGAACAGATTCAGCGCCTGGCTGAATTCTGCCATTTAGCTGGCATACGCTCTATCCTGGTTTTGCCGGGGATGCTGCTGCCCGGGCAGAAGGCTGCTGATGGTTGGGCGCTGTCCGCTGAGGCATTAAGAGAGTATGTTAACATCACCCAGGAGGCAGGTGTTGACCTGTTTTTTGAACCGCATGTGAAATGCTCCTTTGAATCTCCCAAGATGGCAGCCTGGCTGGCGCAGCAAGCGCCTGGCGCCAGGATTGCCCTGGATTACTCTCACTTTGTCTGCCAGGGTTATACCCAGCTCGATGTCGATGCTCTGATCTCCTACACCGGTCACATACATTTGCGTCAGGCAAAGAGCGGATTGCTGCAAACCAAGCTGGAAGATGGCACGATTAACTTTGCATTAGTTGTAGATGAACTCCAAAAAGTTGGCTACACTGGTTATTGGTGCGTGGAATACGTCCACCAGGATTATATCGGCGCAGATAATGTAGATGTGCTCACCGAAACTGTCAAAATGCGCGATTTTCTGTATTCATATCTAAGCAATTAGCTACAAGGAGGTGAAAAAGTTCGCAATTGAACAATCTGCTCACTTTGTAAAGATCAAATTTTTGAAAATCACACTGGAGGAGTCGAATGTTAACCATCAAACATACTATTAATTCACAATGGAGATTAATTGCCTTTGTAGCGCTAGCCATCTTGCTCATGGTGGCCTGCACGTCTCCTGTCGCTAAAACCACCCAGGCACCCGTAGAAACGCAGGCTCCAGAGCCTACCAAACCGTCAGAAGTCACAGAAGATACGGCTGTCTACAAGCCAGAGATCCGCAAAGCGACCAAACCCTGGAAGATCGGCTACGGCGACGGCTTGGCGGGTATCCCCTTCACCCAATCCGTCACTGACAACATCAACAAAGTCGCCGAGCAGATGGGTGTCGAGATTGTCTACTGCGACAATGCCTACAACCAGGAGAAGACTGTCGAGTGCTCCAACAACTTCGTCACCCAGGGTGCAGAAGGCATCATCTTCGCCAACTGGATCGCCGGCACCGAAGACCTGATCTCAGGCATCTTCACCGACGCCGGCCTGCCTTGCGTTGCCTACGACGGACCCCACCCGGGCTGCACCGCCTTTGGTCCCGACAACTTCGAATCGGCCAAGGAAGCCGGCAAGTTCCTCGGCGAGTATGCCAAAGCCCAGGGCTGGAATCCCAACGATGTCGATGTTATCTTGATCTGGTCTCCCGATGTGCCCGTCCATAAAGCCCGCGCCGATGGCGCCAAGGCTGGCATCCTGGAAATCCTGGACATCCCCGATAAGAACTTCTCCGATGTCGGCACCAAGGACTTCTCCGATGTCTTCAACAACGTTACCACCTGGGCTACCGCTCATCCGGATGCCAAGCACGTCCTGTGCTTCGGTCACTCCGACCAGCCCGGCGTCGACTGCGCCCTGGCACTCGAGCAGGCTGGCTTGCTTGGCAATGCCGCTGCTGCCTCCCTCGGCGCTTCCGACGAAGCCCTGGTCGACCTGCGCACCCGCTCGGATGCAGAATCGATCTTCAAAGCCACCATCTCCTACTTCCCCGAGCTCTATGGGACGTACCTCGTCCCCATCATCGTCGACCTGCTCGAAGGTAAGATTCTCCCCATGCGGATCATCCCCTCCGTCTCGCCTGTGACCCGCGATAACGTCAACGAGCTTTACCCGGAGACTCCCACCGAAGAACCTGCTGTCACAGAAGATACGGCTGTCTACAAGCCAGAGATCCGCAAAGCGACCAAACCCTGGAAGATCGGCTACGGCGATGGCTTGGCGGGTATCCCCTTCACCCAATCCGTCACTGACAACATCAACAAAGTCGCCGAGCAGATGGGTGTCGAGATTGTCTACTGCGACAATGCCTACAACCAGGAGAAGACTGTCGAGTGCTCCAACAACTTCGTCACCCAGGGTGCAGAAGGCATCATCTTCGCCAACTGGATCGCCGGCACCGAAGACCTGATCTCAGGCATCTTCACCGACGCCGGCCTGCCTTGCGTTGCCTACGACGGACCCCACCCGGGCTGCACCGCCTTTGGTCCCGACAACTTCGAATCGGCCAAGGAAGCCGGCAAGTTCCTCGGCGAGTATGCCAAAGCCCAGGGCTGGAATCCCAACGATGTCGATGTTATCTTGATCTGGTCTCCCGATGTGCCCGTCCATAAAGCCCGCGCCGATGGCGCCAAGGCTGGCATCCTGGAAATCCTGGACATCCCCGATAAGAACTTCTCCGATGTCGGCACCAAGGACTTCTCCGATGTCTTCAACAACGTTACCACCTGGGCTACCGCTCATCCGGATGCCAAGCACGTCCTGTGCTTCGGTCACTCCGACCAGCCCGGCGTCGACTGCGCCCTGGCACTCGAGCAGGCTGGCTTGCTTGGCAATGCCGCTGCTGCCTCCCTCGG
>Ga0194113_10007587_pt1 | contig 13484 bp, 17 predicted proteins | sample TA2MahC200mmetaG_FD_146193 | JGI IMG/M metagenome (GOLD analysis project Ga0194113, IMG submission 146193) | Freshwater microbial communities from Lake Tanganyika, Tanzania - TA2015017 Mahale Deep Cast 200m | ecosystem: Environmental > Aquatic > Freshwater > Lake | place: Tanzania: Lake...
AATGGGGATACCGACACGACGTATGATCACGACGAGATTGATTTGATAGATTTGATTGCGGTTCTCTCGGATGCATTGGCATTGGGGTTGAGGGATGATGAAGGTGAGCAGGATTGCATATTGGCAGAAGCAGGTGGAGGCTGAGCGGGCGCAGTTGGCGATGGAGTTAGGGCGATGAGAACGGGGCGGCCCGCGATGCTACGACAACTGGTGAAGTCGGAGCGGGAGATGGATTCGCTATTCGACAGGTTGGCGCACGACGTGGGCGATCTGGTGCTGAGGGCGCAGGGGGCGGATGGGACGGTGCCTCTCCAGGCGTTGCAGCAGTTGCGGGTGGAGACGGCCAGGCTGGTGGGGCGGGCGTTCCTGGGGGCCGAGCCAACTACAGAGGAGTGGGATTGGTGAGGTATGCACGAGCAAACAGGATGGATTACTGAAGTAGGCTGGAGGTGGTACACGCCCTTTCCTGGCATATTGTCTATCAGTCACGTTTGTAAACCTAATCAAGCACCTGTAGAATCCGATTTTGTTTTGTTGCGGGAAGATCTCATCTGTGTCTGTCCAATATGTGGAGCATGTATTAGTGTGGCTGAGTTGGTATCAGAAGGTACCAGTGGTGGTGTGGGACATGAGAGGAGTGGATCCTGAAGAATTCAACGAGATGCACCAGGCGAGGATGTCCGCTATAAACGATCTCGGCGAGGCCTTTCAGGAATGGGCGCGGGTGGTCGCTGAAAGACTGAAACCCGCGATAGATGCGTTCATGCATCAGATATGCCTGATCCACCGACGCCTGGGATTATATTCCAACCTGGCGAGGTGGCTGGGTTTCAGTCGTTGGAATTGGTGGTTGGCCTGGCATCTTCCCGATTGGGTGATACTGAGACTTCCCTGGCCGTTGGTGCGATGGCGGTGGGATGATGACGATTGACAATTACCCGTGAACATCACAAGGAAGGAGAAGCATAGATGGCACGCAAGAAGAAACAACACCGAGTTGCACACGCCCTGGAGCAGCTTACGGGCGGCAAGCTAACTACGGTCAGCCGCATGAGGCAGCGGGCAAGCGAGGCATTTAACCGAGGAGCACAGTTCGGCGGTGAGGACGAGCCGCCGCCGACCTCGAAGTGGGTCACGAGGTGGGGCTATGCCCCGCATGGCCGTCAGAAGACCCGCGACGTGACGGCCATGACCTACCCCGAAGCAGTGGAGAAGGTGTGGAAGCAGTATTGTGGCAACCCGGTGGCCAGGCGGCTGAATCTCCTGCGCCGCGACCTCATCCTGGACGCGAATGTCAGGCCGCAGGCCAGCGACGAGAAGGTACAGGAAGTGATAGACCGTTTCTGGGACGACCCGGTGAACGACATGGGGACGTTCGTGTTCCAGTTCGGGCTCCAGATCGGGCTGTTTGGGACACAGTGTATCACTACGTTCGTCTCCCGTGAGGAACAGGGTGGCGGCGTAGTTGGCTCCGGCCTGGTACGGCTGGGCTACGTGGACCCGGGCCAGATCGAGGACATCGTGCTTGACCCGGACAATGCTCGCATCCCCGTCGCCGTGGTCGAAGACCGCGGCATGGATGGCAAGCGGTTCTATCGGGTGATCCACGTGGACGATGACCCGCAGAGTGACACGTACGGGCGGTTGATCGGCGTGCGCAGGCGGGCCGAGGACGGGGGTCGGCGTCCGACGTTGGAGGATTTCCAGTGGGTGACGAAGCAGGACGTTGGCCCGAAGGAGAACAAGTATCGGGCGATTCGGGTGCGCGAGTTTGATGCCCCGTATCAGGTCATCTCGCGTAAGGGAGGCGAGTATGCCTGGGAGGACGAAGAGGGCGTGCCTTATGATGGAGCGTGTTTCCTGTTTCGGGTAAACGACGTGATGAACTCGAAGTTCGGCTGGCCCGACACGCTGCACCTGTGCGATTGGCTGGACCAGGCGGACATGTTTTTCTTCGACATCGCCGAGCGGATTTTTTTCCTCACCGCCTTCGTGTGGGACGTACTGTACGAGGGGCTGGACGAGGACGAGATCGCCGAGAAGGTGCGGGAGTTGCCGACGCCAACACGGGGCTCGATTCAGGCTCACAACGAATCGGTGAAGTGGTCGGCGGTGACGCCCGATCTCCAGCAGGCAGATATGGAGACAGCAGCCAGGGTATTGCTCTACTTCATCGCCTCGATTGGGTTCGGGGTGCCTGAAACCTGGCTGGGGGCGTCTCAGACCACCCGCTATGCGGGGGCAAAGGAGGCGGTAGCCCCGGCGCGGAAGATACTAGAAGCGCGGCAGAGTTACATCCAGTCGTGCATCGTACAGATGGTGCAATTCCAGATAGACCAGGCGATTCGGGCGGGGCAATTGCCCGAGGGCGTGGACGATAGCTTCACGGTGGAGATGCCCGAGATCAGCAAGGAAGACATAGGAGAGTTGGCCTCCACGCTCAAGGTAGTGGCCGAGGGATTGATGATTGCGCTGGGGGCGGGGATAATCAAGCGCCCGACGGCGGTCAAAGCATTGCACAAGATCGTCGACGCCATGGGCGTGGACATCGACCCTGCTGACCTGGAGGAGCTGACCCTGGAGGAGGTGAGGGAGATGCGGGACACGCTGAGAGTTTTTCAGCAATTGGAGGTCGTTCCACTAGGGGCTCCGCTAGAGTTGAAGGATCTTCTCGGTGGTGCGGAAATCACCGAGGAAGATTTGGAACGAGTGCGGCGAGAGTGGGGAGAGTTCCTGCGGCTGGCAGGGATTGAGGAGGAAGAGGGTGGAGGGTAACTTTGAGGAGATTGGTTTCTTGGTATTGCCGACCACGACTTAAGGACGGGGATGATGGACGAATGGGCATGGTGGCACAGGCAGCAGGATACATTGTCTTACTGGATCGTTGGGTGGGGAGAAAGGCTGTATCCTGCATGGGAATGGCTTAAGTATGACTTCAGCGAAGCCCAATATGGGATATTCACGAGTGACGTAATTCCTGTGAGAGCAAGGCAGGTTCGGTGGCGAGGCGGCAGGGTACTGAGCAAACGTGGGATTATCATGCGAGTACCCTTCGAGGACATCTTGCGCCTGCAAAGCCTGTCGGCGTACGAGAAAGTGGACTTGCTGAAGGAGAACCTTCGGTTGATGTTGCAGCAAGCCAGGCCCACTTCGGCGGGTATGGAATATCCGACGTTCTATTGGCAGGATCAATACGAGTTGGCAGGGAGGCACCATAATAGTGTGACCATCGAAATGGATTACATTTGCCCTCTATGCTTGAAACAAGAAACAACCGGTCAACTCTTCCCCAAATGCTGTAATCATTACATGGTTGACCAAGGCGATTGGGATAAGGATCCCTTGGGTTGGCTCTCAGCGCGGGAATACGAGATTTCTCAGTTGGCACCCGAGGATAGAACACCCTATGAGAAACAAACAGTGACCCTACTGGAAGAGGAAGAACAATGATACAGTTCCTTCTAGGCTTCTACGTCTGCGGCTTCATTCAGACGGGAGCTTTGATCTACGTTGGCACTGCCAGAAGCGAACCAAAATGGAGCAAGGGCAGACGGCTACTGGTCAGCATCGTGATGGCCATCTTCTGGCCCGCAGTTGGACCGTGGATGCTGGGCAGGGTCGGCGGGCAAGCGAGCGACGATGGATGAGCGCGGCTTTACAATATTGATGCACCTCCTGGAGCAACTGAGCGCATTGAGGACGCTGGCGCAGAAGGTGGAATTGCTGCGCCTGCGGCAAGACCTGTTTCGCCGTGACGCGGAGGTGCTGGCGCAAAGGCTGGTGGAGAGGAGTCTTAGCCTTGCCGATTGGGAAAGAGAGATGGCCAGGCTGATCAAGGACTTGCATGTCACCTCGGCGGTGATCGGCAAGGGGGGGAATTGGGCGGCAATGACGCAGGCGGACTGGGGATATACGGGAAGTCAATGCAAGAAACAATACCGATTCTTGCACAAGTTTGCCGGAGACATTTTTGCCCACGTCGAAGCAGGTAAAGACCTTACTACCCTGATTCATGCCAGGGCCAAAATGTACGGAGGAGCGGGCACTGAGACGTTCTATCGCTTCATTCATGGAGATGCCGTGGACAAAGGGGCTATCGAGGTTTTGTGGAATCTAACGCCCGCGGAACATTGCCCCGATTGTTTGGATCTTGCTGGCCGGGGCTGGATTCCTATTGAGGAGTTGACACAGGTTCCAGGCGACGGGCAGACGCAATGTTTGACCAATTGTAAGTGCTATTTGGAGTATCGCTAATGCCTTAAATTCTTTTGATTGGGAGGAAAACCAAATGAGTATTTTAAAAGCAATTTTTAGTGGCGGTAAAGCTATAGCTACGGTCCCGATAGCCGGGGACCCGATTGCTAGAAAGGCCATCATGGAGCTGATTGTCGCCTATGCCAAGGATAACTATGACTACCCCGACGACGAAGCGCGGTTTTTTGCGGAACTATTCGTTGATATGCCTTTCAGTGGGCTCGACCCCCAGTTGGAAGCATTCAAACAAATGGGCTATCCACGCCCGGGTTATAAGTGCGGAGGGCTAGGATGAGCCTTCTATGTCCAGATCGTTCGTTGCCCCGTGTGGCGGCGACCCATACCTCGACCTGGCCGCCTCAATTGTGGTCAAGGCGGTGCAAGACTGGCGGGCGTATGGGCACATAGCCTACCCGGAGGTGCCCTCTCTGTATGCCAGGGTGTTGTACGACATGAAGTTCCCGTCGCCGCACTCGGAGCTGGTGGCGTTCTTCCGCTCGGAGTGGTGCCGAGCGTTGGTAGACAACTTTGAGGTAAGCTACGAGGCCATGATCGAAGAAATGGTTGAGAAGTGGGGCTTTCCCTGTGAGTGAGCAGACAGAGAGGGACAACCAGGTAGTGGAACAGTACCTGCCGGTGCTGATGCGTTACCTGCCGTTATTGCGTCTGTTCGCCAGCAAACCGTACGGCTGGTTTCTGGTCCAGGTCCACGGCAAGAAGCCGGTGCGGTACGGCTACCTGCCGGGGTTGGAGGCGGTGGAGGAGGGGGAGGATGAACGGGGATCTTGAGGACGTTCTTTTCAAGGTATTGAACCAGGACGGGAGTGCGATACATGGCGAGGGGAAATGGAGCCTCCCCGATGGCGACCAGCCTGGCGAGTGGATGCCGCCCATCGAAGGCGAGCTGGTAGCCTGCCAGAACGGCTATCACCTGTGTCGGGCGAAAGACCTCCTGACCTGGCTAGGGCCCGCGCTCTTCGAGGCCGAGTGTCGCGGCGAGAGACTCGACTATGCCGACGAAGTCCTTGTTCGTGAGGCGCGTCTGCTCAGGAAGATTGAGCAGTGGAATGAGCGGACGATGCGTTTGTTCGCCTGCGACTGTGCTGAGCGGGTGTTGCATATCTACGAGAAGGAATACCCAGGCGACGCGCGTCCCCGCGAAACCATAGAGGTTGCCCGGCGATTCGCCAATGGGGTAGGGACCAAAGAAGAGTTAGATGCCGCCTGGGCCGCCGCCTGGGCTGCTGAACGGATCCCTCGCCAAAGTTGCTGCTGGGCCGTTGGCTGGGCCGCTGAGGCCGCCGCCTGGGCCGCCTCGCCTACCGCCTGGTCTGCTGCCTGGTCTGCCGCCTGGTCTGCTGCCTGGGCCGCTACTGAGCTTGCTGTCAGGGCCGCCATCGAGGCCCGAGTCGAACTTGTCGTCAGGCGGCAGGCCAGGGCCGCCGAAAAGGAGTGGCAGTTTGAGAAACTTGTACAGCTGACATCCTCCCACCGCTGAAGCTGGTGGGGCTCCCACAGGGAGCTAGCAGGTTGCCGATTTGCTCGGCATCGAGTGTCCTTGTTGGAGATGGACACCCGGAACCTCCGATATATCCCAAGGCTAAAGCCCTTGGGCTTTACGGGCTATTTTTGTAAGCGTATTATGTTGCGTTTTGCGAATTCGTTAGTTTGTGGTATAATGGTAGCGAGGGCGTAGTTACAGACTACGATCTTTCACCGTGCGGTTAATTGATTGATAATCTTATATTCTTAGTCTACTGACCGGAACCATGCTGAAAAGCCCGGCGGATGACACAGTTCGTAAGAGCTGTATCACCCGCCGGGCTTTTTTGTTTCCCGGCGAAAGCGAAAACAGGAGGACGACGTGGACTACTTAGACGAAGCCAGACAAATCTTGGCAGGCTATTCGGGCAAGGCCCTCGACCTGGAGCGGGCGCAGGTGTACGCGGCCATCGCCATGGTCGAGGCCCTGCAGGACGTGGCGCGCAAGCTGGGGGCCATCGCCTTGAAGCTGGAGGTATTGAGCCAGCCAGCCGAGGCCCAGGGTGAGGTGAAGGTAGCCGAAGCCCAGCCAGTGAGGCGCCGCAGCGAAAAGAAATGAGGTAGTCTGGATGCCACTACCGAAGCCGCGTGAGGACGAAAGCGAAGGCGAGTTCATCTCTCGCTGCATCCTCCTGACCATTGAGGATCAGGGACTGGACGCCGACGACGCCGACGACAGAGCTCAGGCGGCGGCGATCTGCTACAGTCAGTGGCACCAGACGAGGGAAAGGAGCGATACCATGAGTAAGAAGACGGGGGGCGGTATATCCTTCGACCAGTGGGTGACTGAGAAGCTGGGGCTGGAAGAGAAGGTGAATGCCGTCCGCGATGCGTTCTACGCCCGGTTCGACCCGCGTAGCGGGGCGGTAGCGGTTCCCACGCCCATAGGGGGCGACGTTTGGATCAAGGAGCCCATCCAGGACGACCACATTGTGGTGCAGATCGGCGGGGCGGATGACATCTACCGCATCGAGTACGAGATAGACGACGAGGGAAACGTGACGTTCGGGGAGCCGCAGAAGGGAGAGATGTTGTTCAACCCGACCGAGGCCGAAGACACTCCGGAGAAGAAGGCCCAGAAGGCCAGAGCTACGAAATACGGCATCGGCATCAAGGCAGGGGGCAACGTGACCAAGCCGGCTGAGTACGAGGACGTGCCGGAGGATGCATTTGGGGACCCATGTAACTTCCGATATCCGCTCCAGCCTGCGGCCAGGGCGATCAACGCCGTAGTGCGGTTCAACGACACTACCAACAAGGCTGCCGGGGGCTATACTGACGAGGAGTGGGCCAAGATCGGAAGGCGGATCGCCAAGGCCAACGGCGAGGGCTACAGCTTTGACCCGAAGACGCAGAAGATTGTGACCCCGAGCACCCGTGAGCAGGTGCACGAGACTACCCGCGCCTTCGAGAAGAAGGATGCCGAGGGCAAGGTGTGGCTGGTGACCATCATCCGGGCTGGGCTGTCGAAGAACGACAACTACTATCCATCTGAGGTGCTGGAGGCTGCCGTGCCGATCTTCGAGGGGGTGCAGGTATTCGACAATCACCTCGGCGACGAGGAGTGGGCAGAGCGGCGGAAACATCGCAACGTCAACCGGGAATACATGGGCTGGATAGACAACGTGTTCTACGCTGACGAAGCCCTCCAGGGCCATTTCCACGTGGCCGACATCGTGTTGCGCGAGAAGATGAAGACGGTCTGGGAGGGGGGACGCAAGGACGAGTTCGGCTTCTCCATAGATGCCGGCGTGGAGGCCGAGAAGAGAGAGATGGATGGCCGGCAAGTGAATTACGTAATCAAGTTCCTGGAACGCGACTCGGTGGACGTGGTGTTCGACCCGTCGGCCGGGGGGCGGATGGAACGTATGCTAGAACAATACCGAGGAGGTAAAAACATGAACATCGAGGAATTGAAACAACGGCTACAGGGTATGGAAGCCCAGGAGCGGCACGCTTTTCTGTTGGAGTTTGTGAAGGGGATGACCGACGAGGAGCGGGTGACGTTCTTGAAGGAGTTCATACCGCAAGCAGGGGACGAGGAACCGTCGGAGGGAACTTCCGAGCCGACGGCGGCCCAGTCTGACGAGGGCCAGCCCGCAGGGACGGACGTTCAGACGGCAGTCGACGTGCAGGCGGCGATGATGGCCGAGGCCCAGAAGAAGATGGAGGCCATTGATCTCAAGCTCTACCAGGCTGACCTGAAAGAAGCCCTGGCTGACAGCAAGCTACCGGAGAAGGCGAGGGCCTTTCTGTGGGAGCAGTTCAGTGGCCGAATCTGTGACATGAACGACGTGAGGCGGGCTATCGAGGCGCAGAGGGGTATTCTGGCCACGGTTACTCCGTCGGGGCAGGTGAAGGACATGGGCGGCATCCGCATCACCGCCGGGCCAGTGGTCGAAGTAAGCGGGTTCGAGCATGCGCTGCAGAGGATGCTAGACGTGCTGGACCCGGCCGACAGAGGCAAGGTGCCTGTGGGGCTCTACGGCTTACGGGAGTGGTACCAGGCCCTGACCGGCGACTACGAGTGGCGGGGGCAGGTGGCACCGCACCGCGTGACCGAGGCTAACGTCACCACCTCTACCGTGACCAGCATCGTCAAGAACGTGCTGAACAAGCGGGTGCTGGCGCTGTACGAGACCGCGGTGGCCAAGCGGTGGTGGGAGCCCATCGTCACTCACTACGACGAGGACACCATCAACGACGTGACTGTGTACCAGACGTACGGCATCGGCGAGCTGCCGACGGTGGCGGAGGGGGAGGCGTACACCGAGGCCACCTGGGGCGATTACGAGGAAACGGCCAGCTTCGCCAAGAAGGGGCGGTTCGTGGGCGTCACCCTGGAGACCTTCATGCGGGACAATCTCAACGCCTTGCGAAGGCTCCCGGATGCGCTGAACCGGGCCTGGCTGTACACCCTGCAGTCGGCGGTGAGCGCGCTGTTCACTGCGAACAGCGGGGCAGGGGCGCAGCTGGGAACGACCAGCCGTTACTGGTTCAACGTCACCGAGGCCAACCTGGGGACGGCCGCGCTGAGCTACGCCAGCTTCGACGCTGCGCAGGCGGCGATCTTTCAGATGGCCGAGGCTGGCTCCAACGAGCCACTGGGCATCTACGGCAAGTGGCTGCTGGTCCCGCCCGAACTGAGGGGGCTGGCATTACAGATCCGCGACAGCGAGCGTGATCCCGACAACGCCAACAACCCGGTGAACACCTGGAGGGGGCAGTTTGAGGTCCTGGTGGTTCCCAAGTGGACCGACGCCGACAACTGGTATGTGCTGGCCGACCCGGCTGATGCGCCGCTCATCGGGCTGCACTGGTTCCGGGGGCAGCGGACGCCGCAACTGTTCCAGGCAGAGTCGGAAGTAACCGGAGCCATGTTCTCGAATGACGTCATGAGATGGAAGATCCGTGACTGGTTTGCGGTATCCCTGGCTGACCACAGAGGCGCATACGGGGCTACTGTGTAGGCGTGGCGCAACCGACAATCGCATAGCACATCGGCGGGTGGAGGCTTATCGCCGTGCGCCTGCTGATGGGCGATAAACAAGGAGGCAACATGAACGAGAGACTGGTAGTGTTCGACCTGGTGGACGGTGAGGCGGGGGTGACGCTGGGTGCCAACTACCGCTACTTCACCGTTCCCTGCGACGTGACGGTGGTCTATGTCACCGCTTCGCCGAGCGCGAACGACACCGGCTTGAATGTGGACATCAACGACGACGGGTCGGGGGCCATTACGGCCATCGTCTGTGCCGTGAAGGATACGCCGGGGACGTGGATCTCCACGCATTTCGGCGGGGCACAGACGCCGGTGCGGATCGCGGCCGACTCGAAGGTGTCGCTGGACGCCAATGCTGCGGCGGCTGACACTGTGATCCACGTGCAGATCTGGGCGCTCTCGGGCGAAGCGTACTAGGAGGGGACATGAATGAGAGACTGGTAGTGCTCAACTTCACCGACGGTGAAGTCGGGGTGACGTTGGGAGACAACTATCGCTACTTCACCGTCCCCAGCGACCTGACCATCGTGTACGTGACTGCCTCGCCCAATGCTGACGACACCGATCTGACGATAGACATCAACGACGACGGGGCAGCGGCCATCGCTGCGGTGGCCGCCTCTGACCAGGACGTGCCGGGCAGGTGGATCTCCACGCACTTCGGCGGGACGCAGACACCGGTGCGGATCGCGGCTGACTCGAAGGTGTCGTTCGATGCCAACGACGCGGCTGCGAACACCGTGGTGTACGTGCAGATCTGGGCGCTGGCAGGCGAGAGTTACTAAACCATGCGCGGAGCGAACGAGGGCGCGTCTCCTGGGGCTGACCGCTCCTGATGCCCCATGCAAAAACGTATGGAGGTATAGAAAATGACTAAGATGCGAATTTTAGTCGCGTTGACTATCGTGGCGCTGATCGCGGCTGGCTGTGGGCTGCCTGTCGCAGGCACTCAGGCAGTCACCAAGTTCTGGGCGGTGATGATAGATGGCCGCAAGGATGAGGTCCAGTTGACGGTGCAGGGCCACTCGACGCAGACCAACAGTTTGATCGTGGCCGAGAAGTCGGACGGGACGGACGTGTGGACGGTCAGCAACGTTGGTGTGATCTACCAGGCAGGCAATATGACCTTCGAGGGGGCGACGGCCGACGACTACGAGACGACTCTGGCTATCACCGATCCGACGGCGGACAGGACGATCACCCTACCTAACGCTACGGGGGCGGTTGTACTGAGTACGCTGACCACCAATGCCCCTGACGCGGCCAACTCGGTCACTGGGGCATCCAATGCGCTGCTGTTCGAGGGGGCGACGGCCAACGACCACGAGGGGTCATTGACCTGTGTCGACCCGACGGCTGACAGAACGTGGACGATCCCCGACCAGACTGGCTACTTCCTGCTGTTCAGCAACGCCAACACGCAGGACGTGAACATCGTGTTCGAAGGGGCGACGGCCAACGACCACGAGACCACGCTGACGGTGACGGACCCGACGGGGGACAGGACGATCACGCTTCCCGACGTCAGTGGGACGGCACACGTGAATCACACCAGCCAGGCCCTCACCGCTAACACGGGCACGTTCTCGGGCGACGTGACCATCTCGCCGGTGACCGATGGTGGAAATGCCGGGGCCAAGAACGAATACTATGGCCTCCCTCGCATCAAGCTGGTCGGAGTCGGGACTATGGCTAACGGAACGACCAACACTGTGATCACCGACATCGGAGACAGCGAGACACCTGCCACTGACTGGACGGCGATAGATGCCGATACGGTGATGAGCGACGATGGCACCTATTACCGCCAGGGGACGGCCAGCCTGAAGATGGCCATCGCCAACACAGCCGATGCCACGGATGGCTGCACGAACGCGCTGGCGAGCGGCAACCAGAACTGGACGGACGACGAGAGCGTCGGGATGTGGTTCTACGCCGACACGACGCTGGATGCTGGCGATTTACAGCTCGTGATCTCCGACTCGGCTCCTAAGGACTCTACGGCGGACTTTCCGGCATACACCACCGCCAACGTCTGGGTGTGGATCGAGATCAACATCGGCGGCATAGCCAATGGGGACAAGGACGTGATAACTGACCTGAGCATCGAGCTCTCGGCGGCTGGCGCGGCCAGGGCGGCGCTCGGCGCGTTCAACGTCTACATGGACTTCATCGTCAAGTGGGACGGGGCCGAGGAGGAAACCCTGGGCGTGGAGATCCCCTACGATGGGGTGCTCTCACTGCTGGTGGTGGATGCGACTGATGCGGGAGCGACGACGGCGACGCTGGTGGAATACACCGACTACTTCGTGCATTACCAGTCCGGGAACGACGCCATCGTGATCATCAGCAATCAGAGCGACGCTGACAAGGTTGGAATCGCGTTGATCGCGTACTAGCACACGACGGAGGCGGGGTCATCTTTCTCCTCCTTCCCCGCCTCCTTAAGAAATCTTTCAAGAAGCATCGAACCTGGCGGGGGCGAGTGCGCTTTTTGCCACCGCCCCCGCCTTAGCGTTCAGGAGGAAATCGTTATGTTCAACGAAGAGAAGACGTTACTTTTCAGCGCGGCGCGGACGGCCACCACGACCACTGCTGAGCAGGCCAACACCAGGCATCGGGGGATGATCCTGGTCGTGAACGTGACGGGGCGGGCGGCGGCGACGACCCTGACGCCCAGCCTGGTGCTGGTGGACCCCGTGAGCAAGGAGACGGCGACAGTCTGGACGGCGGCGGCGGCGATCAATAGTGCCGATGCCACGATAGCATATCTGTTCTATCCCTCGCCGAATACAGACGCAGCGGCGCTATATACCGAGGCGGTGGACATGGTAGTGCCGACCAGGTGGAAGGTAGTGATGACGCATAGCGACGACAAGTCGGTCACCTATTCGGTTTCGGCGATGATGACTCTGTAAAGAGTGGTGCGTGAAACGTGAAGCGTGAAACGTGAAGTGTGATGCGTGAAGCATAAGGTGTAGATGACCATTCAGCGATTGAACGTTGGCAACCGAATCCTGACCATCCCTGCTGACTTCGGGATGGAGTTCTTTGCGCCGAAGGCGGCTGTGGGCAAGCTGTACGGCGGGACGGGTCCCAACGGCAAGCTGTACCGCTGGAACGACGTGGACGCCTGGGAGGAGGTGGCGGGCAGGCTGGGGGCGGAGACGGCCATCCGGTCTCTGGCGGTCTACGGGGGGAAGCTGTACGGTGGGACATCTTCCAACGGCAAGCTGTACCGCTGGAACGACGTGGACGCCTGGGAGGAGGTGGCGGGCACGCTGGGGGCGGAGACGGAAATCTGGTCTCTGGCAGTCTACGGGGGGAAGCTGTACGGCGGGACATATCCCAACGGCAAGCTGTACCGCTGGAACGACGTGAACGCCTGGGAGGAAGTGGCGGGCAAGCTGGGGGCGGAGACGTACATCTTGTCTCTGGCAGTCTACGGGGGGAAGCTATATGGTGGGACGGGTCTCAACGCCAAGCTGTACCGCTGGAACGACGTGGACGCCTGGGAGGAGGTGGCGGGCACGCTGGGGGCGGAGACGCGCATCTACTCTCTGGCAGTCTACGGGGGGAAGCTATATGGTGGGACGGGTCTCAACAGCAAGCTGTACCGCTGGAACGACGTGGACGCCTGGGAGGAGGTGGCGGGCAAGCTGGGGGCGGAGACGTCCATCTTCTCTCTGGCAGTCTATGGGGGGAAGCTGTACGGCGGGACGGGTCTCAACGGCAAGCTGTACCGCTGGAACGACGTGGACGCCTGGGAGGAGGTGGCGGGCACGCTGGGGGCGGAGACGCAAATCCGGTCTCTGGCAGTCTACGGGGGGAAGCTGTACGGCGGGACATATCCCAACGGCAAGCTGTACCGCTGGAACGACGTGGACGCCTGGGAGGAAGTGGCGGGCACGCTGGGGGCGGAGACGTTCATCTTGTCTCTGGCAGTCTACTAACGGAAATCGAGAGGAGGTCAAGATGCCTATCCAGGTGCAGGTGAGAGAGGTCAGCTTATCGCAGCGCGAGAGTGGTGAGGCGGTGATTGTGCTGAATCTGGTGACTACGAATACGGCCCACCCGGGCAAGGAGCTGCGGTTTAGCCAGGCATATAAGGTGACGTTGTCGGCGGGAGAGATCAAGGCACAGATTGACGCGGCGGTGAGGTTACTGTGGGTGGCGATGGGTTTGC
>Ga0194113_10007588_pt1 | contig 13484 bp, 9 predicted proteins | sample TA2MahC200mmetaG_FD_146193 | JGI IMG/M metagenome (GOLD analysis project Ga0194113, IMG submission 146193) | Freshwater microbial communities from Lake Tanganyika, Tanzania - TA2015017 Mahale Deep Cast 200m | ecosystem: Environmental > Aquatic > Freshwater > Lake | place: Tanzania: Lake...
TTGGGAATGGCATCCCGGCCGTGCTCGTTGGTGCTCACCAGGACCGGCTTGACCGCGTTGCCCTCCACAACCGCCTGCGGCCCGATCGTGCCGGCCTTCGCCTCCAGCCGCTTCACCACCGGCCCGACCGCCGTGCCGCCGGCCCAGGTGCGGAAGATGTGGTGGTAGCTCATGAGGCTGTTGCGCTCGTTCACATCGTCCGGCCCCAGGATCTGCCGCCGGCCGATCGTCTCGGCCAGGACCTTGCCGCCGCGTTCAAGCTTCAGCCGCGGCGTGCCGGGCGCCACCGGGACCGAGGCGCGGCCGACGCCCGCGGGCATCTCGAACTTGTGCGCCTTGCCGCCCAGTTGCACGGTCAACGTCGCCGGCGCCGTGAGGAAGGTGTCCAGGTACACCAGGTCATGGGTGTCGTCGTGAATCTGGTCGTACGGCCGCGCCTCGTAGGTCTGGTCCACCCACAGCTTCCGCCCCGGGTCCCAGGCCTTGCGCATCGACAGGCTCCGGTTCTTGTAGGTCACGAAGTAGCGGTCCTGCGTGATCGCCGGCCGCTGGCCCGTCTTGAACCAGGCGCTGCCATAGGCCGTCGCGTGCAGGTAACTCTCGTCGCGGCTGAACAGCAGGCGCTCGGCGCCCCACGGCCAGCGGCCCGGCATCAGGGCGGAGTCCTCGTTGTAGTCGTTCCAGATGATGAGGTTGATCCACTCCGGGCCATCGTTGATCGCGCCCTGCCACTGGTCGAGGTAGCCGCCCAGCCCGCGGTAGTCCTCCATGTTGGCGCTGTTGTAGTTGACGATGACGCCGGCGCTGTAAAGCTTGCCCATATACTGCGTCACCCGGCGGCCCAGCGCGTTCTCGTTGAGGTTGACCCCGATCTGGTGGGCCACGAAGTTCTGCATCCCGTCAATGTACGACCCGGCCGGGGTCTTGAACAAATCCAGATACCCCTCGAAGGTCGGGTTGAAATAGTACCGCGGCCTGGCCATGAGGCCGGCATCGGGCACAAAGAACACCTTGATCCCGTTTTCCTCCAAATGCTTCAGGGTGGGGAGAAGAACCTGCTTGAAGGTGTTGTCCAGGATGTAGGCGCCGAGCACGGGCCTGCCGTCCTGCCGGAGCTGGTGGGGGTGGTCCTTGACCGTCTTCACCATGTCCAGGACGTTTTCCTTCCAGAAGCACATGTACTCCGGCGCCAGGGCCAGCTTGAAGCCGGTGTTGAGCTGCTTGGCCGCTTCGTACATGTTGGTCACATTCGGCTTGTTGTCGCCGGGGCCGTTCCACGCACCGATGTCCAGCCAGAACCCGTCGATCCCGTTGCGCTGGGCGATTTCAATCTGCTGTTTCCAGCGCTCCACGGAGCTGCCGAAACACATCATGTTCCATGCCATCACCAGCCGATCCGGCTTCCTAACCTCCACGGCCGCCGGCGCCGGAGCCGCCGTTTGCGCACCCACGTTCCCTGCCGCCAGCATCGCCACCACCACCGCCACCATGATCCATGCCCTGGTCATATTGCTCTCCTTGTTATCTTCTTTGCGCGCAAGATTGCATCACCTGACCACCGCTTGTCAATTGGAAAATTATTGTAGCGTCGGCTGTCCTCAGCCGACTTGCCGTCCAGTTAGCTGGTGACCCGTCTTCGCGAAGACGCTGACCTGAAACAAGGAAGGCAAAGAGCAGCGGCTGGCCTTCCGCCTTCGCCAAAGGCTACGGCGGACACGTCGGAGAAGGCCGCCGTACTGGTAGGGCGGCGCTCTCCGAGCGCCAGCCCCCCAGAATTCGACGCGCGGTCTGTTTCCTGCAATGAAGAATCCGGCCGCAGGCCGGTGGCCGGACTTCGCCGTGGCACGCAGCCAACTCCATAGCGCAGGGAATGCACTGGGGACAGCGCACTTCACACCAGAGGACTGGGGACACCGATCGCTTGTCGCTGCGGAAGAACCCGTGTTCTCAGTGGTATTCCACCTTCGCGGGCATGAAGGTAAATTCCGGGGGCTTTTCGCCGCGGCGCACCTGCTCCAGGCGCTGCACCAGCAGGTCGAGCATAGCCGGAATATCGAAGCCGATGCGCGTTACGGCAACGGGCGACGGAACCAGGAGGGGAAAGTTGGTGAGCGCCACGACGTGCAGATCCTCCGGCACCCGTACGCCGGCCGCTACCAGGCCTTCGCCCGCGGCCGTCAGGATGTTGTCGTCACTCACGATGAGCCCGTCGGGACGCTCCGGCTGGCCGGACTGCATCAGCAATTCCATGACATGCCGGGCCCCCAGCGGGTTCCGCCGGCTGGCGAACTGCTCCCAGGCGGGGCGGGACTTCAGCCCGTGCGCCGACATGGCGCGACGGAAGAGATCGCCCATGCCCCCGGCGATACTCGCGGACAGCATGGCGATGCGCGTGCGCCCCCGCGCCACGAGGGTGTCGACGGCCTGCTGCATAAAGCTCTGAAGATCGATCTCCACCTTGGGAATCCCCGGCAAGTACCCCTGGCCGGTGATGGCCACCCGAGGCAGGCCGGGTTTATCCAGGAGCGGGGTGCCCAGAAACTCGTCGGCGCTGGAGGCGAAGATCAGGCCGGCCACACGCCGGGTTTCCACCTCCCTTACGATCTCCTGGTACTCCTTGATGTCCCGATGCCCGGCGAGGCCGTAGAAGCACAGGAACTCCTGTTGCGGAGTGGACCGCTGGCGGGCTCCGGCTTCCAGTGCATGCCAGAATTGCCCCCAGTCGTCCGGCCCGTACGGGAAGACCAGCCGGTATTTCGTCAAATGCGGCGGATGCGATGCCACCCGCGTTCCCTTCTTCCGAGGCCCCACTTCAACAAACCCCTCAGCCGCGAGTTGGTCCATGGCCTTTTGGAGGGTGGCTAGACACGTCCCCAACTCCTTGAACAAGGTGACGCGGGAAGGAATCCGAGAGCCGGGCTTCCACCGCCCCTTTACGATTTTTTCGCGCAGTCGATCCGCTACCTGGTCATCGGCTTTTGCCATAGAGTCCACCCGTCTAAGAATCTGATCTCTATAGAAATAAAGTAAGGATATTGCGAGGGATCTGTCAACCTCCTGATTTGCGCCCCAAAATTCTGGCTGGCGGGTGAGGCAAAATGGGTCAGAAGGGGGTGTCCGACCCCAAGGATCGGCAGAGTTCACGGAACCGATGGGCCTGCATTTCTGGAGTGGCGCACGCGGCGATAGGCATCAGCTTTTGCTCGCTAAAGTAGCGGATCGCTGCGCTTCGAGATCGATCAGGACAAGGGCAAGGAAGCAACCCTGCGCAAGACCGCTGGCCGGCGTATTTTCGTCTATCTGACTTCCGGGCGCCTGTCCGTGAATGGGAAGGAACTGGCGGCCAAGGACCAGGCACGTATCGACGTCGAGGAAGCCCTTGTTCTTAAGGCCAGCGATGCCGCCGAGTTGATTCTGCTCGACGTTCCTTCCCGCAAAGGCTGGGGCTACAGATCGGAAACACTGCGCGAGAAGAACAGATAGCGGCCTACTTTTGCCCGGATATGTCCATCGCGACGTCCCGTACGGGCAGAACGCGAAGAGCAGCAAGAATGCCTTGTACCGTTCAGCCGATCCGTTCCTGCACCTGTGGTTCATGGCGTTGGCGCCGCACCGGGGCCGCCTGCGGACGGCGACCCGCTCCGCGCGGTTGCGGGTGATCGAGCAATGCTGGTCGCGGTTGCGGGCCCAGGCATGGGAACAGCTATGCCGGCTGGCGGTCCCGCGTCTGAGACTCTTCGATCGCGAGTGGCATCCCGCCGGACGTTACTGGGCCGGCCCCGAATGCGAATGGGATATTGTTTCCACATCCTTGGAAGAGGATGCCACGATGCTGGGCGAGTGCAAGAGCCTTTCGCGCGGCGCGGAGGAAGCCGACGTGGACCGGATCGTCAGGGCACTGACGGTCAGACCAGGTGTCCCGGGTATCGGACCGGAAGGCGGGCGGCGGGACTACGTCATTTTTGAGCCGGTGCTGAAGGCGAAACGGAGATCGCTGCCGCGAGGAGTGACGATCGTCGATGGCCGTCGTCTATTTTCCGCCCTGGTTGAGGAAGTGGACCACGATGTGCGCTGAGCCTCCCGCGCAGCAGCATGGATGGGACAATACTGTCGGCATAGGGGGCGGAAAAGCCGCCAAGAAGACCGTTCCCGTCGAGCGCAGCGGTACCCACTTTGCAGTCGCTGTAGTCCATTTCCAGTGGAAGGCTACTCTCCACATGAGGCAAATGAGGCAAAAGGTGCGAGCGCGGCGGCTGTTTCAAGTCACTACAAGCCGGTAAAACTCCGTCCGACGGGTGAGGCAAAAGGCTTCAGATTGCGGCATACTGTCCGAAGGATCGGCAGAGCTCACGGAACCTACGCACCTGCGTTTCCGGCGTAGCGCACGCAACAACAGTCCTCAGCTTGTGCTCGTTGAAATAGCGAATCGCAGCCGGCTCCTGAAGACCAATGAGGTGGGCCCGAACATCCTGCGGCAGGGCCAAAAGGTTCATGACCTGAGTGACGCGGGCACGCGAAACACTCTGATTGCGAGCAAGTTGCGACATGTCAAGACTCGCGTCTTCATCGAGCATCCGACGCCACTTCATCGCCATATGGATGGGATGGACGCAGTGGGAGTGGCGGACAACGCCGTCAGAACCGCAGGCGCTTGCGGCTGCGGCAAGAGTCTCCGGATACGGGAATGGATGAGTCACGTACGGCTGTGCACCCCAGCGCGCGAACGGTATGGCGACGATCACTTCCATGCTGAAAGAAGTTCGGATCTGAACACTGCCCGGGGAGCCACACAGCAGAACCTTCGGTTCGCTGTGTGGCGGTGCAGCGAGCCGCAGGCTCTGCTGCACTGCCATCCCACCTTGATTCTCTGATCCGGGAATAGAGAAACAAGGGTCCTTGGACTCTTCTGACCGCTTTCTTGTGCCACAAGCAGTTCGTTTCTCACTACCGCCCGGGGAGCCACACAGCAGAACCTTCGGTTCGCTGTGTGGCGGTGCAGCGATGCGCAGCATCTGCTGCACTGCCTTCCCACCTTGCTTCTTCTGCTCTTGAAGAGAGAATCAAGGGTCGTTCCGTCCCTGCCGCTTTCCTCACCATGATCTTGAACCCCGAAGTGAACTCTGTTCTACTTCGGGGGTGCCGTCCAAGCTCCAATACTGCGTCTACGTCCTCCTGTCCATGCACGACGGCGACCTGTATGTGGGCTTCACCACCGACCTGCAACGCCGTCTGACCGAGCATTTCCACGGTGAATCCAAAGCCACAGCCCCGCGTCGTCCGTTCCGGCTCATCTATTGTGAGTACTTCTTCTCGAAGGAAGACGCCGAACGCCGTGAGGGCTATCTCAAGACCACGGCCGGCCGCAAGGGCCTGAAACTCATCCTCCGCGAGACCCTCAAGTCCCGCGTCTGGGATTGACCCATGGTCACCCAACACTCCAGCCCCGACGCCAAAATCGCCTTGTTCCGCACCCTGTTCCCTTCAACGGCGAGAAGTCGGATATACCGTAGCATCCCTGGAGACAGAGATGCGTGATGGGCAGTTCCGTCAGGGGCGCCAGGCTCGTGATCGGCGTTCCCGAAAGGTTCAGGCAGAAGGCGCCATCAGGGCCGGCGCGCAGGCTTTTGTATGCGATCCCGAGCGTGCTTAGTCGGCGACGGAAAGGGCGGCTTTCGTCAGCGGCTCCGCCGTCATCAGCGTAGCACAGGAAGAAAGGTGGAACGCTTCGAGATTCCCATCCCAGGGGTTCAGCCTTCCTCGCTTGCTGCGCGCGTCAGCATCTCAGCCCATTCACTGCTCGTCCTGATCCATCGGCTCGTCCTTCTGGTCAACCAGCAGTCTTGCCTGCTGAACGCGCCACCGGAAACCCGACAGCCGTTTGTAGCGGTCGCATAGGTCGTTCACCCGCCGACGATAGTCGTCCTGCGACCCCCGGAATTCGGCTAACTGCGCCAGTTTGGCCAGCAGTTGAACGGCTTCGTCGTAACTCCTGGTCTGTTTGAGGTCCACAAGCGAGGCGACTTGCTGCCAGGTTTCCGCCTCTCGTTCCGCCAAGGCCTTCATCGCGGCCGCGTGTTTCCTGCGGGCTTCCTGCTCCTGACGCCTCTTGCGGGCCGTCTCGATCGCTTCGGCCCTCTTCAGCAGCTCATCGATCGAACGACCCGGTCCCGAGGCGGCCGGCAGTCGCGGTTCAAGGGTGAGCAAGTGCTTCTTGAGTTCAATGCCGGCGGTCACGTCGCCCTGAGCAAATCGGCAGAGGAAACGGTCGCACTCTTCGCGCGGGAGTCGGGCCACGAGTGGTCGGAAATCCGTCGCTACCGTTTCCGCCAGTTCCGGACTGTGCTCCGCCGCCGCCTCGACAAGGCACGCCGGCACGTCGAATTGCTCCACGAAGCGCTTCAGAGCCGGGGAAAGTTGTTTCAGGCCCGCCGGAATGGCCGGCACGGTTGGCTTCGATGCACTCGACTTCCGCCCACGCGGCAGATAGCCGTCCCGTACCGACATGGCCTTCAGCCAAGCCAGATACACTGAACGGTAGTCACCCTGGAGAATGTCGGTCCGAAGGGGAATCAGACCCGACAGGGACCCCTCGCCCTCGATCCAGCCTCCACCCTCTTCCTCGCTCAGATCCATATCTAGAACATCGAACCCGTTGACCGTCCTGAATGTAATCCGATCCTGAACGCAGTGGGTCTCGATCATGTCCCGGCTCACCAGTCCAGACGGGAAGCGGAACATCAAACGCCGGCTGCCCCAGTTTGCCAGGTAGAGGTGCGCGTCGAAGAACCGTGCCAAGACTTGCCGCGGGTCGTGTTTGAAGCTGCCATAGGAGTAGGTGACGACCGCCCGGCTGGAGGACACCTCAATGTGACTGGACAGGTTGCTCACGGACTCCTGTTCGGCTTCCGTCAGCAACCGGTCCACGGTCTGCCACTCGTAGTACTGGTACTCGCTCACTGCCTCCTCCGATATGTGCGGACTGCGATTGCCGCCTGTAACACACAGATGACATCCGCGTTCACTCCAACCCCAAGTTGAAAGTCAGACTGTCCGAGACTGCTTCGGGTAACGGAATCGGGACGGATGAGTCCGCTGTGATCAGTCGAGCCACTTCATCCTGTCCCATTACGATGCGAAACCACTGTTCGCGTTCCGACATCACCTGGTACTGCCGTTCGTCCGCCGTCCCCGCCAGATAGGGGAGATACATGAGGATCGGGTGCCGGCCTTCGGCCTTGCAGCCCAGCCGATCGATCCGCCCGGTGCGCTGCTCGATCGTGCTCGGATTCCAGTCCAGATCGTGGTGCACAACATGCCGGCAAAACCGCTGGAGGTCCACGCCTTCGCCCATGACCTGACTGCACACCAACACGTCAGGGAAAAACGGCGTGTTGAAAGCCCGCATCAACCGCGCTCGCGCGTCCCGCTTCGTCTTCCCCGTCGCCACCTGCACGTTCGCCACGGTCGCGACACGCGCATTCGAGTCAGCTTCTTCTTCGTCCAACTCCACCCGGATGCGCCCCGTCCGGGTCATCTGCCCGGCCTCTAGGTACAACTGCCTCTCGTCGCGAGAGCAACGTTCCGTCAGGAACTCGATGAAGCCTTCGAACTTCTGCCGCCACGAAACCCGGGACGAGTCCACATGATCCAGAACCCGCTTCGCCGCCTCGCTCGGTTCCACCGTGTCCAACTCTGCTAGGGGGAAACAACGCACCAGCGTCGTGGGCACCCGCAGAAACCGCCTCATCACGTCCAGAAGATCGTCGCGCTCCGCCGCCCCGACTCCCGCCGCGACAAGCGCAGCGTCGCGCCTCGCAAGGATTCCCGCAAGCTCGGCATCGACCGCCCGACGCCCCGGCGATTCCGCCTTGTCAAAGAACCGGTCCTGGATGCGCTCCATCAGTCGATCCACGGCCTTCTCATCGCCGTCGCGTCCGGCATCGCGCAACCGACGAACCCCGGCGGCGGCCACTCGCCGCTCGATCTCCCGGCCGATGTGAACCCGCAGCGCCCTGCACGTGTGCCGATAGAAGGCGAAGACGAGTACCTTCTCGCCTTCCTCCCAGAGGTCCACGACCCGCCGCACGGTGGCATCCACCTTCGGATGCATGGCCCCGCTACAGTCCTCAAGGGCACGGTCGAACTCGCTCAGATACCAACCTGCGTGCGACAGATCGACCGCAGTGCTTTGGTCATCCTCTTCCGAGTCCTTCCGCGTGTCGCTGTTGGCCCTCGTCAGTCGGAACGCCTCATAGGACGAACACAAAGCCTCTCCCAGCAGATCCTGTCTGGGGTTCACCGCGCTCCGCGCGGCCAGGAAGAAGGGCAGCAACTGCCTGGGAGGAATAGGGAGACCGCCTGCAACGTCTGCGCCGCCGACTTTGGCGCCGTCCAACCGTCGCCGCCGCGTCACGGCCGTCCCGACCCAGACATCCCCCTTGTTATGCCGCAGGATCCACGGCCGCAACGCCTCGGCCCCAGCATCCCGGCATCGCTTCGCGACACGGTAGGCATCGACAACCGCCTTCTGATGACTGGTCAGAGACTCGCGCTCGGCAACTTGCAGCCGCGCCCACCAGCGCTGTACGTCCTCCGCGCAGTCCTCCACCCGCAACCGACTCCAGCACCGCTGCAGGGCGATCGCCGCGCGTTGGCTCTCGGTCAAAGCGCCACCCAGTTCGGTCAACCTCGTTCGGAAACTCTGAGCGCTCCCCATCTCATCCTCGGCCCAGCGCACGTCCCTGAACCGTTCCATCACGCGCACCAGTTCGTGGTGTCCCAACTGGAAAGGCGTCGCCGTCAGAAACAGCATGCGGTCAAAGGCGTTCGCCATGGCCCCGTCGCCGGTCCGCAGATCCTGGTCCAGATCGGGCGACTGCAACTGCCTTGCCAGCGAGGTCCCCGGATTCTTGAGGTGGTGGGCTTCGTCCATGATCAGCAACGGGGACCGCCACCGCGCCTGACTAAGCAACTCCTTCCAGAGCCCATCCTCAGCCTTACGCAGAATACGCCGAACCTCGTTCACTCGTTCCGACACGCGCTCGTCGCCCCCGCGCGCACGCACGGGCATCTCCTTCAGAGCATCGGCCAAACGGCTCAACTCGATGCTCTCCCTCCGCAGACAGCGCACCATCACCTTCGGAACCGGATCGTCACTCAGTCGCCGACTCGCATCGCGAACGGACTCGTTGTAGGTCTCCCTCCAAGCCTGAGGATCGGTCCTCAACAGACTGCGCCAGAGGTCGTCACCCCAACCATGCGCCCGTTCCTCTCCGATCGCCCAGAGAAGCTCGCCCAGAAACCGGTGGATCTGCTCCTTCACCTGAATCAACCGCGCCGCTCGCCCGCGCCCGTGCCGGCGCAGCGCCTCGGCGATCAGCGCAAGGCGAATCCACTTGTCCGTCTGCCGCCGGCCCATGGCTCCCTGGGCCAGGAAGATAAGGTGGCACCGCTCCCCACACGGATCGTCCAGCAACTTCATCAGGTCCACGCTATGCCGCGCCACCCCATACCGCAGCGAGTTCGGAGCCATCAACTCGCGCCTCTCAGATTCGGTCTTTTCAACCGGTCGGCGGTCCTCCAGGTAGAGGTCGCAGAACGTCTTCAGGTCCTGGACCCACTTATCCACCAAGTTCGCCGGAACCATCACGACAACCGGCCCGCGCGGACTCCGCATCGCTACGCTGTAGGCCACCGCCAGCGCCACATACGTCTTTCCCATGCCGACCTCGTCGGCAAGGATTACCCCCGGCTGCCCGCGCAGCCGGCGCAGAACCTCATCCACCTCCGCGCGCTGCCGTCGCTGGTCGGCCTCAGGAACCCGTCGGTTCAGCCGGGTCCCCAGAACCAACTCCGCTGGCGCGCTGTATATGTCGTTCACTTTCGACATCGCTCAACCGTCCGATCCCAGAAACCAACCACATCGCCGGGCACCCGCTCCCGCAGCCCCGCGGTCTCCCGAACCAACTTCTCGGTCAATCCTCTAAGGAAGGGGCGGAATACCTCCTCGAAATCGGCCTTCGGCAGAGAACCGTCACCCTCCTGATAGTCCACCTCGTGAAGGACAATCAGGAAATCGGCCAGGGTCAAGAGACCCTCCTCCACACTGCCGTTCCCCTGTGCGCATTCGCGCACCAGCCGATCCGCAAGTGGCTCGATTCCCACAAGCCCCCGCAGACGCCACTCCAGGGCCTGCCGCCCCCACACCGGCCGTTGTAGGTTGGCCCGTAACTGCGCCAACACCCGCGCACGGCGCCGGATGCGGTGCAGATAGGTCGCCTGCAGGTCGTGCCGTCGCAGCGGATCGAGGTCCACCGGCACAGCCGAATCCAGATCGCTCTCGTAACCGCTCTCTGTCCGCTGTTGCCGCGCCCAGGCGCGGAAGGCCCCACTCGGATCGGAAGCCGCCAGGATCAGCAGCATGTCCTCCGCCGTCATCGTCTCCAACTGCGACGGGGGCGGCAACCGGCGCCCGTCCTCCACGTTCAGGGGCAGAAACGCTTCATGCTCCCCCCACGCCACAAGAAACCGCTCTGGCGGTTGAAGCGGTGCCCACGCCATTTCCAAACTGCTCGGACTGCCGCGTTCCCTCCAGACCGTGGCCGTGACCAACTCCAATTCATCCCGCCCGCAGGCCACGACACGCCAGTCCGAGGGCAGTTGTGCCGCATCGAACCGCATCACAATATGCCGCGCATCGCCCGCCCGGTAGGTCGCCGAGACAAACCCGGCCGGCAAGGGGGGACCAAGGGCGGCCTCTTCCTCTTCGCGCTCCGGTCGCGCTCCCAGCCATTCCGCACCGTCGGGGTCCTGCACGTCCTCCATGTCCGGCCAGACCGACTCCAACTCCCCGACCTCGCGTCCGTACGACACACGATCCACGATCGTCACAAGGTTCGCTTCCGCGTTGCGCCGTTCAGTCACACCCATGCCCGCACAGGTGAAGTTCGATGACCCAACCGCCAGAGCGGAGTACCCGTCCGATAGCAAGGCCAGCATCTTCGCGTGCCAGGGCCGCCGATTCTTGTCAGGGTCCACATCCGGCAGGATCTGCACCGCCACGCTGCCCTGGTAACTACGCGGGGTGAGCAGCAGCGACTTTGGGGCCGCCAGGCGCGGCGCAGCGCCCTTCTCGGCGCCTCCACTGGCCGGCACGCAGAAACACAACTCACGCGTCCTGCCCCTCGCCATCGTCTTGCACAACGCCGCGGTCACTCGGCTCGTCTCTTCATCGGTGTCAAAGAAGGGCGACGCGATCCACGCGCCATGGGGCGATCCGCCCCGCCCGCGACAGGCATCGAGGGCCTCGGCAAGTGCGCTCCGGCCAGAAACGCCCGGCCCGCCGGCCGGAAGTGTGCAGGCCAGAACCCGCCGCACCGTCCCGCGCCGCCGCACCTCCGCCCAAATCCGCACCTGCTTCTCGACACCTGCAAGGAAGCCCTCGCACCGGACCACTTCCGGCAACGGCTCACCCGCCGCTGGCACGAGACGAAGCAACCCCCGCAAGAACCGGATCGCCGCTGCCAACACTTCTCGGTTCCCCGACTCCGCCGAACACTCAACCACTCCGGCGACCTCGTAGTTCGACCGGTACCCAGCGTCGGTCAGATTCGCGGAAGCCACGATGATCCGCACATGCCGTCTCCACGCCAGGAGACTCAATTTCGCGTGTTGTTTCGCGCCTCGCATCCGGACGGGAAGAACGTCCCATCGCAGCGAATGCTCCACGCCCGCCTGCGTGTAGTCCACAAGAACACCGGCAAAGACGCTGCCCAGACGGCTCTCGCGCTCCAGCAGGAACGCCAGCCCCTCGCGGTCCGGCTCAGATTCGATCTCGAGGAAGCGCGCCAAGCACTGCTCGTCGAAAAGGCCCGGCGAGAAAGTGTAGGTCGAAGTCACACAACCAACCGGGTCCCCGGCACCCTGCGGCGGTCGCCACAGATCAAGCATCGTCCCACTCTTAGACCGCCCGCCCTTGCTCATGTGAGGTCCCGATAGAAACGCCGGATCGGCTGGCCCCGGTAATCGTGAACGTAGCGCCCCAGCGCGATGTCGCGCCTCTTCTCGCGGTAGGCGTGCCGAATGTAGATGCGATCCCCACCAATGCGGTCGAACCAGGCCCGCTTCCCCTCCGCCGACTTCGCCTTCTGCACTTCCTCGTGATGCCGGCATACCGCCAGCGCGCAGTCGGCCGCCGCCATGGGTTCCGCGAACGCCTGGAACCGACCCGTGAAGAGGTTGGGAAGGGAAACGCTCACCAATGTGACTTCACTCAGCGCCCGATAGGCCGCCTCGAACCGCTCGTGCAGGCATTCCACGCTCTTCGCAAAGTCGGCGTCACTGGCGATCGCCGGCACGGCAAAACCTCCGGAGTCGGCCCCAGTCGCCACCGCCTTGAGGACATCGAAACTATCCTGGAGGCTCCGCGCGAACGCCTCGTACGCCCGGATTGCCTTCAGCAGTGTGCCGTAGGCCGGCACCGCCTGCTCCAGCCGGTGGTGCAGAATCTCTTCCCGGTAGTCCCCGTTGGCAAATCCCGCCTGCAACGCCCAAATGTCCGGGAAGGCACCAAGCCGACGGTCAACCGACGCGCACAACGACTCGCGCAGAAACCGCCGTTCTTGGCCTTTGCACTCGCCAGGCGCGAACGCCTCGGCCAGTTCGGCCCATTCCGCGTTGCCCCATCCGGGCTTCGTGCGCGGCGGCCGTTCCCGCAGACTCCGCCGCACCGCGTCGGCCCACTTTGCCAGCGTCGCCTTCGCCCCCTCAACACCCCCAAGCCCACGGCTCCTTGCCCAGGCATCAACCAGTCGCTCGGCGTGCAGCCCCGGCCCAAGATGAACGTCCACCAGTCCAAGGTGCAGGGCCAGCCGCTTGTAGACACCGTTGAACCCGAAAATCCGCGGCGTCTTCAAGTAACTCCGGGCGTCCAGATACCCGTGTTGCTCAATCGCCCGGTGTGTCACGTCCGAACCGGGCACACCCCACACGGTGTGGTCGCCCGCACGTGCGGCCCGCACGCGCGCCTCTACCACCAACCACTCCCAGACCAGGTAGGGCGAGGCGTCGCGTTGCTCCGGGTCGTCCTCCATCCCCTCCGTCACCGCCGCGCCGACCGCCATCGCGGTCAGGAAACGGATCCGCTGCATCCGTTCCCGCACCGCTGGCACCAACTGCACCGCCAGTTGGTCGGCGATCTGGTAAAGCCCCATCGGATCGAGCGTCCCTTCACTCGTCCCCGGCGGGTCATATCGCGACAGAAAAGGGAAGGCCGTTGCCATGTCACATTCTTTCTCGCAGTGCCTTTCGCTGTGCTGCCGATGCTTTGCGCGACGCCGCCGTCAGGTGCTTGTCGCGGTCGTACTTCACGAAGCGGTCAACCACGTCAACGGCTCGGCGCGCGAACTCGTCCGGTTCGACTGTCGCCGAGAGGCATGTGAACCACGCCGGCAGCACCTTCTGCCAGTCAACGCCAACCTGCCATG
>Ga0194113_10007593_pt1 | contig 13481 bp, 9 predicted proteins | sample TA2MahC200mmetaG_FD_146193 | JGI IMG/M metagenome (GOLD analysis project Ga0194113, IMG submission 146193) | Freshwater microbial communities from Lake Tanganyika, Tanzania - TA2015017 Mahale Deep Cast 200m | ecosystem: Environmental > Aquatic > Freshwater > Lake | place: Tanzania: Lake...
GCGGGCCACCACCACGCCGGGCAGCGTGCCGGCGTAGCGGGCCACGGCCCCGGAGTCCACCGTCTCCGCGATGTTCGCACCGCACCAGCAGATGAACACGCCAACTCGGGCCATAGGCGAGATTCCTAACGGGAGGGGATGAATGGATGGTTGGATGAATGGATGATTGTCAGAGCTCGGCGTCTTTCATCCATACATCCATACATCCATTCATCCCCTGCCCAGATCACAGGTAGACTCCTGTTTCAACCAGCCCCTTCTCGACCAGAAGAGGCGTGGGATCCACGATCTGCTTGTCGAGGCACAGGACTTCGGGCGCCAGTCCCATCGCCAGCGCCATGAGCTGGGTGAAGTAGAGCACCGGGAGGCCGAGCTGCTGGCCGAGCTGGCCCTCGGCGTCCGACTGATACATGTCCATGTTCGCCTGGCACAAGGGACAGGCGACGGCCACGACGTCGGCCCCGCACTCCTTGGCCACCTGGAGGAGCTGGCCGCTGAGGCGAATCACGGTGTCCTGCCGCGCCAGGGTGAGCGCGGCGCCGCAGCACTCGGTCTTGAGCGGCCAATCCACGGGCTCGGCGCCCGTGGCGGCCATCAGGTCGTCGAGGAGAGTGGGGTATTCGAGTTTGTCAATCCGCAGTTCCTCGGGGAGGCGCGTGAGAAGGCAGCCGTAATAGGCGGCCACCTTGAGGCCGGCCAGGGGCCGCGTGACGCGGGCGCGAATGGCCTCGGGGCCTATCTCGCTCGCCAGAAGCTCGGCGATGTGGAGCACGCGGCTCTTGCCCTCGTACTGTTCTTCGATAATCTCGTTCACTTGGGCGAGGAGCTTCGGCTCGTGGACCAGTTCGTGGTTGGCCTGCTTCAGGCGGCTGTAGCAGGCGGAGCAGCAGGTGAGCACGTCGAGGCCCTGGCGTTCGGCCGCGGCCAGCGAGATGCCGGGTAGCGCGAGCGACAGCAGGTGGCTCGTGGCGTGGGCGGGGGTGGCCCCGCAGCACACCCAGTCCTCGACCTCCTCCAGCTCGACGCCCAGTGCGCCGAGCAGCGCCCGCGCCGAGCGATCGTACTCGACGGCGCTCGACAAGAGGGAGCAACCTGGGAAGTAGCCATACCGTAGACTCATCTGGTCTTCTGCCTTCGGCCAATGCGTAATCCGTAATCCGTAATCCGTAACCAGAGAAGAACGGAAGGCCGAGTCTTCTCTTGTCTGGTTACGGATTACGGATTACGCATTACGGATTCCTCCATTTGATGGACTCGCTTGAAAACACGCTGTAGCCTTCCGATGTTCTTGATCTTGTGCGGCGACAGGGCGACCTTGCCCTTGAGGAAGAACCAGGGGGCCTTGGCCATGTTGGTGAAGAGGCGGCCAGAGTTGAGGTTGTAGCTGCCCATGAGGGCGATCTCGCCCAGGCGGCCGAACTCCTCAATGCAGTCGAGGAACGAGCGGCAGAAGGCCCACACGCGCGCCGCCGAGGACGGCGGCTCGATGCCACGCCGCTGGGCCATCGCGCGCAGGGTGTCCATCACCCGAACGATGTCCACGTTCATCGGGCAGCGGGTGTTGCAGGTGCCGCAGGCGAGGCAGCACCAGACGGTTTCGTTGTGGAGGGCCTCGTCTTCGAGGCCGAGCTGGACGAGGCGCAGGACTCGGTTTGGCGAGAGCTCGAGGTCGGGCAGCACGGGGCAGCCGCCGGAGCATTTGCCACACTGGTAGCAATCGCTGAGGCCCTGGCCGCTCGCCGCCTCGACGGCGTGGCGGAAGGAGGAGTCGAGAGCTTTGTCTGTCAGATCCCACTTCACGGCTTCTTCTTCCTCTTGTCACGCGTCACGGGTCGCGCGTCATGCGTAAGGGGACGAGAGGGACCCAGGTGGGGTGTCCCGGAAATGAGGGGACAAGATCGTTGGCACCGCGGTGTCTTGCTCCCGGAGGGAGCGTAGTAGGTTGCCGGCGGCTTCAGCCGCCGGACTCGTGCGCCAGGACCACCCAAGTCCCGAAGGGACGGCAGAGACGGGTTCCGGACCGCTTGGCCACGGGGCTTCTGCCGTCCCTTCGGGACTGGGCCAGGGGTGCGCCCCCGATCCGGCGGCTGAAGCCGCCGGCAAACCACTGCTGTCCCTTCGGGACTGGGCAGAGACTCGTGCGCCAGGACCACCCAAGGGCTTCTGCCGTCCCTTCGGGACTGGGCCAGGGGTGCGCCCCCGATCCGGCGGCTGAAGCCGCCGGCAAACCACTGCTGTCCCTTCGGGACTGGGCAGAGCACACGCGCGGATTTCATTGTCTCGTCTGCCGTGGGGCGGCGCGCCAAGGGGCCCAGCGCGGCCTTCGGCCGCAACCAAACGAACGTCGAACGCTGAACTTCGAACATCGAACGTTGAACGAGAAGAGGCTTTCCGTTCGACGTTGGACGTTGGACGTTCGATGTTGGACGTTAGGAAATGTGCGCGCGCCGAGAAGATTCTGTCCAATAGTAGCACAGGGGAAAGACTCGGAGCCGGCGGCATGGCCCAGCCCGAAGGGCGGCAGGGGGTAGCCACGGGCGTAAGCCCGTGGGAGGGAGCGATCACCCCGACCCCAGCCCCCGCAGGGGGCGGCAGAAGCCGCAGGACGCGCGCAGGTGGGCCTTCTGCCGCCCCCTGCGGGGGCTGAGCAGGGGGGGCGCCGTGTCCCACGGGCTTACGCCCGTGGCTACCTCCTGCCGCCCGCCGGAGCGGGCTGGGCCGGTGGAAGCGCCGGAAGCTCGTACCATCGGGCACGCAGAGCATCACTGGCCTCCCTTTGTCGCCTCGACGCGGGCGAGGAGTGCGGAGGCTTTCTTGGCCTCGGCCTCGGCGCGGCTCAGAAGGGTGGAGATGTAGCTGTAGTTGTGGGCGCCGTAGCTGCCGTCGGTGACGACGCACGCGACGCGTCCCTTGGCGGCGGCGAGGAGCTTGCGCGCCTCGTCGGCCCCGCCCTGCGGCGCGCCGGCCTTCTGGAGGGCCTCGTCGAGCGCGGCCAGTCGCGGGTCGAGCTTGGCCACGCGCTCGCGCGTCTCCTTCTGCCAGTCAGCCAGCATGTCGCCGTAGTCCTTGTCGCCGTGGCAGCCGGCGCACTGGCGGGCGCTCGATGTGCGGGTGGTGTAACTCGCGGTTCCGACCGCCACCTGCTTGGCCTCGATGTGGCAGCCGTCGCAGGCCACGCCGGCCTTGTACATGGCGTCGGGCTCGGCTGGCAGGTCGGCCACCGCTTTGCCCGCATAGACCTGCTCCTGCACCGAATGGCGGCTGCCGTTGTGGCACGTGCCGCACTTCGCCGAGGCCATCATCTGATGCGGCTTCATCCCCTCGCCGTGCCGAATCTCGTCGTGGCACTGAAGGCAGTCGAAATGCCCAACTGAGACGTGCGTGAGGTGGAACTTCTCCTGGTCCTTGACTTCCGGGGTGCGGCGCAGGTGGCAGCTCTGGCAGCGGGTGGCCGACACGGCGCCATCGCCCTGGGTGATCTGGCTGTGGCAGTGCTCGCAGCGGGCGTCCGCCTTGCCCTTCAGGAAGTCCTTGTGGTTGAAGGCCTGGCCCATGAACTTGACGGGCTTCTCGGGCACGACGTGACAGGTCTGGCACTCGCCGGCAGCGACGGGCTTGGCCCCGCGGCCGTAGAAGTGGCACGTCAGACACGTCGTCTCGGCCACGCTGATGTGCTGGCCCTCCACCATCTGGCCGTGGCAGCTCACGCAGTTCAGCTCCTTGCCCCGCGGGTGGCCGCTGAGGTGCTTCTCGTGGCTGAACTTCACCTTGCCGTGGAAGAGCAGCGCCTCCTTGTTGTGGTCCATCCCCGCGTGGCAGCCGCTGCGCATGCACGAGGCGTTGCTGATCATCGCGTGCGGCTTGTTGTCGTAGGCGTGCGAGATGTACTTGACGAGCTGAATGAGGCCGGCGACCTTCCCCTCCAGCTCCGCACCCACGCCCGGCTCGTAGTGGCACTGAACGCACGCCACGTCGCGGTGCGAGGAGTGCTGCCAGCTCTCGTAATACTCGCCCATGTAGTGGCACGAGGTGCAGAACTTCGGGTGCTCGGTCAGCTTCACCGAGTACGCGCCCAGCGTGAGCGTGCCCAACCCGAACACTGGCACGGCCACCAGCGCCGCCCCGCGCCACGTGAAGACCGAGATCATCGGCAGCGTGCCCAACCGGTCCACCAGCCGCTTCGCATAGGGCAGCAGGAAGAACGCCCCCAGCACGCAAACGCCGATCACCAGGTAGAACAACACGTCCTGCGTGAACCGGCTCGTGCTCGCCTTCACCCAGTCATAAGTAAGGAGGGCGAACGACAGGGTGAGGAGGAAGGCGAACACGTCCTGCCGCAGGATGAGAAACAACGCGGCGAACACGATGCCGCAGACGAGGAAGATGTGCCATGAGCCTTGCGCGACGGGCGAGAACACGCTCACGACCCCGCAGAAGGAGGCCAGGAGCGCGGCACACACGTAGAGCGCCGGCGGCCAGGCGGGCCGCTTCAGGCTGTGCAGCCCATAGCCGAGCGCGAGCCACACCAGCGCCAGCCCCGCGACGACATAGGCGTGCTGGCGATACGGCGTGCCCGCCCACGCGGCAACGCCCAACAGCGTCGCCAGCGTTGCCCAGCAGACCAGGCCCACGCGAACCCCGGTGCCGCCGGTGAACTGCACCTTGAGGGCGTAGAGGACGACGAAGGCCAGGCAGCTCAGGGCCAGAGCCGGCCCGTTGCCCCGCCACGCCAGCGCCAGGGCCGCGATGCCCGCTGCGATGCTCGTCAGGTGCCCCACGACCCCCCACGCACGCGACTCGACGGGCAGCCGGTTGCGCGCGGCCAGGGAGAGCGCGAATAGCACGGTCGCCACGCCCGCGCAGGCGACGAGCTGCCAGTGCGCCTGGGGCACAAGGCCGAAGATCACCAGCAGCGAGCCGAGCGAGAAGAGCACCGCGGCCGTCCGAGCGTGGCGCTTCAGCCGTCCATAGCTCCACGCCAACGCACACGCCGCGGCCAGCACGAGCACTGAGGCCCCAGCACCCGGGGAACGCAAGCCGCTGAACGGCCCCCACACCACCGTGGCCACCACGCCCACCCAGGCCCCCAGCGACACCAGGGAGCGGAAGACATCGCGCCCGGCCCCTGGCTCAGAAGAGGACCGCCTGAAGGCCGAACTACAAACGAAGCCGGACAGGAGCGCCGTTACGGCACCCGCGCCCGTGAGCGCACACAACACGGCCCGTGGCCCCGACCCCCCGGCGAAGGCCACTGCCGCGACCGACAGCACGGCCCACGCCAGGCACGCCGCACCGCGCCCGATTGCCGATTGCCGATTGCCGATTGCTGATTGCAGACCACACTCCGCACTCCGCACTCCACGCTCGAGGGCCGCCATCAGCCCCGCGGCCAGCGCAGCGCCGACCCAACACACCAGCCACGGCGACACGCCGCCGGCGGGCATCAGCGCCGCCCCGGCTGCCACCGCACCCCCCAGGCCAGGACCCACAGCGTAGAGGAACTCTCGCGCCGCGCTCCGCGAGCCGTTGGCGGCAGCGAAGGCCACGCCCGCCACGGCCCCTGCCAGCGCGGCCTCACGAGCGCCTGCCAGCAGCGCCACGAGCCAGGCGAAGAGCGCTGGGAACGCAAAGCCCTCGGCCAGCGCCCGCAGCGCCCTGGCCCTTTGCGCCTCCGCAGCGGGCGGAAGCAACATTGCAGAGTTGTTCAACTCCGCAATGTTCTGCGCCCCCGCCTGCGCCTGGGCGAGCCATGCCGCGAACAGCGATATGCCCCCGAAGACGGCCACCGGCGCGGCCCAAAGCCACCCGACCGCCACGGGCCCAGGCATCAAGCGGGCAAGGCCCAGCGCGCCCGCCGACAGAAAGAACACGGCAGGCAGGACGTAGACGTTCCGGGGCGCCGCCTCGCGCCGGCGCTCGAAGGCGATCCAGGCGAAGAACACTCCGAAGGCCAGCGCGGCCAGCGGCACATCCCCCGACCCCGGGGCGGCGAAGAGCACGGGCACGAGCGGCAGGCTCAGCGCCATCGAGCCCAGGAAGAGCCACTTCGCCAGCGCGCGGTCGGCCAGCGTGGCCCGCCGCACGTCGCCCACCGCGTCGGCCAGCCAGCGGTAGCCCGGCCACAGCGCGAGCGCGCCGAGCGCCAGGCCGAGGAGGAAGAAGCCCCAGCGCGACACGGCGAACAGCAGCGACACGAAGAGCGCCGCCGCGCCGCAAACGTAGAAGCCCCGCGGCCTCCCCCCCGCCCTTCCAGGGAGGGGGCAGGGGGAGGGTTGGGCTTGCGTGGCACCCCCACCCTCTCCCTTCCCTCTCCCTGCGAGGGAGAGGGGGGCGCGGCGTCCCTGCGCCCCCGCGAAGAGCATGGCCCCCGCCGAAGCCACGGCGGGCAGCCAAGCGAACACGGACGACGTGGCCGCGGCCACCGCCATCATGCTGCCGAACAGCAAGAAGGCGGAACATGTGTAGATGTACCGGGCCCGGCCCAGGGCCAAGCAGTGAGCGAGGTAGAGAGCGGCGTAGCCGAGGAACGTGGCGCCGGCCACGAACTGCCCCACGCCATTGCCCGACATCAGGCGGGGGGCCTGCACGAGCGCCCAGGCCGTGAAGACCGCCACGGTGATGTGCATCGCCCGAAAGACGGCGCCGGCGAAGGCCGGCCGCGTGGTCGACAGGCGCCGCCCCGCGAACCACAGCGCCACCACAAGGGGCACGGAGAGGAGGGGGAAGAGGGTGCCCGGCGCGCCCAGGGCGTGGCACACGAGGAAGTACGAGGCGGCGCCCAGGAGCATGGTGGGGTAGAGGAAGTGCGCGCGGGCCGTGGTGGTGGCCGCAACGAGGTAGAAGCACGAGAAGACGAAGACCAGGCCGGCGGCGAGCGCGGGCTGGGCCGTCGCAAAGCCGCTCCCGGCCAGCAGAAGGATGAACGCGATGAGGAGGCCGAGGTGTTGGAGGGCCTCGGCGGGAAACGTAGCGAGTCGGTTCCTCACGGGTCCACGGCCCCCAGAGAACGCGCTTGCGGAACACCAACCTGAGGTTGTCCAGATGCACAAACCGTGCCAACCGCCATTCGGGCCTGCGTCGCGCCTCTGGCGATAGGCCCCGGCGGGCAGTTGGGGCGAGTGGGGGGGATTCTAGCCGGGGGTGACGCGGCCGCGTATCGTCCGGACCCTTCGCGCCACCGGCGAGGTTTCGCGCGGCGTATTCGCACGGCGCGGAACGGGGAACGCAACGGGGGGCTACCTCAAGAGACGTTCCCGCTGCGACTCGCGCGGTTGGGGCTGGGCGCTTGCGCTGGAGGTTCCGCAGGCGAGGCGTTCCTGCTCGGAGAGGTAGCAGGCGGGGTCCTCGGCCCAGAGGTCGGCGTGGACCGCTTGCGCGCGGATGCGGCAACCGCCGCAGATGTCCTTGTGGGCGCAGCTCGCGCACTTGCCCTTGACGCGGTGGAGCCTGTCGCGGAGCTGGGAGAGGAGGGGGTTGGCGGGGTGGCGCCAGATGTCGCTGAACCGGCGCTCCCGCACGTTGCCGAGTGCGGCGTGGCCCCAGAACTGGCAGGGGCGGACGTTGCCCAGGGGGTCTATGCTGGCGATCTTGCAGCCCGCGGAGCAGCCGCCCTGGCGCTGGAGGAGGCGGCGCGCCTCGGCGGCCCGGTCGGGGTCGCGCGCGGCGAGCCAGGCGTGGAGGAAGGCGCCGTCGGCGTGCTGGTCGGTCGTCAGCACCTCGATGGGCACGCAGCGGCGGTCCCAGTCGAGCACGCGGTCAATGAGGAGCTGCACGGCCTGGCGCCGCTGGCTCGGCGTGACATCCTGGTCTTTGAGTTGGGTGCCGCGCCCCGCGTAGACGAGGTGGTAGAGGCAGAAACGCGACACGCGGAGTTCCTCAGCGAGGTCGAGGAGGCCGGGCAGGTCGGCGCGGGTGTGGGCGGTGAGGGTGAAGCGGAGGCCGGTCCGCACCCCTGCGGCGTGGCAGGCCTGGATGCCGGCGAGGGCGTCGCGGAAGGCGCCGGGCTTGCCGCGGAAGCGGTCGTGGGTTGCCTCGAGGCCGTCGAGGCTGACGCCGACGTATTGGATGCCGGCCGTCCTGATGCGCGCGGCCAGCTCGTGGGTGATGAGCGTGCCGTTGCTGGAGAGGACGGGGCGGACGCCTTTCTCGCTCGCGTAGTGCGCGAGGCCCAGGGTGTCCTTGCGCAACAGCGGCTCGCCGCCGGAGAGAAGGAGCGCCGGAACGCCCAGCGCCGCCAGGTCGTTGATCAGATGGATCGCCTCCTCGGAGTTTAGCTCCGCCTCGGACGCGCGGCGGCCGGCGTCCAGGTAGCAGTGCACGCATCGCAGGTTGCAGCGGTGCGTGACGTTCCACACCACGAGTGGCCGCTCATCGGTCGAGAAGTGGAGGAGGCCGGGCTCGACGCGGCCCGACGCCTGCTGCCGCGCGGCCTCGGCCGCCGTGGCTGTCCCGCACAGAAGCTTGGTGAACCCGATCATACCAGGCAATCCCCAGCGGCGCGCGAGGCGCCCGGCCCACACCCCCACTCGCGCAAGGAGCAAACCCCGTGCCGGCGCACACCCCGGGGCAATCACGCGGCGAGCTAAGCCCTTGGCGGCCGGTTCCCGCCCGCGGTGGCCGTCGCGCGCGCCGATTCGCAAGAGTAAGAACGGCAAGAGGAGGAGCGGCCCCCGGGACGCTGCGCCCGCGGCACAAGTCGGCCTGGAGAGGGGGAGAAACGCGGCACGCCTTTTGCTGGCGGGGAGAGAGGAGGAAGGACCCTGCGCTTGTCATCGTGATCAGGAGGCGTGACCGTGAGATTGAGAGTGAGTTGTGTCGTGACGCTGGCGTTAGGTGTTGGGGGCGCGGCGCTGCTGGCCGTGGCCGCGACGGAGCCGAAGCACAAGTACATCGGCGTGGGCAAGTGCGCCAAGCTGTGCCACAAGACCGCCAAGCAGGGCAATCAGCTCGGCCTATGGGAGAAGACCAAGCACGCCGAGGCCTACAAGACGCTGCTGACCGACGCCGCGAAGGAGACGGCGAAGAAGCTGGGCATTGACGCGCCCGAAAAGAGCGAAAAATGCCTCAAGTGCCACGCCGTGGCCTTCGACGTGGCCGCCGAGTGGCGCGCCGACGGCTTCTCGCACGAGGACGGCGTCCAGTGCGAGACGTGCCACGGCCCGGGCGACGGCTACAAGAGCAAAGAGGTGATGAAGGACAAGGCGCAGGCTGTCGCCCTCGGACGCATCACCGGCGACCAGAAGACCTGTCTCGGCTGCCACAACGACACGGCCCCCTCCTGGAAGCCCGACCGTTACACGACGAAGGACGGGAAGAAGGTGGGCTTCGACTACGAGCAGCTCTGGCCCAAGATCGCCCACCCCCGCCCCAAGGGCGGCGGCGACGAGTGAGGTCGCCCGATGGGCCGCAAGCTCCTCTCATTCTTCGGCGTCGAACGGGACAAGGCCCGCCGCCTCGGCTTCCGCCTCCGGCGCCGCGGCTGGCTGTTCCTCATCCTATTCTTCATGCTCGCAGGCAGCGGGACCTTTCTCTGGGTCAGCACCAAGTCCTGGTTCTGCAAGTCCTGCCACATCATGAAGCCCCACTATGAGTCGTGGAAGACCTCCACCCACGGCCAGAAGGGCGTCGAGTGCATCGAATGCCACTTCCCGCCCGGCTTCCAGAACGCCATCGCCGCCAAGCTCCGCGCCAGCTCCATGCTCGTCTCCTACCTCACAGGCACCTACTCCACCCAGGCCCGGGCCGAAGTCCAGGACGCCTCGTGCCTGCGCTCCGGCTGCCACGACACACGCCTCCTCGAGGGCAAAGTGACCTTCAAGGGCGTCCACTTCGACCACAAGCACCACCTGGGCGATCTGCGCCGCGGCAAGAAGCTCCGCTGCCAGACCTGTCACTCCCAAATCGTCCAGGGCGCCCACATCACCGTCACCGAGTCCGTCTGCTTCACCTGCCACTTCAAGGACCTCAAGAAGGGCCGCGTCGAGGAACCCGTGGCCGGCTGCACCGGGTGCCACGACGTGCCCGCGAAGCCCCTCAAGCTCGCGGGCGGCAACGAATACAAGCACGCCGACTACCCGAAGGTGCCCTGCTACAAGTGCCACTTCGACTCCGTCGAGGGCGACGGCCGCGTGCCCAAACAGGTCTGCATCGGCTGCCACAGCGAGCCCGACCGCCTGGCGCGGTTCGACGACCACGAGTTCATGCACAAGAACCACGTCACCGACCATAAGGTCGAGTGCTTCCACTGCCACAACGAAATCCGCCACGGCCGCAACCCCGAGCCGGAGCCAATGGACCCCACCTGCAACCGTTGCCACACAGGCAAGCACGACTCCTCGGCCCAGCTCTACCGCGGCACCGGCGCACGCGGCGTCAAGGACCAGCCCAGCGCCATGTCCCTCGCCAAGGTCCACTGCATCGCCTGCCACCAAATCCTCGGCGGCATCCCAGGCCACAGCCCCATGTCCACCTACGAAGCTGGCGAGAGAGCCTGCATCGAGTGCCACGGCAAGGACGTTGAGGGCATGCTCGCCGACTGGAAGAAGGAGGCCGACGCCGCGCTGAGGCAGGCGAGCGAGGAGTTCGAGAAGGCCGAGGCCGCCGCCAAGGCCCTCCCCGACGAGCGGGTGCCCGTTGCCGGCAACGGGCGCCGCCAGGCCGCCCTCGCCCGCCTGGCCGACGCACGCCACAACCTCAACCTCGTCCGCTACGGCAAAGCCGTCCACAACCTCGACTACGCCAAGGCCATCCTCAAGAAGGTCCGGTCCGACGCAGCGGAGGCCGTCCGCCTCGGGGAGACGAAATGAGCACCGTATCAGCAAGCGGCGAGCCACGAGCAGCGAGCCACGGGGCTTCTGAACTGAAGCTCGAAGCTCGCGGCTCGCGGCTCGCGGCTCGTGCGCTTCTCGCCCGCTGGTGGCGCACCCTGCGCTCCGTCCGCTTCGCCCTCATTCTCATGGCCATCATCGCCGTGGCCTGCATCATCGGCACACTCGTCAAGCAGGAGCCGTACGACCCCAACAAGACCGTCGCCCAGTCCGTTGCCCAGTCCATCGGGCGGTACGGCCGCCCGCTCGGCCTACTCATCGAACTCTTGGACCTCAACCGCCTCTACCACACTTGGTGGTTCCTGGCCCTCCTGTCGCTCTTCGTGGCCAGCACCGTGGCCTGCACGGTGCCGCGCCTGCGCTGGAGCGTGCGGAGCATTGGCTCCGCCGCCGTCCACCTGAGCATCGTCCTCATCGTCGCCGGCGCGCTGGCCAAGGGCCTCGCGGGCAGCGAAGGCGTCCTCACGGTAGCCGAGGGCGAGGCATCGGACGCTTTCCAGGTGGGACAGGAGGCGACGGCGGACGGACGGGTGCGGGTCCGCACCGCGCCCCTCGGCTTCACCCTGCGGCTCGACGACTTCGACATCGAGCGCTACGATGCGGCCCGCGAGGTGCTGCTCGTCGCGCCGGCGCCAGGCCAGCCCCAGCGCGAGGAGCGCCTGCTCATCGGCCAGCCCACCCCCATCGGCTCCGGCGGCACGACCATCGAGGTCCTCCGCTACGTCCCCCACTTCGTCTACTCCCTCGAAGAGAAGAAGGTCATCTCCGCCTCCGACCAGCCCATCAACCCAGCCATCCAGGTGCGCGTGAAGACCCCCGAGGGCGAGAGGACCCGCTGGCTCTACGCCCGGCACGATCTCGACGCCTTCCACGGCCACGGAGCAGCCAACGACGGCCCCCAGCTACGCTACCTGGGCCACCTGCCCGGCCCCGTCAAGAGCTATACCAGCCACGTCACCATTCTCGACGCCCACGGCAACGAGACCCGGCAGGCCGCCATCCGCGTCAACGAGCCCCTCACGGTCGGACGCTACACCATCTACCAGTCGGGCTTCGACCCCCGAACCGAGCGCAGCTCGACCCTCGAAGTCGTCCACGACCCCGGCGTGCCATTCGTCTTTGCCGGCTTCATCCTCATGCCCCTCGGTATCGCCTTCGTCTTCTACATCCAGCCGCTCTTCCGCCGCAAGGCGGGGAGGGAAGCGCAAACCTGCCACAGAGACACAGAGAGCGCAGAGAAGAGGAACCAAGGCGATGGGGTCTGAAACCCAGATGACTCTCCGCTCTGTGTCCTCTGTGCCTCTGTGGCCAATCTCTGGATGGACCCAGAATGCATGAGACCTTCTGGCAAATCGCCTTTGGCATTTTCCTGGGCGGGCTGGTGCTGGCGGCGGGTCACGCCATCATCACCACCGCTCGCCGCCGGGCGGGCCGCGAGGATTCGCCCACCTGGCTCTCCGGCCTGCGGTGGCTGGTGAACCTCGCGCTCGTGGCCGGCTTCGCCGCGCTCAGCGCCTTCATCGTCACGCGCTGGGTGGAATCGGGCTATCCGCCCTTTTCCAACATGCCCGAATCCCTCACCTGGATGGCCTGGGGCCTCTGCCTCGTCTACTTCGTCTCGCGCGGCTTTGTCCACTTCCCCGGCCTCGAGGCAGCCGCCTGCCTGGGCGTCGCGGCCATACTGGCCGCCACGTCGCTGTTCGACATGGCCCCCCGCGCCCTCATGCCCGCCCTGCGGAGCAAGTGGCTCGTCTTCCACGTCCTGACGTGCATGGTCGCCTACGGCGCCTTCTTCGCCGCCTTCCTCCTCGCACTCCTGTGGCTCCTCATCTGGCGCAAGCGCGAGGCGGGCAGCGTCGTGGATGCCCTTTCGTACCAGACCATGGCCTTCGGCTTCCTCCTCCTCACCGTGGGGATCGTCAGCGGCGCCATCTGGGCGCGCCAGGCCTGGGGACGCTACTGGGGGTGGGACCCCAAGGAAACCTGGTCCCTCATCACCTGGTTCGTCTACGGCATCTACCTCCACTACCGCCTAGTCAAAGGCGGCAAGGGTGCCGCGGCCGAACGCCTGCCCATGCTCAACAGCATCTTCGCCATCCTCGGCTTTGGCGCCACACTCTTCACCTACTTCGGCGTCAACTTCCTCCTCCCCAGCCTCCACTCCTACGCCGGCTGACCGGTTCGTAGTGCGGCCTTCAGGCCGTATCTTTTTACGCCACAAGCACTTGCGGCTCTCCGGAAAAACGCACAGAAATGGCCTTTCCTGGCGTTCCGGAGGGGACATTAGGCCAGTGGGTCATTGGGGCCTCTGGGCCGGGCGGCGCGGAGCCATAAGCCCAGGCAACTGCTTCACTTGCGGCGAGGAGCGCTTTCGCCGCATGCTCGCCGCGCGATGCCTCCTAGAGCCTCTGGGTGATTAACGCCGCTTAACGCGAAGGGCGCGGTTCGCCTCGGGCGCCACCAAGCGGAGGGGGCAGACCTCAAGGGCATGTTGCCCAAAGCGTGAACTCGTTGGGAGTCCCGCCTTCACGGCCTGTCGATTTAGTCGGCCCGGGAATTGCTGAGAAGATGGCCAGATTTCTATTGTAATCCCGCGGCGGAGCAAATAAGATAGGCGTCGGTGAGGGACGAGGCCGCCTTGCGAGGAGATGCTGA
>Ga0194113_10007611_pt1 | contig 13463 bp, 7 predicted proteins | sample TA2MahC200mmetaG_FD_146193 | JGI IMG/M metagenome (GOLD analysis project Ga0194113, IMG submission 146193) | Freshwater microbial communities from Lake Tanganyika, Tanzania - TA2015017 Mahale Deep Cast 200m | ecosystem: Environmental > Aquatic > Freshwater > Lake | place: Tanzania: Lake...
CGCTGAACCATGCGCGCAAAGCCCTTTTCGTTCAGCGGCCAGTCGCGGTCGGCGAAGTCGCCGTAGTGGTCCACTTCCATGCCGTGAGGAGGCTCCCAACCCTCGTTGTTGGCATGCGGCAAGGTCGGGCAGTAGTGCAGGAAGAAGGGCCGGTCCTTGCAGTCGCGGATGAACTCCAGCGCGCGCGCTTCAATGAAGTCCGGCGAGTAATCCACCTTGACCTCGGCCACGCCAACACCCGTTTCCCACTGTCGCTTGTCCCCTTCCGGCGGTTTGTTGCGCAAAGGCACTTTCATGCCGTTCTCGCGCAGGAAGGGCGGGAAGTAGTTATGGGCATGGCGCATGCAGTTGTAGCCATAGTGATAATCAAACCCCTTGCGAATAGGATCCACATCGGGTTGCCCGCTACCAACCCCGTATTTGCCGATACAAGCGCTGACATAGCCCTGCCGCTTGAGCAACTGCGGTATCGTGGGGATGTCGTCAGGCAAGAATTGATCGTCCAGATGACGGATGGGCAGATGCCCGGAGTGCAGCCCGGTCAGTATCGAAGTGCGGGCCGGTGAACAGACCGGGCTCGTGGTGTAGAAGTCGGTGAAACGCATCCCTTCGGCAGCCATGCGGTCAATATGGGGCGTGATCCACGTCTTCTGACCGTAGCAACTGCAATCGCCATAGCCGAGATCGTCCGTCAGAATCATTACAATGTTGGTTTTCTGTTTGTTCATGCAATGTCCCTCTCGGAGAGAATTCCTCCTCGCCACATCGGTGAGTTTCATCTCGGTTTCCTTGGATGCCGCCTGCCGCGCCGAACCCTCTGCATGGGTGAAACCCAGAGCCCGGTTCTGGCCGATCATGACGCGCCAGCGAGATGCCGGCCACTTCGGCGCGGGGAAATTAGTTTTCGACCGGCCTGTGCGCGGGAAACGTTAGCAAGGCCGGGAGGCAGGGGTCAAGATGAGAGAAGGGGCGACAGGGCCAGGGACAGAGGGGCAGACAGGAACTCTGCTTGATGGGCAAATCCCGAATGGTACTATCGGGCACGTTTTTAAGGAAAGGAATCCGACATGAGAATGCGGGTAGCAAAGCGTAGCGCGTGCGGTCTGGCGCTGATTCCGTTGCTGGCTGCAGGGACGGCGCTGGCGGGGTATAACGACTGGCCGTCGAAAGTCTCGATCCAGAACGTCAAGGTCGCGCCGCAGGACTCGATAGCACGGACGATTTCGTTCGATCTTTCCTGGGAGAACTCCTGGCGGTATGAGAACAACCACGACGCGGCGTGGGTCGTCTTCAAGGTGAAGCCGGAAGGCTCCGGCGAATGGCAGCACGCGCGTCTGGCGGCTGAGAAGGTGAAGAACCCGGCGGGCTACAGCCAGCAGTCGGGAACGCCGCTGGAATTTATCGTGCCAGAAGACCGGCTGGGCGTGTTCATTCGTCGCGCGGAACTCGGGTATGGCAAGGTGACGGCCACGAATGTAACCGTTATGTGGGATCTGGCGGGCAACCCCGGACTGGCCCCAAATGCCAAAGTCGATGTGCGCGCAGCCGGGCTCGAGATGGTGTACATCCCCGAAGGCGCGTTCTACCTGAACACCGCCGGAAACCATACCAATCAATTCTACGAGTTTGCCGACGGCACGGTGAATACCAAGCCCTACCGGGTCACCAGCGAAGGTGCGATCCCGACCGGGCAGCAACCCGGCAAGCTCTGGGCGCTCGGCGCCCAGCCCGAAGATCAGGGCGAGATCCCGGCGGCGTTTCCCAAGGGCTACGGCGCGTTCTACTGCATGAAGACCCAGATCAAGTTGAACTATTACGTGACCTTCCTGAACACCCTCACCCCGGAACAGGCAGCGCAACGGTGGCAGCCGGGGAGCAAAATCACATGCGCCAACAACGTCTATTCAGCCAAGGAAGACACGCACTTCGACGGGTATACGTCGTGGGCCGACGGAAGAGCCTATGCCTCATGGGCCGCGATCCGGCCCATGTCGGAAATGGAACGGGCCAAAATCGGACGCGGATTCATGGAGCCGACCACGGAGACGGGCGATAAACTTGACCATCCCTCCTGCTGGGACGTGGGGGATTGGACCGGCTGGCGAACGGCGCTGGAGAGGGCGGTTTCGGTTGCCACTCCTCAGGGCCGGAGTTTCAAGGGTACGCATGGCGACGGCACACTGACGCCACCACCGGACTGGCCGAAGGATGACGCCATCGGCACAGGCTATTTCGGCGGATACAACGAGATGGGGCATCCGTCCCGCCGTGATCTCGCGGACAAGGCGATTGCAGAACGCAGGAGATGGGATGGCTGGCGCGGCGTCAGAACCGCGCCGAAGGAAGACTGAAAAAGCAGGAAGAAACCATGACGACGATAAAACGAATTGTAGGTTTCGCTGGCATTATGTTGCTCGCCGCCGGCCTCGCCCGCGGCGATGGGCTAAAGATCGGGAAGGTGTCGTTGGCGCCGCGGGACGCTAAGACCGCGACGGCGACGTTCGATATCGCCTGGACCAACACCTATCGCTTCGGCCGATACCATGATGCCGTGTGGGTCTTCTTCAAGGTCAAACCGGCCGGCGCAAAGGAGTGGCGGCATGCGCCGCTCGCAGCGGACAAGATGGTCAACCCGGCCGGATTTGCCGTGGGCGAAGGGACCCCGCTGGAGTTCGTTGCGCCGACGGACCATGGGGGCTGTGTCGGCATGTTTGTGCGCCTGGCCCGGGACGGCCGCGACGGCGTTTCCGCGCGCAAGGTGACCGCCATTCTGGACCTGTCCTTACCGACAACCGACAACCGACAGCCAGCAACCGAACTTCGCGCGTTTGGCGTGGAGATGACGTACGTGGGCGAAGGGCCCTTCTACCTGGGTACGGATAGGGACCGGATCAACCGTTTCTTCGCCTTCACGTGTACGGACGATCCCGCCGAGCGCCCCGCGTACCGTGTCACGAGCCCCGGGGCGATTCCCACCGGCCGGCAGAAAGGAAAACTGTGGGCCGCCGGGTTGATGCCGGAAGACAACAGCGAGATCCCCGCGGCGTTTCCCACGGGCTACAGCGCGTTCTACTGCATGAAGCGCCCTTATTTCACGCAAGAGCTTTATGCCGACTTCCTGAACACGCTCACCCCGGAACAGGCGGGGAAACGCTGGTACAGCGACGGCCAGGGGCGTTCGATCACGCGCGGCGGGACGGCTCCGGACCAAACCTTCACACCCACGCAGCCGGAAGCGCCAACGCTCTGGGTCTCGTGGGAGGACAATGCCTGCCTTGCAGCCTGGGCCGGCTTGCGACCGATGTCGGAACTGGAATTCGAAAAGGCTGTTCGCGGGGACGAGTACCCGGAGAACAACGATGCGGGGTTTTCGTTCTGGGGGCTCCAGGAAATCAACCTTGGCAACGTGTATGAGCGGCAGGTTTCCGTGGCCACGGCCGCCGGCCGCCGGTTCGCAGGCACGCATGGTCGCGGCACGGTGGACCTGCCGCAGGACTGGCCGTCGGCGCTGAATCGCGACGTCGTCTATCGCGGAGCCTATATGCGGTATCGCAGGTACACCAAAGTCGGTCACATGGGTACTGGCGGTCGCTCAGACGCCTGCAACGGGAGGTCCGACCGTTTCTCGATCCTGGGGGGTGAGTCTGAGAAATACGCCGGTTGGCGCGGAGCGCGGACCGCGCCGGAGGGGGATCCTATCGTCAGGGCTCTACCGCAGCGTTTGGACTCCGCCCCCGTGCGTACGGTCGCCCGTGCTAACGCGCCGCTCAGCCTGGACAAGGCGCCCGAAGGAATGGGGCAGCCGATTGCCCTGCTGGCGACCGGTGAGGATGTCATGCCATTCAACAGCCGGTGTCTTATGAAGTACCAGGAACGTATCCTGTGGGGCGGACCGACGGATGTGAGCGCAACGGTGTTCCTGGCCTGGGATGAGACGTCACTTTATGTGGGCGCCGAAGTGACCGACGACCGGCATTGGAATGCCCAAAGCGGGGAATCCATCTGGAACGGCGATGCGATCCAGTTCGGCATCCTGACGTCCAGCGGCGCGCACTGGAACCTGGTCGCGGCCCTCACCACCAACGGCGTGGCCATGCACCAGTTCGCCGGGCCAAACCAGGCGCTGTGTCCCACCGTGACGTGTTCGGTGAAGCGGGACGATACGACCAAAGTGACCCGCTACGGCGTACGCCTGCCGCTGACTTCGCTGGGCTTGGAACCCGGCGACGAATTCGGCTTCAACAGCATGGTCTGCGATGGCGACGACGATAAGGGAATGCGTTACAGCATGCGTATGGCCTACGGGATCAACTATCCGTTCCAGCCGCGATTCTATCCGCGCTTTGCGTTGAAAGAGTAGACCTCCAGCTTCAATCCCTGATTCGTCAACTCGTGTTTGCTCATGTTTGTTCCTGCCTCCGGCTTTCGCGATGTCGCCAGGCCCGGTTTACTTCGCCGTACTTTGGAAGCGCTTCAACGATGGCGGTGTGGTCCACGGCGTGATGCCCCGCGACTTGATCCCGTGCTTGCGCGCAACCTTCGGCAACAAGTGCGGCGGAATGAGTTCACAAACCTGAGGAAAGATGGCACGCTTACTCCCGGCTGAACTTGCTGGCATACGACAATCTCCTTTGGCGTGGCAGTCCAGGAAGATTGTAGCCGGTCAGTCAGCCATTACAGACATTCCCCAGCTCAGGTATGTGACGCTGGCGAATTGGAATTCATGGAGAACATGACCATAACGACATGGTTGAGAAATACATTGAGGTTCGCCGGATTGGCGTTGACTTCGGCTTTTGCAGCGGACCTGTGGGCGGGCGAACTGGCGGATCTCGTTGACCCCCGTATCGGGGTGATTGGGGTCGGATCCACAGTGATTGGCCCCGCCATGCCTCATGGGTCCATTCATCCCAGCCCCGACACGCCCAACGGAGGCAACGACGGCTACGATCCCGAGCAGCCCATCCGCGGATTCAGTCAGTTCCACGCCAGTGGAACCGGTTGGGGGCGCTATGGCAATCTGTTGATCTCTCCCCAGATCGGACTGGCCGTGAAGCACACCAAGCATGACTCTCCGAAAGCCGAAGAAAAGGCCACGGCGTACTCCTATCAGGTTCGGCTGACGACGTACGATATACTCGCGGAACTTGCGCCGACCCGCAATGCGGCGATCTACCGCTTCACCTTCCCGGCCAGCGACGACGCCCACCTGATGCTTGACCTGGCCCATTCGATCCCCGGCGACATCAATCGCAGAATAGGCGGCAGTAGCAGGGATAGCGTCATTGCCTATGATCCCACACAACGGTGTTTTACCGGCTCAAGCACCTATTCTGGCGGTTGGGGAGGTGGTCGCTACACAGTGTATTTCTATGCCGAACTGGACCAGGCGCCATCGGCTTTCGGCACCTGGAAGAATGACCAGATTGATCGCGACAGGCTTTCGGAGCAGTGGACAACGAAAGGCGATCGAGTGGGGGGCTGGTGTCGTTTTTCCACCCGGGCTGGCCAAGCGGTGCAACTCAAGCTCGGTGTTTCTTTTCGCAGCGTCGAACGTGCGCGCGACCTGCTGAAGCGGGAGATTCCCGGCTGGGATTATAAGGCTGTTTGCGACGCCGGACGGCAGGCGTGGAACGAGGCACTGGGCCGCATTGCGGTTGACGGCGGCAGCGAGACCCAGCGCGTCCAGTTCTACACCGCCCTCTATCACGCACACATCATGCCCCGAGACCGCACCGGCGAGTTTGAGCGTTTCCCGGCCGATGCGCCCATGTGGGACGATCACTACGCGATTTGGGACACGTGGCGCACAAAGTATCCGCTGATGATGTCAATTCAGCCCGATATGGTGCGCGGCTCCATCGCCTCGTTTGCCGAGCGTCTGCGGGTGGATGGTCAGGTGCGGGATTCTTTCACGGCGGGGTGGGGCGGGAGCGGCAACCGCGACCAGGGCGGGAACGATGTGGACAACATCATTGCTGACGCGTATGTCAAAGGTCTCCAGGGTGTGGATTGGGTGAAGGCTTATGCCGTGCTGAAGTTTAACGCGGACAAGGAGCGTAAGGGAAACGTCAGAGGAGATGATTACCAGCGACGAGGCTGGATTCGTGGTGGTATGAATTCGAATTCCGACACCCTCGAATACGCCTACAACGATTTTGCCATTGCCCAGGTAGCCCGGGGGCTTGGCAAGGAGGCCGATGCGGCAAGATACTTTGCGCGCGCACGCCAGTGGCAGAACCTGTTCAACCCCGCCAAGGAAAACGACGGCTTCACGGGGTTCATCATGCCGCGCGCAGACAATGGCACGTGGGTGGATGTGGACGTGCAACAACAGCCCGGTTCATGGAAGCTGTATTTTTACGAGGCCAACAGTTGGACCTACTCGTATTTTGTGCCGCATCAAGCGGGTTTGCTCGTCGAGTTGATGGGCGGCAAGGATCGGTTTGTGGAGCGACTCGAGTATGCGCATGAAAAGGACCTGATCGGCTTTGGGAATGAACCCGGCTTCCTCGCTCCAGCCCTGTTCCATTATGCGGGACGTCCCGATCTTTCTGCCAAGCGGGTGCGCCGCTTTGTGACCACCCGGTTCACCCTGCAGGGGTATCCGGGCGATGAAGACAGCGGGGCCATGTCGTCTTATTACGTCTGGGCTTCCATCGGCCTGTTTCCCAACGCCGGGCAGGATATTTACTTTCTCAACGGTCCGATCTTCCCCCGCGCGGTGCTCATGCGCCCCGACGAAGGCCGTCTGGAAATAACGCGCACCGGCACTGGCGATTACATCGCCGCTGTCACAATCAACGGCCAATCGTTCGATCGTTCCTGGGTAATGCATGCTGAACTGAAGGGCGACACGATCCTTGCCTTCACCATGAGCGACAAACCCACCGCCTGGGGTACGCGAAACCCGCCACCGTCCGATCTGGGCTCTTGCATAGGAACCGCGTCTAAATGATAGGGTGTGCCGCCTGATCCCATCAGCGGAAGGCGGTCCGGGGTACCACAGTGGAATCCTGATCGAGGACAACACCTTCATGTCGCACAATCACAACCAACTTACGGCCCGGCACGTGGACGGTCTGGTGTTCAGGAACAACCGGGTGAAGGTGTCGAACGCGTTCACGGCCAATGCCGCGGACAATCCGCCGGTGCAGTTGTGTGAGTGTCGTGACACGAAGGTGGAGTGTGCCGGCTCGGCAGGAGCGGCACGGGAGAGGAAGAGAACAGACCCATGAACATGAAAACTGATGGTGCCGAAGATAGATGCACTGGCAACTCCGGGGACCAGGGCGATGGAACCTTCCGCAATCCAGTGCTCGCGTTCGATTACAGCGATCCCTGCCCGATTCGTGTCGGGGAGGACTACTACCTGGCGAGTTCGACGTTCCAGATGTCGCCCGGCGTGCCGATCCTGCATTCGCGGGATCTGGTGAACTGGACGACCATCGGGGCGGCGATTCCTGATATTTCCGCGCTGGCGCCGGAGTTCAACTGGGACCGCATGGACCGCTATGGCGGCGGCGTCTTTGCCCCGAGCCTGCGATACCACGACGGGAAGTTCTGGGTATTCGTGAACTGCTATTCGGGCGAGGGCTTCTACTGCTGCACCGCGACGAACCCGGCGGGCCCATGGCAGGTGCGGCAGATCCAGGACAAAAACGGCAAGCCGCTGCGAACCACGGCATGGACCGATCCCTGCCCGTTCTGGGACGACGATGGCAAGGCCTACCTGATCACCAGCCGGCCGGGCAGCCAGTGGTTCAGCTACCTCTTTGAAATGACTCCCGACGGCTCTCGCCTGCTCGACGCCGACGTGGATCACATGAATGACGGCGAAGGGCCGTACGCCTACCCGAAAGGCGGCACGCTGGTGGTGCCGTTCCACTCCGCCGAGGGGAACAAGATCCTCAAGCGCAACGGCTACTACTACCTGTTGCACATCGAGTTTCTGAACAAGGGGCAGGGTAGGGGAACGTATGTTTTCAGGTCAAAACACATCTATGGCGTCAAACCCGACGGCACGCCCGGCCAACCCGGCGATCCGGGGAAATACGACGTTTTCAAGTTCGGGCCGGTCGGTGATGAGTTCTACGCGGAGAACCGCGAACTCCCCGGGCAGGGCGGCTTTGTGGACACCCCGGACGGGCGCTGGTTCTGGATCGGTCAGTTCAATCGCCACGTTTCCGACGGCCGGTTGCCCCAACTGCTGCCGGTGACGTGGATTGACGACTGGCCCGTCCCCGGCGTGGATATTCGGGAAGGACACGGCCGCATGGCCTGGCGATTGCCCAAGCCGATCGTGGGGTACCCGGTCTGCACCCCGCAGGGGAGCGATGATTTCGACAAGCCGGTGCTGGATCCGCGCTGGCACTGGAACCACCAGCCGCGTTCGGATAAATGGTCGCTGACGGAACGTCCCGGTTTTCTCCGTCTGCACGCCTTCTCGCAACTGGAACCCGGTAAGTTCTTCAAGACGCGTAACGTGCTCTGCCAGCGCCATACGCGCCGCGATCTGACGCAGGTCACGGTCCGGCTTGAGCTGGCCGGCATGACCGATGGACAGGAAGCCGGGCTGGTACACTTCGGCCCTGGCAACACCTCGGCATCCATTGCCGTGCGCAAGACCGGCGCCGCGCTGGCCATGCGCTTCAACAGGGCCGACACGCCCACCGATGGCCCCGCGCTTGCGGCGGGCACGACCGCCCTTTGGCTGCGGTCGGCGGCCGGGTTTGACGACCTGTGCGTCTTCTCGTTCAGCACGGACGGCCAGTCGTTCATCACGCTCGGCGAGCCCTACACCCTCGTCGGCGGCGGCTGGCGCGGCGACATCGTGGGCATCTATACGTTCAACAACGGGGCCGAAAGCGGTTACATTGACGTCGACTCGTTCGACTATCGAAGAGAAGGGCGGAGCGTTGGAAGATCAGGCAAGTTGTGATGACAGGGGGATCGGCTACCACGGTTTGCCCGGCTATACACTTCTCTCGAAGTTCGTGCTGACGATCGACTACTACAATGGGATACTGGCTCTGGAAACGCCGTAGACCGGACGGGGCGGAGTGGGGCGGCTTTATTCACGTTAACGGAAACGTGGACGGACTTGGGCCTGTGGGCCGGTGAGAGCGGGAAAGGAGTAGGGAATCATGTTCATTGCGGCATGTGTGCTGTCGGCGTTGGCCGTGGCGTTTGTTCCGCTGATGCTCGCGTCGCCGAACGTTTTCGGCGTGCTTGTCACTCTCGGTGACGGAAGGATGATCCTGGTGTGGCCGGACCTGGCGGTTACTCTTGCGGCGGCCGTCGCTGGCTTCTCGCTTTCGGTTGCCGCTCCGGCCATTTCGAGAAAGGCAGGCAGGATTGCTGGGCCCGGCAGTCTGCGGGCTGGAGTGTGTTCCTCGCTGCTGCCCCTTGGATTCATGCCCCTTGCGTTGCTTCCCCTGTTCCTGCGTCGGGTTGTCCCGCAGTCCGTGGCGGCGAATATCGCGGTGGTGACTCCCGCGCTGCTGGGAACCATTTCCATACTCCGCGCCGTATCCGCAGCGGGCGGGGGAAGGGCGGAAATCCGTCTGGGATGGCGGCGTCTTGCGGTTGTCTTTCTGTCGGCATGGGCCTTCTACTTCCTCGTCGGCTGGCACGTTACCGCGCACATCGGCCCGCATTCGGGCGACGAGGGGCACTACATGATACAGGCGGAAAGCCTGTATGAAGACGGCGACTTCGACATAAAGAACAACCTCTACGCGACGCGTGTGCCCAGGTACATGATGCGGAACTACGGCGCGCTGGACGCGGAGCCGGACATGCGGGCGCTGAAACTGTGGTACCACGTGTCGAAGGCCACGAAGGAGCCGCACTGGTACTCCTGGCATGCCGTTGGCCTGCCCGTGCTTCTGGCGCCGGTTCATCCGTTCGGAAACCCGGGCCGTCACCTGGTGCTCGGGCTGATCGCGGCCGCGGCCGTTGCCGGCGTGCTGAAACTGTGCGAGCGCTTCAGGACCGGCGCAGCCGCAGCGGTGACGGTAACGGGGCTTTTCTGTGCTTCCTACTTCTGGGGCATATACAGCGTGCGTTGCCTGCCGGAATCGCTGGGAGCGGCATTGACGGTATGGATGTTCGTCGGGTTAACGGGCAATTCCGGCAGGAACTGGAGGCCGGTTCTCTATGTTTCGGTCCTGGCTTCGCTGCTGTTCTGGGTCTATCCGCGTTTCGTGCCGGTGGCGCTGATGGGGGTTGGACTCTGCGGGCTTCGCTGCCTGGCAACGGAAAAGACGTGGGGCGGGCGCTTCGGGAAGTGCGCGGTTCTGACGCTGATCTCGATGGCCGGCTTCGCGGTGTTTCTCTTTGTTCAATTCTCCATGTTCGAGGGCGGCCAGTCCAACTCGGTGCCAGGCACGCTGTTCAGCAAGCCGGTGGGCATGTGGCTTATCCTGTCAAACAGGCTTGGATTGGGCTACGTAATGCCCGGAGTGTTCTGGATTCTTGCGTCAGCGGTCTGGGTTACGGTGACGGACCGTGAGCGCAGGTGGCCGACTGCCGCGGCGTTGTCCGTCTTCGCGGCCGTTCTGCTCACGAGCGGCGCAACGGGTCACTGGCATGGCGGCGCGTCCGTGCCGGGACGTTTTCTGGTGGTGGCTGTCCCGATACTCCTTCCCGCCGCCGCCATTGCTTTTCAGCGGCAGGGGTGGCTGAGCAGAAGCTGGTTTGTGTTCTTCATGCTTTGGGGCACGCTTCCGTTCCTGCTGTTTCTGGCCAATCCAGACAGGGTGGGCGCCCGATTCTCCCTGCCGACACAGGTGCTGCGTTACTTCTTCTCCCACCTCAGGGGGACTGTCAACCTGTTCGAGAACACGGGGCCGACCCCGCTGCATCCGCTTGCATTGGCGTTTGCGGCGGTGACGTTTCTGCTGGTGTTCACGGACAGGCATTTTCTGCACCTGCGTACCGCGGCCGGCGCCGCCGTGCTCGCGGCGATGGCCGTGTTCAATTACGAGCGACTTGATGCGGGTGCGCCGGAGGCGGCGGGAATGTTTGCGGGCGCGGCAACCCGTCTGACCGCGGTTCAGAGGTGGGGAGGTCAGTTCGGCGCCAGGCCGGACGTCATCGCCTCATATCCGCTTGACGGGAAACTGGATGAGGCGTCCGGATCGGGGCTGCATGGGACTGCCGCGGCAGTTGCCTTTGCGGAGGACAGACATGGCGTTGAGGGCGGAGCGGTGCGCCTGGACGGGACCGCGAGTGTTGATCTGCCGGCCATGCAGATAGGCCGGCGCGGGTTCACGATCTCTGTGTGGGCGAGGAGAGCACAACCGGTGAATCTCAGGCAGATGCTTGTCAGCCAGGGCACTAACGCGACCGATCGCGGACTCTACATGGGCTTCGCCGCTGACCGGCCGTTCACCCTGTCCTTCTTCGACAACGACCTGAACATTTCCCGCAAGGTCTCCAGGCGGAACAAGTGGCAGCACTGGGCAGCGACATGGGACAGGAATTCAGGCTTGAGGATGGTGTACTGCGACGGGCGTCTCGTCGGCGCGGATTTCACGAAGACGCCATACAGCGGGGCGGGTCCGGTACGGATTGGCGACACGGTGTGGCCTGACGACGCGTCATTCATAGGCGATCTTGATGACCTGCAGTTCTTCGACGGCGCACTCGATCCGGCGGATATCCGTGCCCTGGCCGGCGGCGGACGGCAGAGAGGCTAGGCGGTACTCCGTCGGTTGTGTTGCATGTGGGAAACAGAGGTGTTACCATGCCGTGCAAGATGAAGACAGGCGCCATGCTTAGGTTTGTTTTTCCCGTTCCGGTTGCCGTCATTGCGGCCGCATGCGTATTGAGCGCTGCGGCGGGTGAAGACGATCAGGAGGTCAAGGGCTATAGCCGCAACGTCAAGAAGATGGGCGACAGCTTGGGTAGCGGCCTGGGCGCGCGAGGCAAGGGGCTTGGGGTTGGGAAAGGCATCCAGAGAAGCAAGTACAAGTACTCGGACAGATCTATGTCCGGCGGCAGATCCGGATCCGGCGGGTCCCTTAAGGCGATGCACGAAGCGGCTTTCGAGCGCAGCGAAGACGCCGGGTCCGCCGTCGAGTCACGGGAGAGCATCGTTGTCACGAACCTCCCTCTGGTCGTGACCAGGCCCTGATTCCATCGGCGGCAGGCTTCACAGTCCGGGTAAGAGCACTTCTCCATGGGAGTCAGGGTCGCGTCGAGTCGGGCCGGACGCGGCCGGCCCGTTGGATCAGGGCTCGGTCCGTTCGACCTTGAGGCGCGCCGCGCCGAACGGGGCATTCTTCACAGCGGGACTGACCACCGTCGCAGTTACCTTCTGAGTGGGCCACATGTCGGTGGCTGTCTCGGCTATGTGAGGTGATCCGCTGAACCAGACGCCGGAAAGCAGGTTCGTGGTGAATTCGACCCATATCCTGGCGTCCGGCATCTCCATGCGCCGCGTGTAGTACAGGTTGAAGTAGTCATTTGTGCCGGACCGCTCGACCCTGCCGGTGAATTCATCGGCCGCCTCGAAGTTGGTGGGGTTCCTGTAGAGGGCGTACTCCATGAGGTTCCTCACGAGGTCGCCTTCCCAGTCTCTGTCATCCGCGGCGTTCACGGAGTTAGCGTTGGGGCCGAAGTACTGTATCTTCCAGAGGTCTATCATCATCGGGAGGATGACGATGACGTCCTGCGTCTGCACTCCGAACGCGTAGCCGGCCACGGGGTTCAGCGCGATGCTCACGAATTCGTTTGTTTCCGCTACGGCGTCCTGAACGGGCGCGACTTCTATGAGCGAACTTGAGTAAGTGTTGGTGATTACCACCCACGGATAGAGCAGGGCATAGTCAACGGCGTTGACTGCGCTGCCGGTGATGTTGAACGTGACGAGCACGTTCGACGAGGCCGGGATGGAGAGAGAAACCCTGAAGAACGCGCTTGTCGGTCCGATTTCCCTTGCGATGCCGGGCTGCACGGCCGCTATCGTGACTGTCCTTGCGACTGCCGGAACTATCACAAAGCGGACCATGCCGGTGTCGCTCCGGCCCCGCCCGTCGTCGGCCACGTAGGTGAACGAGTCGACGCCGGTCACTCCGGCGGCCGGCATGTAGGTGAATCCGCCGTCCGTGGCCAGCGTGACGGCGCCGTTGGTCGGCGCGCGCAGCAGTGTTGCGGTGAGGATGTCCCCGTCCTCATCGGTATCGTTGGCAAGGACGCCCTGCGCCGCGGTGAGGGTGAAGGCGATGTCCTGGAATGCCGTGTAGACGCCGTCGGCGTGCGCGTAGGGCGCGCGGTCAAGCGGGTCTATGACATTGACTGTCTTCTCCACCTTGACCCTGGCCTGTCCGTCGTCGGTTGAGAAGGTGAGTTCGACCGTTCCGGCTCCCGCGAAGGAGACAGTCGAGGTCATCGCGGACGGCGAAGAGAACGTTGCCCACGCGCGGTTGGCCGTCCATGAGGCGGCCAGGGCGGGA
>Ga0194113_10007614_pt1 | contig 13460 bp, 17 predicted proteins | sample TA2MahC200mmetaG_FD_146193 | JGI IMG/M metagenome (GOLD analysis project Ga0194113, IMG submission 146193) | Freshwater microbial communities from Lake Tanganyika, Tanzania - TA2015017 Mahale Deep Cast 200m | ecosystem: Environmental > Aquatic > Freshwater > Lake | place: Tanzania: Lake...
TAAATCCAGAATTTCATTTGTTTTTTGAAATATCTCTGAATCTTTTATGTCAATTGAAGAAGGAGGTTCAAGAATATTTCTGTCAAAAAGATTTTTTAATTTCAAAGCTTCTAATTCAAATCTTTTTATCTTTAGAGGAAAATCAATTATTTCTCTTTTTATTTCAGATGTTATGAGAAATTTTCCTTTAAAATCTTTTTTTAAATCCTCTATTATCTCTGTTATTCCATTAAGTGAAAAACTAATCAAAACACCTGAATCAAAAACTATAACTTTTTGCTGTCCAGAATTATCATTAGAAATCTTTGTTTTTTTTAAAAATTTTTTATTAGCCATTATTCAAACATTTCTTCTGCAAATTTAATTCGTGTTCTAACATTTACATTTTGTTTTCCTGGAGCATCTGAAATTCCTCTTTCTCCTGCATAACTTGCTAATTCAAAGAGAGTTACTCCCAAAAGATTAGCTGTTTTCTCCATAGAAATTCCGTGCTCGTAAATTTTTGAAGCTTTGTTTATACTTGCTTTTCGAAATACTTCTTGTATGCTTTTTTCAAGTTCTCCGGAAAATTTGCTTATTCCGCTTCTCATAATTCTAATTTCTTTTCGATAAGCTTCATAATTCTCTTTTTTTATAGCTTCTATGATTTTATCAATTGAATTCAGATAACTCTTGTAGAATTTATCCCACTCTGGAATTTTCTGATAATTTGTTCTTTCTATAATTTTGCTTATAGAATAAATTATTACTGCAGCAGCAATGTTATCTGGATCATGAGTCAGAGAAGCTGAATTTGTTGTTCGATTGCTTAAATTTTTTATTCTAGAAGAATCTCCTCTTAGAATAGCCTCTTTTGTCTCTTGAAATATACTCAAAATGTTCTCTTTTTCATACATGCTTCAAAAAGCAAAATAGGGTTTTTATATTTTAGGATTGATTGATCTCGACTGTTAACTTTTTATATTCTTTTTATTTGTATATTAAATGAAAACTGCAATACTTGACACGAATTTTATACTTAGTTGCGTCAAACAGAAAATAGATTTTTTTGAGGAAATTCCTTTTCAAGGAATGAAAATTCTAATTCCGGAAGAAGTTATTGAAGAAGTAAAAAAAATTGCAGTTTCTGGAAAAAAACTCCATTTCCGAAGAAACGCAGAATTAGCCTTAAGAATTCTTGAAAAAAACCAATTCGAAGCAATCAAACTTGGGAGTTCAAATGTTGATAAAAGTCTGGCAGAATATGTGAAAAATCAGAAAAATATAGTTCTCGCAACTCTTGACGAAGAACTTAAAAGAAAAATAAAAAAACCACTGCTGGTTATTCGGAAGAGAAAAAGACTTGAGATAATATAATAACCTTTAAAAACCATTTTTTATTCTTTTGTAGATATGTTCTATTTAATAGATGTAGATGACCATGTAAGAGTTGAACCAAAACTATTCGGTTTATCTACTTTAGAAGCTGTTGAAAGGCAGTTAAAAGAAATTTATGCAAATTATTATGACAAAGAATTTGGAAAAGTTATAACTGTTGTTGAAGTCATAAATGTTGGTGAAGGTGTGCTTATTCCTGGAGATGGCGCAGCTTATTACAGCACTCAATTTAGACTTTTAGTATGGAAACCAGAGCTTCATGAACTTGTTTCTGGAATTGTATCAGAAGTAGCTACTTTTGGAGCTTTTGTAAATCTTGGAGTCATGAGAGGAATGATTCACATAAGCCAAACAATGGAAGATTATGTAACATTCAGCAAAACAAATATTCTGACAGGAAAAGCTTCCAAGAGAAGTTTAAAGCAGGGAGATTTGTGCCATCTAAGAATTGTTGCTGTAAGTCATAAAAGAGATGAGCCAAAAATCGGATTGACAATGAGACAACCTGATTTAGGTAAGCTTGAATGGATTAAAGAAGATCAATTAAAGAAAGACAGAGAGACAGCAAAAATAATGAAGATTCAAACAAAAGCAGCTAAGGGAGGAAAAAAGAAATAAAATGCCAAAAGTGAAAGCATGTAAAATTTGCAATGCTATCTACGAAGAAGATAAATGCCCAAACTGCGATGCAAAAGAATTTACAGAAAGCTCAAAAGGGAGAATAGTTGTTCTTAATCCCGAAAAATCAGAAATAGCAAAGAAACTTAATCTAAAAACAAAAGGGAACTTTGCAATTAAAACAAGATAATAAAAAATAAACAAAATGGAATTAAAAATTAATGAAGAACGTGAAAATCCTCTTTTTGATAGAAAAGAGGTCTCTGGAATTGTTTCTTCTGAAAAAACACCTAGCAGAAATGAGATTTTGCAGATTCTTTCGTCAAAATACTCAATTCCTGCTGAAAACATAAAAATAAAAAAAATCACAGGAAAATTCGGAAAAAAACTTTTTTTAATTGAAGCTAATATTTATTCTTCAAAACAAAGAAAAGATGAAATTGAGTTAAAAAAGAAAAAAGAAAAAGAAGCTGAGAGCAAGGCTTCTGAAAAAATAGAGGCGAAGAAAATCGAAATTGAAGAAACAGAAGTTGAACCAGCAGAAGAAGGAGCTTCAGAATAAAATGCCAAAAAAAATAGTAAAAAAAGGAAAAAAACCACATAAAAATAAACCAACAAGCAAGAAATATACAAAATATAAAATTGAAGGTGATAAAATTATAAGAGACAAAACCTGTCCAAGATGCGGACCAGGGATTTTTCTAATGCAATCTCAGGGAAGACTTTATTGCGGAAAATGTCATTATACTGAATTTGAGAAAAAAGAAACAGCTAAAGAAGAATCAAATAAATAATTTTTCTCATTACTCATAGCAATCCTCATAAATAACTCTTGCTATTTCTCCACTTTTTAATACAGTCGGACTATGACGTCCCCTGCAAAGAATTAAAGTATTATTGATTCCCCCTATGATAGCATATTGTATATGAGCATCTGAAGCAATTCTGATTTCATTATTTCTTCCTTCAATATCAAGATGAATCAAATTATCACTTTGTAAGGTCTTTATTAAATTATCCTCGTTTATTTCTATATTTTCAATCTCTTTTTCAACAGGCTCTGTATATTCTGGCTCTTCATCTGCTTCTTTCTTTTCCATATCCAAAAAAGAAGACATAATTAGCAGCAGAAAAACAAAGAATATTGTACCAATAACCCAAGAATGTTTTTTAAACATAAATCTTATTCGGGTTTTATTTTTTTAAATATTGTGTATTCTGAATAAGAAGCAGATAAAATAGAATTTTAGATTATAATATCAAAGATAGTGGGCAAGAAAAAATCTTAATAAGCCCTCTATTTTTATTTTAAATTAATAAATAATATTAATTGAATGAATGTCACCTAATACTTTTGAAACCCTAGGATAGATGTATCAGGTAACAAATAGTATCCCAATACCTCTATCCTGGGGAAAAAGAGGTGATATCTAAAAGAATTAGTTCTGGTATTTAAATGTTTCGTTCTTGTTACTCTTAAAAAGTGACGGAGGATAATTATAAGATAGTAGTAATTAAGAAAAATTTATTAAGAAGTATTTAGGCACTACACCGATTAAAAAAGAGAGTATTTAGGCACTACTTTAAGATTTCTTTCTCTTTTTTATTGATTTAATTTACATCAGATTTATAAAAACTCATTTATTTAGGAGAATGATGGAGAAACTGTTAAAGAAAGAGGTAAAAGAGAATATTAAGCAGGATCAAATTCATGATATTTTATTTAATCGTGAGCCTGGTTGGCAGGAAATTATTCATGATTTAATCAATACAGAGCAGTTAGACCCCTGGAATATAAATATTATAATTCTCACAGATAGGTATCTTGAGAGATTAAATCAACTTGAGGAAGCTGATTTCTTTATTTCAGGCAAGGTTCTTCTTGCTGCAGCACTTTTATTGAGAATAAAATCAGAGATTCTTTTGAATAAATACATAAAGAGCATAGATGAGATTTTGTTTGGAAAGAAAGAAGAAAAGAAAAGTGTTTTTGAAAGAATGGAGTTAGATGAAGAGATTCCAGAATTGATTCCAAAAAGCCCTATGCCGAGATTTAGAAAAGTTACTCTTCAGGAGCTTTTAGATTCTTTGAATAAAGCAATCATCACAGAAAATCGAAGAATCAAAAAAGAGATACTTTCAAAAAGCGCCTTGAGAGAATCATCGATTTCTTTGCCAAAAAAACAAATTAGCATTAAAGATAAAATAAGAGAAATTTATGGAGAGCTTTTGAATTATTTTAAGGAGGATGAGCAAAGAAAAAGAGTCTCTTTTACAGAATTTGCAGGAGAAAAAAAAGAAGAAAGAATAATCACCTTTCTTCCTTTACTGCATCTTGATAATCAAAAAAAGATTTGGCTTGAGCAAGAAGAGCATTTTACAGATTTTCACATTTGGCTCCAGAAAACCTATTTTAGACACAATCCAGATCCGTTTTCAGAGCTAAGACAGGAGATTACAGAAAAAATAGAAGAATTAGATGAAGAAAAAAAGAAAAGATTTGAAAAAATAGGCAAGAATTTTGAAAATCCCCTTGGTGCATTGTTCGATTAATTTTTACTCTAAGAAAAAAGTATTAAAACTGATTTCTTCTTGTTCTCTAATGAGATTAGGAGTTTTATTTTCAGGAGGCAAAGATTCAATTTATGCAGCTTATTCAGCTAAAAAGCAAGGGCATAAACTTGCTTGTTTAATAACAATTATCTCAACAAATCCCGATAGTTATATGTTTCATACACCCTCAATTCTACAAACAAAATATCAGGCTAAAGCAATGAATATTCCTATTGTTTTTCAAAAGACAAAGGGAATAAAAGAAGAAGAGTTAAAAGATTTGGAAAAAGCAATTCAATCAGCAGTAAAAAAATATAAAATACAGGGAATTGTTACTGGAGCAATTCAGTCTGTCTATCAGGCTTCACGCATCAAAAAAATCTGTGATAAACTTAAATTAAAATGTCTGAATCCTCTTTGGAAAAAAGACAGTTTTCAATATCTTCACGAACTAATAAAAAATAATTTCAAAGTTATTCTTACCTCTGTCTCTGCTTATCCATTAGATGAATTCTGGCTTGGAAGAGAAATTAATGGGGAATTTTTCTCAGACATAAAAGAATTTCAGAAGAAATATAAAATTCATCCTGCAGGTGAAGGTGGAGAATTTGAAACATTTGTAATAGATTGTCCGCTTTTCAAAAAGAAAATACAAATTCTATCTGCAAAAAGAATTTGGAATAAAGACAGCGGTAGATATGTAATAGAAAAAATAAAATTGATTTAAAATGGACTCGCCGAGAATCGAACTCGGGTCTCCTGACTGCCAGCCAGATATAATACCATTATACGACAAGCCCGAAAATATTAAATTAAAGCTTCAGCAAAGATTCTTTGCCTGTTTTCATGTCTTTAATTTTGAATTTTTTTGAATTAATTTCTTTTTCTCCGACAAAAATAACTTTTGAAAAATCGCATGAGTTTGCGTATTCAAGTGCTTTTGAAGGTTTTCCGTAATAAATAGAAACAATTTTTTTTAATTTCCTCATTTTTTGCGCAAGAGCAATCGCTTCTCTATCTTTATTTAAAGAAACAATTAGATATTTCTCATCTTCTTTGTCTATTTTTGCAAAAGCAGAGAGTCTTTCCAGACCAAAACTAATTCCCGTTGCCTGCACATTATTAAATTTATAACTTCCTCCGCCAAGAATAGAATCTTTTTTACTTTTTACTTTAATCTCAAAGACATTTCCATTATAATAACTTAATCCGCGAGCAAGAGAAGGAAGAAAAACAACTTTTTTGTCAAGTCCATAGTATTTAAGATAATTTTTTAACTCCTTAATTTCAGAATAAGCTGGATAATTTTCAAAGAATTTTTCATTTTTCTTTATAATGTCTAAAATTTTTTCAGCATTATATTTTTTCAAATTTGTTCTAACTTCTCTTTCATCTAACTTGCCCAATTTATCAATCTCTCTTAAAACAGATTCTTTTTTTGAAATTTTCTCTTTTTCCAAAATTTCATTTAATAAATTGCGATTATTAATGTAAATTACAAAATCGATTTTAAGCTCATTTAAAATTTCTTGAACTATTGCAAGAATTTCAGCTTCATCTTTGATTGTGCTTCCGAAAATATCAACATCACATTGGGTGAATTGTCTAAATCGATTTGCAGAAATCGGCTCATCTCTAAAAACTTCTCCAATTTGATATCTTTTGTAAGGAAGTTTTTTATTTCTTGCAATTCTTTTAAGTTGAAATGTAAGCTCATATCTTAAAGCAAGTTTTCTTTTTCCTTTATCCTGCAGTTTGAAAATATCAGAAATAGCTTCATCCTGAGGATTTCCTTCTTTTACAAATTCCTCGTATTCAATAATAGGTGTTTCAGCAGGTTCAAAACCACAACTTTCAAAAGTTCTCACTAGAATTTTGCGAATTTCTTCTCTTTTTCTGGCTTCTTCGCCAGAAAAATCATTAAATCCTTTTACAATTTCCATGATATTAATTATAGAACTAAACCTATTAAAATCTTCGTTTTTTCTTCAATCTCTATGCGTCTTAACTACCTTTTACCTTGATATAATTCAATAGCTCCCATAATTTCACTATAAGCTCTCTCGTAATCCCTAAGAAGTTTGTAATGGCTTTCAAGGTGCAGGCGTGATTTTTTCGTTGCTTTTCTTAATCGAGATATTTCAGAAAACAGCATCCTTTCCATTAACTTCAAAGAATCATAACTTAGATATATTCGTTGTTCTAAAGGCGTCATTTTGATTTAGATGAAAAAGGATAAAAGTAGCTCAAATGAATTTGGCTAACTCCCCCTCTCTATTACATTACGAGGTGGAAACTGAAATTCTAAAGAACTTCGTAAAACACCCCCAACTTCTTTAAGGGTGGAAGGAGGGAATCGAACCCTCGTCTTGCGGACCACAACCGCATGTTTTACCATTAAACTACAACCACCATTTACAATTAAGTCAATTTTAATGAGTATAAAAAAGTTATTATAGAAAATTCTAACAGAATTAGATTTTCTTCTTAAAAATAGAATATACTAACAAATTCACAAATATAAAAAAATAAGAAGTAGAAAATTAAAAAAATTTAAGCAAATGTATGATCTCGGGTTTGGCAGTACACTTCATTACCAGACGAATCTTCAAAATATGCTGTGTATTCTATTTTAGTTGCACCAATAAAGCCTGCATCAATTTGAACAGTGTCTGTTTCAAGTTGTCCAATAGCTCCAAAATCTTCAGGAGACGAACTTTGTGTTGAGCTAAGCAAAGTGACCTTCACTCCAGCTATTTCATCTCCTCCAGATAACCTTCTGAGAGTAACATTATATGTGTCATCTCCATTATCGACAACACCAACGTATTGAAGGTTAACTTGAAAACACTTTTGCCCAAATTCAACTTGTTCAGCACCACTCTGCACAACATTTCTTACAACTACCCAGATAATTCCTGCTGCTACAATTACCAGAAGGATAATTATCAAAGTAGCTACGATGTCTGACAAACCTCTTTTGTTTTTCATTGTCATCCTCATTTAATTTAATAATAATCTACATAATTATTCCGGCTTTAAAAATGTTTTGTTGTCGGGATTTTAATTTTTTCTTAATTTTTAAATTTCATTCACAACGAAAATCTTTGTTAAAAGAATCTAAAAGTTTGAAAAACTCTTCTTTATCAAAAACTTTATCTGCTTCAGAAAATCCAATTCTTTCTGCAAATTTCCAAAAAGCAGATGGTTTATATCCTCTTTTTTTCAAAGAAGCAATTGTAGGAAGTCTTTCATCATCCCATCCAGAGTATTTTTTTTCTTCTATCTCTTTTCTTATTTTGCTCGAGGACAATTCAAAGTCCTTAAAATGTATTCTTCCTAAAAATCCAACCCAAGGTGATTTTTTTCCGAGAGATTTGTGAATTCTTCTTTGGCGTTCTGCATTATCTCTGTGTTCTTTTGCTCTTATAACATGAGTCATTTTCATTTCAATATCATCAACAGCAACAGAAAAATTCATCAAAGGCCAAACCCTATACTTATTTTTTGTTCTTGGATGAGATGTCAAATTAATTCTTGCAAGAGGAAAATCTCTCATAGCTGGATTTTTATCTTTCATGTCTGATTTAAATCTCAAAACAGCCCCTCCTTCGGCATATCCTTTCTTATCCAACATTTTTTTCCATCTTTCTAAATTTTCCTTAGCACCCAATTTTCTACAGGGACAAGGAATTTTTCTCTCTACAAATTTCTTAAATTCTTCAGAAGGACAAGTGCAGACATAAGCTGCATTTTTCTTAATTAATTTTTTAGCATAAGAATAATATATTTCCATCCTATCTGATTGAATCAAGATTTCAGCGCTTTTGTTAAAGAGCCAATTCGACTCTTCTTTAATCATACGATAAGCTGGAAAATAAATATTCTCTGGATTTGTGTCTTCAATTCGAACATAAAATTTTCCTCCATATTTTTTAACAAACAAAAAAGAAAGACTTGATGTTAAAGCATGTCCGACATGATAGGGGCCAGAAGGTGAAGGAGCAAATCTCATTATGACTTTTCCTTTTTTAGCTCCAGGTAATTCTGGAAGTCCTTCTCGACACTCTCTAGTGCTTATTTTATTCTTTATTTTTTCAAATTCTTCTTTTTGAAGCTCACAGGGAAGGCAATTGATTTCAGCTACAATGTCACATATTTTTTTAGAGCATTTTTTAATATCTTCTCGTTTTAAGCATTCGTGAAGCAGTGAAGAGATTACAGAATCCACTCTCGCTTTTCCTCTGTATGCAATAGCATTCTTCAACGCATATGCTTTAATTTTTTCATCAAGATTTTTGTTTTCCATATCAGCTCCCAAATTCAAATCTTAAAAGAAATAACTATTAATAAATCTTAATATTAATCAAGCCGGTTAACATTTGCTTTTTTTTCTAGAACTTCGATTCTTTGCTGTAGATGATAAATTGAATTCGACAATTCTTCTAGTTTTTCAGTCATATCCACGAGTCTTTTTGCAAATTTTTTCTTCTTTTCGTCAGTATTGTTAGTCAAATCAAGGACTTCTTCATTGTCTTGCTCTGATTTAGAATTAGAAGCAGAATCAAAAAACGAGAATATTCCTGAAGATGAAGTTTTTTCAACTGTTTTGGTTTTTTCCATTTCTTCTCTTTCTTTTTGTTTTCTATATCTTTCAGCAAGATCAACAATATCGCTTCCCTTTTTTCCAAAACCAAATAAACCCATAAAAAAATTAAGAACCCTCTATTTTTAAAGTTAGTTATATTTTGGCTTGTTTATGCTTTTTCTTTTCTTTACAAATAATTTAAAAATAGAAGTTTGTTTTTATTTGGGTATGGTAGCAACAATTCCTCATTTAATTGGAAAAATCAATCCAAAACTCTATGCAAAAAACGGAAAAAATCTATTAAAAGAATATGGCTCGATAGAGGCAATTCCTGCTGATAAAGTAGAGCCTCAAGCATTAGTTATAGGCAAAGATGGTTTTGGAGTGCAGCACAAATTGATTTATGATTCAAGCTCAGAAACCCTTGAACCTGTTTATTTCTTCATTATTGACTTAATGAATGATTTTGGACTTAAACTTGATAAATTAATTGACAATTTTACCTCTTCTCCTGGTTCAGGACATTTTGCAGAACTCGGACAAAGAGCAACAATAATGCAGCAGCAAGGAACAAAAATTCTCGGAGATATAAACACTGTTTTAAGAAGCGTTTTAAATATTATTTATGATTTAAAGGATTTTAGATTAAGACTTAGCCAGTATGATGAATTGAGAGCTTCAAAAAGCGAGGCAGCTATTCTTTCATTAAAACAAATATGGATGGATAAGGTTGATATTCAAAAAGGAAATTCAAGCATAAAAGCAATGGCATTGGGTCAGATGGGATTTCAGACACTTATTGATGCATTTCTTTTTGTAAAAAATGTCTCAGATGTTGATAAAATTGATTTGAATGACAGAGTTAAAAGAATACTAAGGGCAAGAATACTTGAATTTAATCACTGGTTAGAGCAATCTGAAAAAGAACTTAGAAAAAGATATGAAATTGAAAAAGCATATCTTCGAAGCCAGGTTAATTCATTAAAACTTTATGCAAGATGGGCAAAACCTTATCTTAAAATTGCAAGTGATCTTGAAATGACTGAAAGAGGAAGAGATCCTGCTTTAGTAAAAGCATTCAACACAATTGTTTTAGAACTTGTTTTAATTGGAAAAAGAGAAATCAATACTCGGGATGAGGCGCTTGCAGGAAATCTTCCCCGTGATTTTGAGAGATTAAAAACAAGAGCTTATTATGCATGCGTGTTAGTTGAGTTTCGTTTTAGAGGAATTCCTCAAAAAATAAGTCAGCAACCCCATTATACTTTTGGAGGAAGAGCAGAAATTTCATTCAAACCATATGCTCTTAGTGAAGATGAATTATATAAATTAACAGAGGAATTAGAGTCTTCTGATCTCGGAGATGTTCTTAGATTAATTCAAGGTGCAACAGATGATAGTTTAGAGCAAATTCAAGATGAAATTAATTTTTTCTTAGAGGAGGAAGAAATTCCAAGTGAGAAGAGCAAAAATTATGAGCAACTCAAAGACACCTCAAATCCTTTTTTAGCATTAATTGGAAAATATGATTCAAAACCAGCTGTTAAAGAAAAAAATACAAATAAGAAACAAAAAACAATTTTAAAACCAGAAACATATGCTGAAAAAGAATATGTGAGGCCTTTGGCAGCAGAGATGGCAAAAGATTTAGCATTCAAATTCTTTGATATCTACAAGAAAGCACATGGAATGCCAAGCTTTACATAATTTAAAATCCATTATCTATGACAAAAAAATTCTTGTCTGACGCTGAAAAAGAAAAAATTCTTAAAAAAATAGCTATCAAACTAAAATCTAATAAAAAGAAATCTGCAAAATTCAAAGAAAAAAAGAAAGACGAAGAAATTAAAAAATTTCCAGAAAAAGAAAATTTGGAAGAGGATTTCAATGAAAATTTTAATATTCCTGAATTTTCTTCTACTCGATTTAGTCCAGATATTGAAACAAAAGCACCTGCTCTTGAAAGAATAGCATTATCTGTACCAAAGCCAATATTTGTCGGAAAAATTCCTCAAACTTCTATTGGCTTGTCTGAAGAAAAGAAAGAAAAAGAGAATTCTGATTATGTAACTTCTAATCGTGCTGATTATTCTGAAAAAAATCGCGAACAAATCTATGAATTACCTTCTGAAAAAACAGATGCAAGAACTCCAGAAAGAATTGATATTTCAAGAATTGGAAGAGAATTACCAAAAGCAATTTCAGAAGAGCAGGAAAATATTCGCTTTCAGAATTTTGGTCCTAAAATAGAATCAAATGAAAGAGAAAAAGCCTGGACAGCAAAAAGAATAAATCCAGAGAAACTCGGAAGACAAAATCCTCTTGAATCTGAAGAAGAAAAATACAAAACCTACAAACCTAAAATTCCAAAAGGATATTAACTTCTATTTTTATTCCCAAAGACAAATTATTTAAACAAAATATCCTCTTATATATCATGCCAAAGAGCAATTATAAGATAGGTGATTATAAAATTTCAGATATTTATTCAGGAGGATATTCAAGTCTGGCTCCATCTCAAAATATCTATTCCACTTCAGGAAATCTCGGAATGACAACAGATCCCCGAACAGCAAATATTTTGCAGGATGTTTCAGCAAAACTTTCTACAGGAGCAAGACACATTGAGGTTGAAGGTGTTTCTCCAGAGATTTTTGATTCTATTCCAAGACAGCAACTTAAAGAAGTTCATCGATTATCAAAACTAACAGGAGTTGATATTTCTATGCATGCTCCTATTGTAGAGCCTTCTGGAATAACTCAGCAAGGTTATAGTGAATCTGAAAGAGAAGCAGCTGAAAGAAGAATTGTCGATTCTCTTCTAAGAGCAAAAGAACTAAATCCAGATGGGAATATACCTGTTAACTTTCATTCAGCTGCAGGAATTCCAAGCTCTCAATTCTTGCCTTATTCTAAAAGAAAAAAAGATGAAGAATATCAGAAACTTATTATTGTTAACAGAGAAACAGGAAGATTAGCACCTATAGAACCAAAAATTCAATATTCTTTGGCAAAAGGAAATCTCCAACCTGAAAAAATCACACCAGAGCAAGAACTTGAGATGATTAATCACTCAGAATGGCAGAATTCAGTTTCTCAACTTTTATTTCAAAAAGAAAGAGCAGATGAAATTTTAGAAAGACATAGACCCCATATCGAACATTTAATAGAAGATATTAATGCAGGGAAATTCAAAGAAGGAGCAATTCCAACACCAGAACAACAAGCAGCATGGAGGCATTTCAAAAATGCAGAAGCATATCTTCAGGATTTACATAAGCAAGCAAATACTTTATTTAGCAAAGCAACTGAATTTGCGAATGAGCATCAAAAAATGGAATTAAGAAGAATTTCAGAAAATTTCAAAGAAAAAATAGAAAAAAGCAAAGATCCTTTTACACATTCTCAAGCAATGAATGAAGTTATTCATGAATTGAAAGATAAAATAACGCCTGAAATGTATGTTCCGATTGAAAAATTTGCTGTTGAAAAAGCAAGCCAGACTTTTGGAAATGCAGCTTATAAAACATACAAAGAATTCAAAGGTAAAAATGTTCCTCTTTTGATTATTGAAAATCCACCTGCAGAAGTTGCATTAAGCACAGGCGAAGGAATAAGAGATGTTGTTAAAAAATCACGGGAAATTTTTATTGAGAATGCAAAAAAAGAAGGAATGTCTGAATCGCAGGCAAGGCATGAAGCTGAAAAATTAATTGGAGCAACATGGGATGTTGGACATATAAACATGCTTAGAAAATTTGGATATAGTGAAGAAGATATTGTCAAAGAAACAGAAAAAATAGCACCTTATCTTAAAGAAATTCATCTTTCAGATAATTTTGGATTTGAGCATACAGAACTTCCAATGGGAATGGGAAATGTTCCTCTTCAAAAAATGATGGAAAAATTAGGTGAAAAAGGATTTGAAGCAAAAAAAATAATTGAAGCATCAGCTTGGTGGCAGCATTTCAAATCACCACCTTTCCAGGAATCTCTTGAAGCACTTGGCTCTCCTGTCTATGGATTAAAAATGGCTCCTTACTGGTCTCAGTCAGCAGGGCTTTATCAAGGATATTTCTCTGGAATGGAAGGACCCTGGCTTCCGCAGATAAATTATGAAACAGTTGGAGCTGGTTTTGCAAGACTGCCTGTAGAATTAGGCGGCTCTTCACCTGGAGGACAAGGTGGCAGAATGAGCGGAAGAGCAATGGATTAAAATCAAAAAATAAACAAATTTAAAAACTATACTCAATAATATAGAATATAAAAGAGGTTAATTATGGCATCAAAAAAATCCAAAAAAAAGAAGCAAAAATCCAAAAAA
>Ga0194113_10007616_pt1 | contig 13459 bp, 11 predicted proteins | sample TA2MahC200mmetaG_FD_146193 | JGI IMG/M metagenome (GOLD analysis project Ga0194113, IMG submission 146193) | Freshwater microbial communities from Lake Tanganyika, Tanzania - TA2015017 Mahale Deep Cast 200m | ecosystem: Environmental > Aquatic > Freshwater > Lake | place: Tanzania: Lake...
GACGAAGAGACCATAACGGTTTCGGAATACCGGATCGGTAGGAAGGGGTGGAGGTTCGCCGCCGAATCGGGAAGCGATTGCTTGCCGGGCTAACTGGAGCAGCATGGAACGTTGTTCATCATCGAGCATATTTACTTCATCCATCAGTAAGTTAACGCTGCGGAGAGATAGCCCACTACCTGCGAATGATCGCCACTGGTATGACCGGAATGGGTGTAATTGAGGATTTCCACGCGGGAGGCATTCCTGAGTGCTGCCAGTCTGAGCAGGACGGCGATCGGTGCCCCGCCACAGGCTTCGCATTCCCCTTTCCGTAGGTCGCTCATCAGAGCGTTGGCATCCAGTGCATTTATGTGTTCAATCACCTTTGTATCCAGCGCTTCCGCTACTTTAGCCCGATGGTAATGGGAGAGATCGGAGGAGATGACGATCATAACCTGCTTTTCAGCGGCTGACAATACCTTGTCCAGTGCATAGGACAGCGTTTCCACCGAGGCGGGACTCTGATCTCCCATCATGACGGGGCAGATCTTGGTTTCAGGATAAAAGTATTGGATGAAAGGAAGTTGCACTTCCATCGAGTGTTCATTCTGATGATACCAGGGATCGATCTGCTCCGCTCCCGACACTTCCAAACTCCCTGCAATGTCCTTATCTATGGTTAAAACACCCAGTGGGGTCTGATAGCTGGTAAAAGGAGACACGCTAAATCCGAAACTATTCGCCCGGTGACTGGGATGGATGATGATAAAAGAGTCGATTGCCAGGTGGGATATGCGCTGAAAGCCATAAGCCGCGCATTTGCCGGAATATACATAACCAGCATGAGGTGAGATAATGCCCAGAACCGGCTTGTCAACCGGCGAAAGCAGGGAAGAAATCCAGCCGCCTATCTGCTGTTTCAGATTGGCAGCATCTCCCGAATAAAAACTACCAGCTACGATTGCTTTACGCAGCATGTTCACCTCCTATCTGGTCTCTGCCTCTTTGGGGATGAGGATGATAAAATCCGCCTTGTCACGCAATGACTTATCATACTTGAACTGAGTGATGTCAGCTAACTGCAGGGGAGAGATCACGGCGATTTTTGCCTTGGGGAGGCGGTACTTGACGCGTTGCACCGTTCCAAGGTAATACTGGCTGTGAAAGTCGCCGTTGAAGTGGATGATCAGGTGTTTGGGGTTGCTCCGGCAGGCATTGACAATGCTCTCTGCCATAGTGTCGTCTTTGATGCACTGGGCAGCGTACATCTTCTCGTAAAAGGACGCTTCGCCAGGCATGCCATGTGCCGTGGTGATGGCGATCGTCTTCAGGAAGCGTTTCTTGTACTCATCATCCCAGGTATTGATCTTGTCGGCGATAAACGCTCTTTCCCGTGGTGCCAGGTCATCGATGAACTCCAAACCCTCTCGCGCCACCCTGCCGGCATAGGTGCGGGGGATATTGGCAGCGATCACGGCAAGATTGTGCTCCCGGGCAAATTCCACCAGAGGGCGGTAATCCGTCTGGTAATTTGGCCAGGGACGGGCATTCAGTAGCATATCATCCTCGCTCATCTCTCCTGATAGATAGAGGTCAAGGATGTTTTGGACATCCCGCTCGAACATCTCAAAGGACAGGATCAACGGTTTTCTCCTTTGTTTCAGTTGCCTGGTCATTTCCATCTGCAGATCGTGCAAAGTCCTGTTGTCATGGAACTCGCCAAAGAAGATGATATCATATTTGGCAAGTTGATAGACCATTTTCATCATATTGATCTCTTTGCCGTTGCGTCCACGGATAATCCTGTAGTCCTGTCCGCTGAGGGACGCAAAGCCCACGAGCATGAGAGCGATCATAATATCAAACCAGCGCATAAGTTCTCCTTCAATTCTATTTAGCCGATCTCGTAAGATAAACTATCCGAAATCCGGTAATTATCAAGTAGGGTTTTCCACTTATCCAGATTTTCCTCCGGGATGCGAATGATGAATTCCACTTGCTCGTCCCAACCTATTGTCTCGCAAGCGATACCATCCGTATCGCAGCGCCGTTTGATGATATTGAACAGATGATAATTACTCTTGATCGGCATCGGACACGGGAAACAGGAAGCAGATGAACTGCGATCTCTGGATCTTCTGCGAGTGCCTAAACGTTTGATCGATAGTGTAATACATCTATTTCACCTTGGGCAGATCGCTCCATTGCGTGGTGTATCTGGGCGAGAGTTTGGCTCGTTTCATTTCCCATTTCCGCTCAACTCCGGAACTGGCGACAAAGACGGTGTCCTGTCCCAGATGGCGGTTGATCTGATCAATGGTCTTCATCAGTTTGTGCCGGTGGTCGTCTAAGTAGTTTGTTTCGATAATGCTCATAGGCACGTCTTCTTCGGCGATGATGTCCGCCAGCATCACGCCGGCTTTCTTGAATTCAAAGCCCTTGAGATAGATCTCATTCAGCAGTTCCAGTCCCCGGCTGACCATCTCCGGCGTATAAGCCGTTGGCGGCAGGAAGGTGGTGCTGGCGGAGTTGTTGTATTGCGGTCCGTCCTTGAAGCGATTGGTATTGAGAAAGACCATCATATAGCCGCAGACGCTGCGTTGAGAGCGCAGTTTCTCCGCTGCCCGGGTGATATAGCAGGAGACGGCTTCCTTCAGTTCCTCCTGATCGCTTACCTGCTTGCCAAAGGAGCGGGAGGTGACGATGCTCTTCTTGGCGGCAGGAGCGTCATCGATATCGATACAGGCATAGCCGTTCAGTTCCAGTACCGTCTTATGCCCGACGCTGGTCAGATAACGGTCAATGAACTTCTCATCAGCATATCGCAATTGATAGGCGGTCTCGATCTTATTCTGCCGCAGGAACTTGTCATACTGTCTGCCGATGCCCCAGACGTCCCCGACCGCCACTCGTTTCAGCGCTTCATCGATCCTGCTCTGCTCCAGCATCACCAATACACCCTTCAGGTCAGTGATGCGCTTGGCATGGTGATTGGCGACCTTGGCAAGGGTTTTGGTGGAGGAGATGCCCACGGAGACAGGGATGCCAGTCCATTTCTTGACTGTCTTTCTGATCTTCTGTCCATAATCAAACAGGTCTCGGATCCGAAACCCGCTCAGGTTTAGAAACGCCTCGTCTATTGAGTAATACTCGATCTCCGGAGTGAACATGGACAGTGCATACATCACCCGGTTCGACATATCGGCATAGAGCGTATAATTGGATGATAGTAGCGTGCCTCCATGCTTGCGGATCAATGCCTCATACTTGAAACCAGGTGATCCCATCGGGATATTGAGCTTTTTGACCTCATTGGAGCGGGAAACGATACAGCCGTCATTGTTGGACAGAACGACGACGGGCTTGCCATCGAGGCCGGGATTGAACACCCGCTCGCAGGAAACATAGAAGTTGTTACAGTCGATCAAGGCAATGATCTCGTCCGTCTTGCCGTGGTTCATCATATTCTCCCGATGTCGTTCTGGCGTCATCTTGTGGCGGCTGAGGCAAAAGGCAAGGAAAATATCAATATGCACACGACCGACAAATCCCATTTGCTACTTGACAAGACAAAGGTATTGAAAGAATGAGGTCTAAACAATGATGACTCACGGAGACAAGATGAAACGCTCGATCGTTCTGCTCAGCGGTGGGATGGACAGTTTGGTCACCGCTGCCATCGCCAACCGGGAAAGTGCCGAATTATGTTTTTTGCACGCCAATTATGGTCAGAGAACCCAAAGGAAGGAACTCTGGTGCTTTGAACGTTTATGCGAGTTTTACCGACCGGTGCAGACCAAAGTCATCGATCTGCCCTGGTTAGGCAGGATGGGAGGCTCATCCCTCACCTCGAAAAACTATAAAAGCACCGGAGATGACCAGCCGGGACAGATCCCCAATACCTACGTGCCCTTTCGTAATGCCATCCTGATCTCCACAGCGGTTGCCTGGGCGGAAGTGATCGACGCCGATTCGGTCTGGATCGGAGCGGTGGAGCAGGATAGCAGCGGTTATCCTGATTGCCGCGCTGCTTTTTTCCAGGCAATGCAAGCGGCCATTCAGCAGGGCAGCAAGGTTGCCAATATCGAGCTGGTCACACCCGTTATCAATATGAGCAAGAAAGAGATCGTGGAACAGGGATTTGAACTCCACGCTCCCTTCATTTATTCCTGGAGTTGCTATATTGCCAATGAACTCGCCTGCGGTACCTGTGACAGTTGTCTCTTGCGCCAGAAGGCATTTCTTTCTGCCGGTATCAGCGATCCGATCAAATACAAGGAATGAACCATGAATGCAAAGATCCTGATCATCCTCACCGGTGGAACCATCGCCATGAAGACCGCCCCCCAATTGGGCATCGTTCCCACTTCCGAGTTTGCCGATTTCCTGCGTAGCTTTCCCCAGCTCAAAGACGTTGCCGATGTCGATGTCATGGAATATTCCAATATCCCCAGTCCCTATATGACCCCGCAGATGATGTTTGACCTGGCAAAGACGATCGACCGGCAGATCCTCGAATATGACGGAGTGGTCTGCACGCATGGCACCGATACCGTGGAGGAGACGGCGTTTCTGTGTGATCTGGTGCTCACCACCCGCAAGCCGGTGGTCTTTACCGCTGCCATGCGCAGTGGTTCTGATCTGGGTCTGGACGGACCGCGCAATATCATCGGCAGCGTTCGCGTCGCCTCCAATCCCGAATCCTATGACAAGGGCGTCCTGGTCGTGATGAACGATGAAATCCACACCGCCAGAGACGTGACCAAGACCGATACCGGCAAGGTCGATGCCTTCCAGTCCCTGGGCTATGGTCCCCTGGGCTATGTCGATCCCGACCGCATTGTCTATCATCGCTCGACCCTCTATCGTGAGAATGTCTGGACGGATAAACTCGACACCAATATCGATCTGATCAAGGCATGCGCCGGTATGGACGGCAGATACATCCACTGTTCCATTGCGCATGGCACCAAAGGCATCGTCATCGAGGCATTCGGCAGAGGGAATCTGCCCAGTTACTTGGTGCCGGATATCATTACTGCCATCCAGAACAAGATCGTGGTGGTCATCTGCACCCGTGCCTACACCGGCAGAGTTTTGGATGAATATGGCTACGAAGGCGGTGGCAGGCATCTTCAATCCACAGGTGCCATCTCTGGTGGAGACCTCCGCGGTATAAAAGCCCGTCTCAAATTGATGGCGCTCTTTGGCAAATATCATGATCCAAACGAGGTAAGGAAATTCTTCGCCGGCTCGATGCAATGACGGAATATACTCCTTAACTGAACATGATCCATCTAAAGACCGTCGAACATAACATAGGACATAATATATATGTAATTATTTCTTGATAAATTAGTTGCATGCTATATTATGGCTCCATCACAACACCGGAGCTTATCATGGAAAAGCAAATTATAACCCTCGCCGATCAAGAGATTGCCGCTCGCCTTGCCACCCGCAAGCACTTTCTCAAAGACATCGATCAGATGATTGACTGGAAGCGGATCAACAAAATACTCAGCAAAGTGGAGATCAGAAGGACTACTGTTGCCGGAAGAGATGCCTTTTCCGCAGAGGTAATGTTCCGGATCATGCTGATTCAGTCCTGGTACAAGTTATCTGATTATAAGATGGAAGAACAGCTATTCTACAACGCCATGTTTCTGTGGTTCTGTCACTTGAGTTTGGAGAACCCTGTCCCTGATCATTCCACGATCTGTCGTTGGCGGAGACGGTTTTCGGACAGGAATATCTTTGAGAAGCTTCTGAACGAGCTCAATCATCAATTGAGTAAATATAACATCAAGATCACAGAGGGCGTGATCGTGGATGCCGCTATGGTAAAATCCCATGCCCGTCCCCGCAAGCAGAAGATCATAGAAATGGAACCTGTCGGTGATGAGAAAATCCCAGGGCAAACCACCTTTCAGTTCGCCGAGCTAAAGGTAGAAGAATCCAAGGATCCCGCTGCCCGGTGGGTAAAGAAAGGCAAGACGAGTATCTATGGTTTCAAGAGATAGTCACTTTCCAAGATATTGGGAGAGCGGAGAATTTCCTGGACAGCATCGCATTCTCAATTATCATCAAATTGTGGTATCATTTTTGCATGAGACCATTGCGTTGAGATATAACAAGCTTATTAACCAAGAAGGAGTTACTTATGACCAAGAAATTAGGAATTCTACTCGTAGTTTTGGCGTTAGCCGTCGGTTTGACTGCCCTACCCCGTAATCTGGTGGTCGTTGAGATCGGCACCGGCACGTGGTGTGTGTACTGTCCCGGCGCAGCCATGGGTGCGCATGACCTGGAAACGAATGGCCATGCCGTTGGCATCGTCAAATATCACAGCGGTGATAGCTACAATATCCCCGCTTCAACCAGCCGGATCAATTATTATGGCATCACGGGTTTTCCCACCGCCTATTTTGACGGGCTGAATCCCAGCGTAGGCGGAAGTGCCAGCTCATCCCTGTACAACAACTATTTACCCAAGGTGAATGCCCGCCTGGCGGTACCATCCAAGTACACCATAGCAGCCAACGGGACTATGACCGGTAATCTGGTCAACATCGATGTTACGGTTGCCAAGCCGGAAGAGGATACTAATACCGGGGTCAAATTGCATGCCGTAGTGACGGAGAGTTACATCCCCCAAATCTGGTTCAATCAGACGCATGTCCACAATGTGACCCGGGCAATGGTACCGAGCGCCAGTGGGTCAGATATCAGCCTTGCCACCGGCGGGCAAGTGACCATTCCCCTCAGTTTCACTTTTCAACCCGGTTGGCAATTGGGTAGGATGGAAGTGGTGTTCTTCCTGCAAAACAATTCCTCCAAGGAGATCCTGCAAGCCGTGAAGTATTCATTGCCGGGTCTGGTCAATGCTCCACCCGTCAATGTCACTGCACTGAGTTTCTATAATACTTATGTCACCGGATCGACCTACCAGACCGTTATGCTCAGTAATTACTGGAATACCCCGCTGACGGGAACTATCTCTTTTGACAATAATATATTTTCCTGTCCCACCTCCAATTACACTATTGCTCCCGGACAATCCCAATCGCTTCAGGTTACCTTTGCCCCGCCGGCTGCCGGCGATTTTTCCGGGAATATGACGATCACCACGAGCCATCCCAACTATCCATCTATCGTGGTGCCCCTGAGCGGTACCGGATTTCTTAATGCTCCGCCGGCGGCAACCAACGTCATGGTCAGCGGTCCACCCGTGATCTATCAGGACTTGATCGGTGTCTATACCTTTAGTGATCCCGATGGCAACACCCAGGGGAATAGTATTATTGAATGGTTGCGCGGAATGAATAACGATTTCACTCCGATCGCCGGACAAACAACTCTGACCTATCGGGTTCTGGAATCGGATCTTGGATACCAGATCGCCTTTCGGATAACACCCGTTGATCAGCATGGTATGCCGGGCACTCCTGTGATGAGCCCACCTACCATCCCGATCGAGACCCTGCCACCTCCGCAGAACCTGACTCATCAAGTGATCGACCAGGCAAATGTACAGCTGAATTGGCAGAGACCGGAACACTTCGGCGGAAGGGGATTTGTAGGATATCGTGTGTATCGTAACGAACTTCTGGTTTCTACGATCACAAATCCCAGCAATACCAGTTTCTATGACATCAACCTCAGCCCCGGGATCTATAACTATTGGGTTTGCTCTCTGTTCAATAACCCGATGATGGTCTCTGATCCGTCCAATGTCGTCACGGCTTATGTCAATGTAAACAACAATGACCAGGTCAGCCCCGCTATTCACAGCGTTACCGTCTATCCCAATCCATTCCATACCCAGACCAGATTCTACCTGCAGGGCAAAGCCAATTCCCCTGCCCGGATCAACGTCTTTAACCTCAAGGGACAGACAGTGTTTTCCACCAATGCCCTGACCGACGCCTCCGGTGCATTTGAACTTATCTGGAATGCCCTGGATGATAATGGCAATTCCCTGACCAATGGTGTCTATTTCTACCGGATTCTCAGTGGTGACACCGATCATTCGGGTCGACTGGTTATCGTTAAATAACAAATTCCCAACCATTTCTTCCGCCCCCCGATCATCAATGATCCGGGGGCGTTTTCTTTTATTCTGATGGATCAGGTCGATTTTGACTCGCTTTCGCTTCGAGTTCGCTTCGAGTGCTCGAGGCAACTCGAGGCGAACTCGAGGCGAAGGTGGGGTAAAAGTATGACTAAAGTTCATATCGATGGATACAGGTATTGTACTCAGGCGAGCAACCACGTCTGGGTTGCCGAAATCCGTTTTCCGGGTAGCCGGAATCCGATCGGCAGAGGTAGCTCGGCTACTTTCAATAAAGTCCTGAGACCTTTGCGGCAAGCAGATTTTGCCTCAGCAAGGACCTCAGCCCCAAGGACAACCCACACACTTTGAAAGATAGCCGTTTTTGATCTTTTCTTGAGGGGCTTCAGATCGCACTTGTTCCATCAGTATCGCAGAAGGCACAACAGGATAAACAAAATCCTTTACAAAAAGAGGCATGCCAAAAGCTTGGGATTTTTCCAAGTAGTCATTAGGAGTTTCGTATGTCAGACAAGGTGCAAGACAAGAAGAAGAGCACGGTAAAGGATAGAAATGAAGATTACCTGCGTATGCTGGAAGAGTCCTTTCAAAAATCCTCGGAATATGCCAAAGGTGATGTCATAGAGTCACCCATAACCAGTATAACGGACAGTTATATCGTCATCAATCTGGGCGGTAAGTTCGATGCTTTTGCCGAGATCGCGGAATATACCGACGAGAACGGCAAGCTGGAATGCCAGGTGGGAGATATCCTCAAGGGCTTTATCATCGACCAGAACGATCAGGGTTATATCATTGGCAAGAGCTTGACCAAACAATATGTGGACAAGGATTCGATCCGCGACGCATTTGAGCGCAAGATCCCGGTCCAGGGCAAAGTCTATTCCCTGACCAAAGGCGGGTTCAATGTCGATATCCTGGGTGCCCGTGCCTTTTGTCCGATGTCCCAGATCGCTGTCCGTTCCGGTGAAGAGGGCTCTGCATACATTGGCAAGACGATGGATTTTATCATCATCGAGTGTTCTGAGAACTGCCGTCGGATCGTTGTCTCACACCGCGTCCTGCAAGAGCAGAACATGGAAGAGAAACGCCTGAAAGCGATGGAAAAGATCAGTGTAGGCGCCGTGGTCCAGGGCAAGATCATGCGGATGACCAGTTTTGGTGCATTTGTCGATCTGGGGGGAGTGGAAGGTCTGCTCCATATCTCGGAGATCGCCTGGGTGCATGTGGTGCGTCCGCAGGATCTATTGAAAGCCGGACAGGAAGTGGATATGAAAGTCCTGGAAATCTCCGGCGAAAAGATCGCTCTTTCGATGAAAGCGCTTCAACCCAATCCTTTCGTGGAAGCCATTCAGGATTTCAAGGAAGGCGATGTGGTCAAATGTCGCATTCTGCGCCTTCATAACTTTGGAGCCTTTGCCGAATTGCGTCCCGGTGTGGAAGGTCTGATCCCGGTCTCCGAAATGTCCCGCACCCGCAACATTGTACACCCCAGAGAGATCCTCAAGGAAGGTGATTACGTGGAAGTGCAGATCCTCCGCCTTGACGCTGACACGCAAAAGATCTCGCTGTCCCTCAAAGCCATGCAGGAAGACCCGTGGGATAGCATCGGTGAGATCATCCAGATCGGTCAGCATGTCGAAGGGCAGGTTGAGAGTTCCACCAATTTTGGCGTCTTTGTCGCGATCGCGGAAGGTGTAACCGGGCTCTTACCCCGCTCCCGGATACGCAGCACCGATAGTTTTAAGACCCATGACCGCGTTACCCTGATGATTTCCGCCATCGACAAGGAGACCCACAGGATCACCCTGGACTACACCGACCGTACTCCGGATGAAACGATCGAGACCAAACCGGCTGACACCCACCGTGAACGCAGCTCCAAAGGAATGCCCGAAAGCGGTGGCTCACGCCAACGCCGGGGCGGCAAGAGCCGTGGTGATGACGAATGGCGTAAATATGCCAATCAAAAAGCCAACAGCAACGACGACAACCCCTTCAAAGACCTATAGATTATACCATGGAGACACCTGCCAATCAGTTTGTCCGCCTGCGGCTGGAGAAACTGCACAAGATCCGTGACCTCGGGATAGATCCGTATCCGGTAGGAAGCCACCGTACTCACTATATTGCCGACCTGCTCCAGGATCAGGCGCAGTGGATCACCTCTACTGCGGTAATTACCATCTCCGGACGCCTGGTTGCCCTGCGCCGTCAGGGTAAAATCGGCTTTGGCAATGTGGAGGATAAGACCGCCCGTATCCAGATCTTCGTTCAGCAGAATGCTGTGGGTGAAGAGAACTACGAGCTCTTTAAACTCATGGATACCGGCGACTTCGTTCAGGTAAGCGGTGCGCTGTTTGTCACTCAGGCAGGTGAATACAGCGTCAAGGTCTGCCAGATCACTCTGCTTTCCAAAAATATCCGTCCCCTGCCTGCCGTCAAAGAGAAGGTTGTGGAAGGCAAGACCATCCGCTATGACGAATTTTCCGATATCGAGCTCCGCTATCGCAAACGCTATCTGGATCTGCTGCTCAATCCGCATCACCGTCAGGTCTTTGAATTGCGCGCACTGATCATCTCCGCGATCCGCGAATTCCTCCAAGGCAGAGAGTTTACTGAAGTGGAGACGCCGATCCTGCAACCGCTGTATGGCGGCGCCAATGCCCGTCCTTTCATCACGCATCACAATTCTCTGGATACAGACCTGTATCTGCGGATAGCATTGGAATTGTATCTCAAACGGTTGGTCGTGGGTGGATTTGAACGGGTCTATGAACTGGGCAGGAACTTCCGCAACGAGGGGATGGATCGGCTGCATAATCCGGAATTTACAATGCTGGAACTCTATCAGGCATTTAGTGATCTGGATGGGATGATGGAACTGACTGAGGGTTTGATCAAGCATCTGGCTGCCAATGTGATCGGTAAAAACGAATTGGTCTATCAGGGACATACGATCCATATCGATCAGCCTTGGCGCAAGGCGACGATGATCGATCTGGTCAGGGAATACACGGGTGTGGATGCTGCCGGATTTGATGCGGATATGCTGGGTGAATTCTGCCGCCGGAAAGAGATAGAAGTTCCGGAGGGATCAGGCGCAGGTAAGATGATCGCTTTGATCTTTGAGCGCTTTGTCGAAGATCACCTGGTTCAGCCCACTTTTGTCACCGACTTTCCTAAGGAGATTTCTCCGCTGGCAAAAGCCAAGCCGGGAGTGCCGATGCTTGCCGATCGTTTTGAACTGATCATCGCCGGTGGTGAATTTGCCAATGCCTTCAGTGAATTGAACGATCCCTTTGACCAGCGAGCCCGCTTTGAGGATCAGGCACGCAAACGCGCCTTGGGAGACGATGAAGCTCTGGTGATCGATGAGGACTTCCTCGAAGCCCTCGAATATGGCATGCCGCCGATGGGTGGACTCGGCATCGGGATCGACCGCTTAGTCATGCTGCTGACCGAAAATGACTCCATCAAGGAAGTCATCCTCTTCCCGCAAATGAAACCGGAGACCTCAACGGATTAGAGTCACTCTCCTGGTTTCCGATCCTCCTTCATGGATCTTTCGGATTATATATACACCGCTTTGTACCGGCTTTGAGTTCATGTCCTTTCCATCCCAGACAACCGTGAAAGAGCCATCGCTTGGTCTCATCACGTCCAAGTCCCTGATCTTCTGACCTTTGAGATTGAAAACGCTGATCCGGGCGGTTCCTGACTTGATAGCTTGACCTGTGATGCTGAGTGAACCGTGGCAGGGATTGGGATAAACCGTCATAAGCAATGGTAATGCCGTACCATCAACATTGGATACCGGTTCGATGTTTACTTCCACCGGAATGCCCAAAGGAACATAGCCGGCAGCGGTAAGGGCATGTGCCTGGAGTGAGTGAATCCCGGGTGGGACATAAGCATAATGATCCATTGGTTCAGTCAGGGTCTCTCCAGCTTGGATGGTTATGGAAATTGACATTGGTGGGACCATATAGCTTTGCACATCACCGTCGATGCTGTAAAATGCCCATGCAGCATTGGGAAACCAATGAGTCCAGGTGAATGGGTTGGGATTGTAACCCGACAGGGTCATACTAATATGGTTCGTCTCGGCAGAGTTGACGGTAAGCGTCCATTGGATCTGATCAAGCGATTGAGCGGATATGGTTTGCGACAGCAAAGCAATTGCCACCAGCAGGATAAGTCCGATAATTATGCTTCTCATGATTCCTCCTTGAGAGCTATTAGTTAACAGTGATTCCTCAGGTTCAGTTCCATCGGATGCGGATTGAGGTAATACTGATCTGAGAGGAATTGCTGATTATACTTCTTTACATAATGGTTGATTAGGGTGAGGGGTATGATCAGAGGGTAGAGCTCACTGCGATAGTTGTCGATGATGCTGATCAGTTCCTGTTTTTCCCAGGCACTGAGGTCTTTCTTGATGTATCCGAGGATGTGGAGCATTACGTTCTGGTGCTTGCGGCGGGTAGCGGTCTTGCGTAGTGCCTCCATCATCTGCCGGATGTATTCTGCTTTGAAGTCCTCTGCCTTATACTGCTTGACCTGAGCCACCATTATACCCAGGGCACGACAACGTTCTGGGCTATGAGCCATCAGCAGTAGCTTGTGACGGGTATGAAAGTCCACGATATCGCCGGTGCCGACCGGCTTGCCGGCGAGTTCATTCCAGCGCTGCATCACAAAGATCCGCTCCACGAAGTTCTCCCGAAGGATCGGATCGTGCAGGCGGTTCTCCTCTTCGACCGGCAACAGGGGAAAGGCATTCATAAAGGTGCGGGCAAAGAGACCGACACCGGTCTTTGCCGGCGCTCCTCCGCCTTCGGGATAGACCTTCACCCCCTCCATTCCGCTGCTGGGTGATTTGCTCTTGAAGATAAAGCCACATAAGCTCTCTTCGGCAAGTTCTGCAACCCTTTTGTCACAATATGCCTGCATTCTTTCGGTCAGGTCGATGCCGGTATTGATCGTCACTAAGCGGGGATTTTCGACTTTGCCGACTAATCGCATCGCCTCCCGGGGTATGCCCAAGCCCAATTCCGCTTCCGGACACACAGGGATAAACTGAGCGTAAGCGCCAAGCTCATCAGCCAGCCGGCGATCCAGCTTATCCTGTCCGTCATATCGGACATTATTGCCCAAAAGGCAGGAACTTATTCCCAAGATGATCTTATTCATATTCACCTCGGTTTGATTCTGTTCAGGTCGGAATATCTGTCAAGGATGTTTTTCGGAGATCGGTAAGGATCTCCACGCGATCTTACGTCCAATTCCCGGGCGGGAATCAGGATGTATTTGCCAAGGGCATCTGAGTGGGTTAGATTGTCATTAATAACCGCAGGGAGGAATCATGAGATTTATTCTAAGGACTATGCACGTCATTTT
>Ga0194113_10007619_pt1 | contig 13457 bp, 5 predicted proteins | sample TA2MahC200mmetaG_FD_146193 | JGI IMG/M metagenome (GOLD analysis project Ga0194113, IMG submission 146193) | Freshwater microbial communities from Lake Tanganyika, Tanzania - TA2015017 Mahale Deep Cast 200m | ecosystem: Environmental > Aquatic > Freshwater > Lake | place: Tanzania: Lake...
CCAGCGGCCGCTGGTAGCCCGGCCAAACCTGGTTGATCGGCTGGGCGGAGACCCGCGCCTGGTGCACGAACACCGGCCGGCCAGAGACCGTGACCGTGAAATCCGCCGCGGCAGCTTCCCCGGGTGGGGCGGGGTGAATGACGGGATCAGATGTCCTCAAGCTCGACCTCCAGGGCGCTCAGGCTTCCCTAACCGTGGCCGTCGAACACCAGCTCGACTTCCAGTTCATTGTCCACCCGCTCCGCCGTGCGCGCGTACTCCGGCACTTCACGCACGACGATCCACCCAACCCTGCGGGGTGACGATGGCCACGCACTCCAGATTGATGGCGCGAATCGAGAACAGCAGCACCCTACCCCACGACCACGCGCACCTGCGCTTCCTCGCCGCGCGGCAGGATCGGGAGCAACTGGCCGTCGACGCGCTTCCCGTTCATGTACAGTTCCTTCACACCCCGTGTCGCGTCGCCGATGGCCTCGATGGCGATGTGGTAGACGGCGCCGCGGTACGGGCGCTTGACCGTGAGCCGGCGCCACTCGGCCGGCAGGCTGGGGTCCACGCGCAACCCGTCGTACTCGGGCGTGATCCCACCGAAACCTTCAAAGAGTACACGGTACATCCAGCAGACCGTGCCGCTGTTCCAGGCGATACCGGTGCGGCCGAGTTCGCCGGACATCGGAGTGTCCGTGTACGACGCGTAGGAGTAGGGCTCCACTTTGTGCCGGGGGTACTTCTGGCTGAGATAGGCCGGCAACAACCGGCGGTACAGATCCAGCGCACGGTCCGCCCGGCCGATCCGGCACTCGGCCAGCATCGCCCAGGTCACCGCATGATGCCAACTGCTCCCGTTGTGGTGATGCCCGGGAGCGTACCGGGAGAGCAGTCCGATCCGCTGCTGAATCTTCGTGTAGGGCGGCGCCAGCAGGGGTATGCCCACGGGCGTGTCCATCAACTCCTCCACCGCCTCCATGCTGGTCCGGGCCCGGTCGGCCGGCGCGATGCCGGCCATGATCGCCCAGGACTGCGGATTCACCCAGATCCGCCCCTCTTCCTCAACATGGCTGCCGATGGCGACGCCGTCGTCGTCCCAGGCCCGCACATACCACCGGCCGTCCCAGCAGTTCGCGTTGATCGACTTCTCAAGCGCCTGCGCCCGCGCCAGGAAGCGCCCCGCATCGTCCGTCCGCCCCGTGCGCGCGGCGAGTTCATGCATCTCCATCAGCGTGATGTGATAGAGCATTCCCATCCAGACGCTCACGCCCGCCTTGGCGGAACCGATCAGGCAGTCGTTCCAGTCGCCGCATTTCAGCAGCGGCAGACCGAAACGTCCGCTCTCGCGCTCGATGTAGTCGATCGCATTGCGGCAGTGCTCATACACGGTACCCTCGCCGCCGTCCGCGAAGGAACGCGTCTGATCGAGCAGGTCGTAGTCGCCGGATTCGCGGATGAGCTTGCCGGTGAGCCAGGGCACCCACAGCGGAAGATCGGAATTGATCGACCGGTGGTGTATCGCGCCCAGAATATGAACGTCGTGGCGCGTGCACCCGTCCCGGAACTGGGCCTCGTGGATCAGGTTTGTCCGGTCCAAGGCACGGGCGGGGTCGTATGCGGCAACAGCCCCCATGTCCTGGGCCGTATCGCGCAGGCCGAACCTCAGGTAGTAGCGCATGAACATGTTGCAGCGATGCCAGCCGTTGGCAAACGTGGTGATATCACGGTCGGGAAGGTCAATGCGCATGCGGTCGATGTAGTCCGCCCACCACTGTTTCAGGGCCGTAAAGGCCGCATCCGCCAGGGCCGGGGTACCGTACTCGGTCCGCATGCGCGCCGCCGCTTCGGCATCGCCGGCCAGCCCTGCCAGGACCACGAGGTCCACCGTCGCCCCCGGCGCCACGGTCACGTCGAGCTGAAGCACGCCGCAACTCTCTTCGCCCTTCTTCGACGAGTTCCGGCAGGCACCCTCCCGCACCGCGTCGGCGCGAAGAACGGATTTCCCCTCGCCCGCAAACTTCTCGTACACGCAGTCGTAGCCGGTCGGCGCGGGGCTCGCGGCCATGAAGCCCACCCGGTCCCAGCTCCGGTTGTACTTGTCGTGGGTGGATCGGAAATCAATCCACGGCCAGTGGTGGCACTCGCCGATGATCATGTCATCCTGGAAGAACACGTTGTCGAAGCCCGTTTCGTAGGTGGCCAGGCCGAAGCGCCAGAGCACGCACGGGAACACGCGCAGGCGACGCTCGCGGCCGCCGGTATTCTCGAGCCGGATGCGCCACACTTCCGTCGACGCATCCGCGGGCACAAAGTAGGTCACGCTGCCGGCAATCTCATTCGTCTTCGAGCTCAGCCGCGTGTAGCCGAAGCCATGCGTGCACATCCAGTCGGCAGGCTGCTGCGGCGTGTCCACACCGTTGACCGTCCAGACCTCGCCGGTTTCCTGATCGCGCACGGTGACAAGGCGCGGATTGTCGTCGCGCATGAGACGGTCGTTGTGGGGGGAACGGTCGAACGACGGGCCCATGCCGGTGTGCGTGAGGCTGGACTTCAGCCGGTCGGTGAACAGGTAGTTCCGCCAGGGCGTCGGCAGATCGCGCCGGGTCAAGCTGAACTCCTTGCCGTCCTCCGAGAAACTCCAGAAATCGCCCTGCAAGGCCACTCACGTCCTCCCTTCATTCACCGGCGCACTTCCATCGATCGGCGCCCTGAAGATGACATTCGAGCCGCGCAGGTTCCGCTGATCGGTAACGTTTGTCAAGCGGTTACAACGGTCTGTCAGGACCTCCTTTTTGGCCTCATCCATACCTTGAAGCCGCCGCGAGGGCTCGTTCGTAACCTGAAGGCAATTGCTCATGTGTCCCGGTTTAACCCAGACGTTACCACCTCGTTGTTTCTTCGCGGCGCAACACCGAACTGCCTTATCGCGCCGCTGCACGGGCGGTCAGGTTTGAGACGTGGTAGATCGTGTATGCTTCACCCGAGATCGACGGTGTGGTGAACTCGGCGACGGGCGTGATAGAGACGTGTCGCGGCATGTGCGGCAACACGTCGCTCAGGACCAACACCAGGTCGTTCGTGCCCTGGCCAAGCAACTCGGTGACGGCATGACGGATCGTCTTCCGGCTTTGCCATTGCTTGTCCCAAATCACGTATGACCCGAATTCGCCCCGGCGAGCGTAGTGGATGCGATCCAACGGCATGTATCCGACAACGGCGCTTGCCTTCGGGGCACTGTCGGCTACGAACACATGGCCCCTGCCGTCACCGTACGTACCGCGCAGCCAGGCGGCGGCGGCACTGGCCGCCGAGAATGGCGATCGCCAGTCGTGCTTGACCGCCACGCATGTGCCGGCAATGTGCACGAGCAGCAAGGGCCACAACAGTATGTCGCGGCACCGGTGCCAGACGCCAACCGGCAGGTCGGCCCGGCGCCACGGCAGGCGCCAGCGCCGGTAGTCCCAGGTCATCCAAAGCAACGTGACGAACCATAGGAACAGGAACCCGTGATGCCGGAAGGAGCCTGGATATTTCACGTGGAAGAAAGTCAGCAATGCCAGCGATCCCGCCAGGTAGGGCACGATCGGCCACGGCTGCGTTATGAACAGCAGGCAACCCACGCCCAGGATGACCAGCGCCACCCGGACATGGCGCTCGGGCGGCAGCTTCTCGGTGATCCGGTTGCGGTTCCAGAATTGCAGTTCATCCGTGGGCCACGGCAAGTAGGCGTTGGTCACGCGGTTGGCGGTCGACCGGACGTGCGCGGTCTGCCAGTCCCATTTCCATTTCTCGGCAAACCCGCTGCCATCTGGCGGCGTCACCTGTCGAATCCCGGAGAACAAGCCGATGGCAACGATCGCGAACCCGACGACGACACGCCCCAGCGCGGCGCGCGCGCCGCGGGTATCGCCCGCGTGGTCCACCGCATACTCGATCGCCAGCATGGGAGCGAGTATCAGCACCAGCAGGATCGAATGCACGTTGGTGTGGCAGAGCGCAAACAGCAGAACGGCCTGGAGCAGGAACCAGCCCCAGCGCCGGCCATGGACAGTGGCGACAAGAAACAAGAGCAACACGCTGATGGCGTAATTGCGCGAAATCACGGCCCATTCGTAGGCGAAGAAATAGCCGCCGCACAGGAGCAGTCGCGAGACCAGATGGAACGGCGCAAACCGCAGCAGGACGAACATCGCCGCGGCCGCGATCGCGGCATGCACGACCTGCATGGCAACGGGGTTGGCCGTCAGGTGCGCCGGCAGCCACAGCAGGAGGTGCCAGAGCCCCGGATGCCCCTCGTAGCGCATGTTGTGCAGCAGCGCCCACGGCGTGGCCGAATCGCGGGCCAGCAACCAGGCTTGGATCTCGTCTCGCCACATCTCGTGCCGGGACATTGTCAGTGCCACACCCGCCAGATAGATCGCGGTGGCGGCGTACGGGATTGCGCGCAGGATTCGCGCCGCCAGCACGCGGCCCGCTGGCCAAGCGTGACGAGAGACACGTTGAGGGGTTTCGTCCATCGCGGGCTGCAGCCTGGAGCGTGCCGCCCGCGGCCGCAACCCGGATGCGCACCCGCAGGGCTGAATGGCGCCTTTCACTCCTCCCGCCACTCAGCCAACCTGCCGGTCGGGCAGAAGCCGAAGCTCCACCAGTCGTCGGAGAATCCGTCAAACGTGAAGGACATGGCCGCACCGTCGAAGTCCACGGCGAGCGGCGGATGAAACTCGAAGGCCAGGCTGTATGGCAGCCCAGGCAATTCGAGCTCGGCGGCAGCGACCATCACGGCGGCGCCGGGCGCCGCGTCGGACTCCTTGCCGGCCTCATCCACCGTGATGATCCGCTTCCATGCCGGCTTGCCGCCGGGCGCCGTGTACAGGCCCGGAAGGGTGAACCGCATGTCCTTGAGTTTGTTCCAACCTTTATCGACGCCAACTCGCATGCGGTCCTCAAGGCAGGTGGTCGTGTAGTAGACCAGGTTGTTTAGATGAGCCTTGAACCATGCCGGCGCCTTCCGCACCCAGACATAGGAGGACTTCTGGTCGCGGTGCAACAACTCCTTCCCTCGATCGGCGATGGTGAACATGGGATGGCCGTCAAGCACCGCCGTGCCGTCAGGGCCGGCGAGCTCCACCAGCATGCCGTGCCCCATCATCGCCTCGGCGGTGTACTTGCGCGTGAGGATGCGGAACCGGGGATCCTCCCGTGAACTGTAATCATAGCTCAGCGTCGGCCCGACGCTGAGCGACAGGACGCGGTACGGCGTATTTAGCAACTCGCCCCCGTCCACCGCGTACCGCAACCGATACGGAATCCGGTTCATTCCCGCCGGCGCCCTGGCATCGGCCCGCAGCAGGACCGTAACGTCGGCGGATGCCCCCGGCACAATCGGTCCGAACTCGATCGGGCCCTCCAGCGACAGGCCGGCGGGAAGATCCAACTCCACCGACCCGGAAGCGGGCCGGCGCGAATTGTTTACAAGTGTCATTCGGACCGAACCGGCCGAGTCGATCCGCGGATGCGCAGGATCCAATCGGACTTCGAACGGATCGGGGACTTCAGGTGGTTCCGCCGCCTGCGCGGTCATGCTCAACGGCTCGCCGATGACCAGATGGCCACTTTCCATGCGAGCGGGTTGGCCGTTCAGACTCTCAAGCCCCATGGCTCGCACCCGCAGGTACGCCCATTGGCCTCGGCTGACGGCGGTTCCGTCGGCGCGAATCCTCAACCACGCGTAGTTCCGGAAGGCGAATTGCTCCTTTTCGGCGCCCACCGCAACGGGCTCGTCCACCTCGCGCGGCCGCCACACAACCGCTGCGTAGTCAGTGAAGCCGGCGCCGTCCACGCGCACGACCATGGCTTCGTCCGATCGCGCCATGACGGTCACGGCGGCGACCTCCGGCCTGGAGCCCTCGTAATACGGCTCGTGGGCCGCGGCAAAGACGGTGCCGCGCACGCCGCTGCGACGAGCGATGAGCATCCCCAACTCGTCCATCGGGCCATTGATCCGTTTGCCCAGCTTCGATCCCCACGTGCCGCAAACCGCGGTCGTCTCGGGCTCGGCGGCCATGGTGACGCGGACCATGGAGGCGCGGCTTTCCACGGCAGGCGCGTTTGTGCCGGCGGACTCGTCGCCGACGGCGAACTCGAGTTGCCATTGCCGATCCGTAACCAGGCCCCGCTGGTTGTCGAGCGCCCAGAATTTAGGGCTCGCGGTGACCTGCGCGCCGAAGCCGGGCGTCACCGGTTGCGGTTTCCCCATGCTGTGCAGCAGATAATCGTAAACCCGCGGGAATTTGCTGGAGGCGGCGAACAGGTCCAGCAGGTAGCGGTCCGTCAGCAGCAACGCACGCGTCTGGGCCACATGTTCGAACACGGCCTCCGATGATGTGGCCAGGAACTTCACTTCCGGCGTGAACGCGTGGCGCACGGTGAACGTGGCATCGGCCGTGTCTTCCTCGTCAACCATCAGCGTGGAGTGGCACAGGGTATGAGTCGTCCATCCGATGGTCGCACTCTCATACTGGATGGCGTTGAAATCCGGGTACAGCAGCCTCCCGGCGCCGTGGAGCGTGATTCCGAACTTGTCGGCGTGGTCATGGCCGTAGCCCCGGCTCATCAACTGGCAGACGGCAATGGCCTTCGGGTCGGTCCAGTAGTCCGGCGTCTCGATGGAGCGCAGCATGGCCAATCCGAACGTGGGCCAGAGCTTCGACGGGGCGGGAGGAAAGGCCAGGGAGTTGGTGTCGGGAAGCGGCGGGTTGTCCCACAGGTCGGGCTTGTAGCCGGGAATCATGGAGACGAATTTGGCGTAGGCGGGGTCCCGCCCGCTGGCGCGGTAGCAGGCGATCAGGGCCTCGTGGGAGGACGCCCTGTAGTAGTGCTCCTTCTTCGGTTCCGCCTGATCGATCAGGTACAGGTCCCCGCCAGTGTGCGTGGCCCCGTCGCCAAACGTGGCCACACGAATCATGCGCTTGCCGGCCGCATCGGTCTCGATCGGGTAGGCGGTGTCAATGTAGTAATCCATCAAGCCCCTGGCGCTGTCGCCCTCAGGCCCCTGGAACGACAACCAGTCCTGCCCGGTTGCCAGGCGCCCGTAGAAGGACATCACGCCCATGCACCACAGGTTTCTGTGAACGATGGGATACGTGGGGGCCTCGTCCCACACCTGGCCGTCCACCAGAATGCGGTCGATCATTGAGAAGTAGCTGCCGTGACGCTCGACGCGGCCGAGTAGAAACTTCAGCGCTTCGGGATCCTGAAGCGCAAGGCCCCCGAAAGCGGCCATGTAAAGCGGTTTCAGTTCCAGGTTGGGCGTGTAGCGCCAAGTGTCCAGCCACTTCATTCGGAAGCGGGTCTCGTCCAGCAAACCCTGATAGACGGCCTGGCGGGCGTCCTCGGTCATGCCGTTGTACGCCCAGTCGAAAGCGACATAGAGATCGGGGCGGACATGGTAGTGGATCTCCGACACGCTCATGTTCTGGCCGCCCTTCCAGTAGTCGGGATTCTCCAAGTTCTTGCGGTGATGACCCGGCTTGCCGCGGACGCTCATCAGCCAGTCCTGGGCCTTCAGGGCATCGGCCGGATCGCCTTCCAGGGCGAAGAGCAATGCCGCGGAAAAACCGTCCCGGGATTTCTTCAAATCTGCATAGGCAGCCTTCGCCCAGTCCTCTGTACGAACCAACTCCAGTATCTCCTGCCGCCTGGATTCGGGCATGAAATACGGCCGGCCATGCGATGGCTCAATGCGGGGCGACGCCCCGTACGCCGCCCCCGCAACAAGCCCAAGCAGCGTTGCGATTACTGGCTTCTTCTGCATTCTGTCCTGCCTCCTACTCCATCCCCACCCACTTGCGCGGCAGCGAAGCCGGAATCGCGGGCCTGTTGGCAATGTTGTTCCCGTCAGCCCAGCGGGGACCGGGACGTGGGAACAGCCACTTCTCACCCAGTTCAATGGCACCCAGGTCCGGCGCTTTGCCCTTGGCCGTGTGCCTGTAATCGGCGCCAACGGCGCCGGCATCGACGGCGGGACCGTCCGCGCGCAGTTCGAAATCCATCGGCTTCATCGAGCGGAACGGCGAACCCTCAGCGTGAATCAACTCAGGGAGGTGCTTGCTGTCCATTCTTGGCCCGCAGTACAGGTTGTTGCGGCTGGGGACAAAGCCCGGCAGAGCCCAGCCCTGTGAGCGGCTGACGTAGAGGATGTTGTTTTCCAGAACCATGTTTTCGAAACGGTGGCCGCCGACCCAGTAGAGGCCGATATCGTTCCCCTTGGTATTCACCATCGTGTTGTGGAATATCCGGCAGTCTTGCGTGGGCACTTCGCTGCCCCACGGGCTGCCGAACTTGAACAGACCGCACGAGGAAAACCCGTTCTCCGGTGAAACATAGAGAATGTTGTGATCGATCGTCAGTCCGCCGCCCATGACCGGTGAAAGCGCCAGCAGGCACAGGCCGTCCAGAATGACATTGTGATGCACTCGCAGGTTCATCCGCGTGGCGCTGTCGAACTCGATCCCGTCGTCGCCGAAATTCTGGACCAGGTTATAGGCGAACTCGCTGGCGTCCTCCAGCGCATGGGTGCCGTTACCGCGCGGCTGAAGACCATCGTTGCCGACATCGTAGATCCAGTTGTGGCGCACGACTGAACGCGGTCCGCCGTAGTTCATGAACACTGCCGCGAGGTTGCCGTGGTAGATGCCGGGCCACTTGCCCTGCTGGCACCAACGAAAGGACGGATTGCAGCCGAACTCGCAGTGCTCCACGGTCAACCCGCGGCCGGTATAGTTCTCGCCACCGATCCGGTGACCTTCACGGGGAGGGACCCGGACCTTGTCAGGCTGGCAAATGCCCATATGCGCCCCGCTGATATGGCAGTCGCGGATCGTCACTTCGTTACCGTGGACAACCACCCCGGCCCCTACCCCCATGTGCAGACGAAGGCCCTCCACCACCACATGGTCGGCCTGTACAATGATGTTGGCAAGCGTGTATGAAAACAGATGCCCGCTGCCAGGCACCCAGAACCCGGTATCGGGGTTGCAGTACCTCTCAGTCAGAAAGCCCGGTTCCAACGATGTATGTCCGCCCGGGCGGCTGATCTCGATATCGGCGATGTTGGGGTCGGATTTCCCCTCCAACCGGATGTAAAGAAACCCGTCCTGCCAGGCGAACCCTTCTGGAGCAGATGGCACCAACTTGCCACGGTAGAGGTTGGGAAACACGAAGTCCTTCAGATGCGCCACATTCCCGTAGTTGACCAGGTTCCGTGAGTCGGCGATCGCCCACCACACCCGGGACAGAACGGCGGCCCGATACAGATCGCCCTCGACGCGTTCGAACTTCAAGTTCGCCTGGTCGGGCGGCACGGCGCCGCTCAGCGTGGCGCCGCCACCATTGGCTGCACGCAGCGTAATCGGTTTCCCGGGTGTCCCGCTGCGAGTCATCTTCAGGCTCTGGTGATACACGCCGTCTTTCAGAACGATCGTGTCACCCGGCGCCGCTGCGTCGAGTGCCTTCTGAATGTCGTCCGCGGGCGTCAACTCAATCCCCTCCGCCGGATACACCATCACCGCGGCGAAGGCCACGATCACCAGAAATGACAGACGTCGCATCGATTTCAGATCTTCAGTTTTCATATTTTCAATCTCTCTCCGCCTTGATCAGTCCAAACCGCATTTGGCCCGGCGACTGCGGCCGCATCGGCGGCATCCAGTAATACTCGGTGCCGGGAGCCTCACCGCGATTCGCGCGTCTGCGTTCGAACTGGACCTCCGCCACCTTTGCCTCACCCGGTGCGATGCCTAGTTCTGCGGCCGGGAACTTCAGTGTGACCGTCCAGACGCCATCGGCATAGGCATAACCGGCCAGTTCCTGAGGGAGTGTGTCGGGCGAGAAGGTTCCTTCGCCGGTCACATGCAGCGGCGGGTTCCGTTCCGCGCCTTTCACAAAGACGGCAAGGCGATCCACAATCATGGGCGCAATCGGCTCCTCTGCTTCGAAGCGCACAAATACATGAGTTCCGCACCGCGCCATCCGTATGCGCGTCGCCAGGTCCGGCTTGGCGCCGTATTGCCCCTGCGCCAACGCCAGTGCCGGCAGCGCCGACCAGGCCGCCGTGTCGGCCGGGACCTCGGACACATCGACGACGGTGTATGTCGGAATGTTGCCAAGCCACTGGTGGGCGAGATCGGCTTCCTGGAAGAACGGTTCAAAACCGTCCTGCATCCACATCACGCGACGACGGTAGATATCGGTCGCCTCAGATGGTGTTGCAGCCAGGGCCTTCTGCAGCAGCGTCTTCAACGCGCCGACCAACGGAGCCGTGTACGTCTCGCCATAGAGCTGCTCGGGCGGGATGTAGCAGTCTTCCAGTTCCCGGCTCCACTTGACCTCTTCATAGCGCTCGATGACGGTCGCGTAGACTTGCAGCATCGTCGGGCCGGCCGGGCCGAAGAAGGTCAGGCACTGATCCCGCAGCAGCGCGTCCACATCGGCATTACGGTTCCACAACAGGCGGTGCCAGAGCCATGCCATGACCATTTCAAACTGAGGCGGGTTCGATCCCTCGGAGATATGCTCGCCGGAGCAAATCGGATGGATGTCCTGAAGCCACTTCTGCAGGGCGTGCGGAAAGAAGATCGGCGCCGCCGCCCGGTGACTCGGCCAGTTGAGAAAATTCCAGTTGTACAGCCGCTCACGCCGCCGACCCAGTTTATCGCTCCAGGCCCGCAGCGTGTTCAGGCCACGCGCATGCCAGTAGGCCTCCTTGGCCATGGTGGTTGACCACCGAAGGAACACATGGACATCGACGTTCTCCGGCAGATCGAAATCGGGTGGAAGCGTATGCTCCTGGGTGGCCAGAACGACGAGCCGCTTATCCGGCCAGTGCTTCGCAATCTCGCCGGCAAAGTCGACGCCGTGGCTGAAGACAAGATTCGAAAGCTCTCCCCAACGGCTGGCTTCCGGCCGAATCTTGGGCCGGCAGCGATCGCAAAGACAATTCCCGCTGCCGACAGGTTGGAAGCTGATCCACTTCTCGCCCGGCCGCCCATGCATGCTGAACCAGCCGGACTTTCCGTCGTAAACATCCCGCGTGGCCTGCACGCGCGCGGCAAGAACACCGGGATGCGAGTAGCAGGGGAATTGGGAGCTGTACGACCCGTTCGTAGAGATCATGGCGCGCCACTCGGGATGCCCGCCCAGGAAGGCCTTCCGAAACCCCTCGTCCGTCCAGCTGGCGCCGGTGAAGGCGGGCCCGACGGTCTGGCGAGCCACCCGGGGCTCCGTATGGACGAAGCCGGCCTTGCGCCATGGAAAGTCCGGCGCCAGCGCGAGATCGTAGTCCGACGGCACCGTGAGCGTTTGCAGCCGCGGTATGACGGTGCCGAAATCCGGGTCCTCAGGGAGATGAATGAAGAAGCGATACCCCACGACACGTTCCAGGAATTCGTAGACACCGTGCAGCGTTCCACGGTCTGCTTCTCTGTCGTAGTTGTGGGTCCCCGCGGGCGCCACCTCGCCCAATATGGCCAGCCCGCGTGCAAAGCTGACGATACGCAGCCCTTCGGGCTCGGTCGGCAGCGCCAACCCGTGCTCCTGGCTCAGCGCGCTGCGCCCCACCAGCAGGAGCGTCCCTTCCGCCGGCGCCTGCGACGCCGTCACGATCTCCAGGCGGGCACCGGTGGCCTTCTCGATGAACGTCTGCAGCTCCTCCGCCGCAAACCGCTGCGTGACCCGTATGCCGCGCATGGTCTTCGGATCGCGAACTTCGGCAAGAATATCAACGGGCTGGTCCGCCACCACGATCGTTGCCGCCGGCTTGCCGTCCCTAACCACCACAACCGGCGCCGCCCCCACCGTCGCGGCAATCAGCACCAAAGAAGCAACCCATCCACGCGTCGTCGCGGTCAATAGTCTCTCGCGCATCAGTCCTTCCTTTCGTTGGACGCTCAACACCATCAAGGTTCGGGCTCGCTCAGTTGATCCGCGAGCGTTTCGAGCGGGCCAATGAAGAAGACCACGCGACCGGTCTGGGCGCGGTTTGCATCCGCGTGGATCAGGTGCGTACATGGGATCGAGCCGTTGCCCCACACACGACAGGGGCCGCTTCCTATACGAGCCACGAATGCGGTGCCGTCGTATGAACGCAGGAGCGCGTGGTTGCCCGGCGGTATTTCCCCGTCAACGCACCAGCTATACGGATGCCGATCCTCAACGCTGACATCACCCTGCCAGCTCGGCCTGACACCAGACCAGCTATCCGCCACGCGAACAAACGTCCCCGCATGCAACACGCCCTGTGTCATGCGCTCCTGGCTCGAGAAAAATGGGCTTATCGTTTTCATGCATACCCCGGTCAGAATGCGGGTGCCCTGCCCGATGTTCCGAGTATCGAAACTGAACTCAACACGGTTCCCGTCAACCCTTGCCTCGAAAGCAAGCCGCTGCGTACCCTGCTCACGCACGTACGACGCACGCTGTCCATCAGCCGTGACCCGCCAATCGACCTCTGTGCCCGGCTCCGGCCACATGTTTGCACCGGGCCACGGTCCGGCCTTCGTTTCCGGCACGTCGAGCAACCAGACACTCTGGGGAAACCACGGGACTCGTATCTCAAGCGTAGCCGTCTCCGTTCCATGAAGCGTTATGGGGTGCTTCAGGTACATGTCTTCCCGGATCGCCAGTTTCTCTGGCAGAACGCGGGGACCCGGCTTGTAGGGCGCCCGCACCGCACCGCCCGCCGGCGCATTGTCGGACGCGCACCGGAAGCCGGACACATAGTTGCGCATGCCGGGATCCCACCCGAAACGAGCGGTAACCATGCGGGAATAGTGCTGCGTATGGAACAGACTGGAACCGACCAGGATGTGCGTCGGTCGACCCCAGGCGGCACGAACATATTGACACACCAGTCCGGTCATATCCAGCGCACCGCATGGACTTGCGCCCGCCGGCCAGGATCCGACAGGGAAGGATGACGAAAATGCGATATTCCCATGCCCCACATAACAGGCGTTCGATTCCAATGCCGTACCCCATGGATACAGGCGGCCGTCGGTCCCACGCGCAGCCATTTCCCATTCCGTTTCGGTCGGCAGCCGTTTGCCGACCCAGCGCGCGTACGCTTCCGCGTCAGCCGCATTGACTCCAATCATCGGTAGCGCTTCCGTGCCCGGCCTGTCCGGCGGCCAGGCCCCGGCCAGTTCACGCCAGCCCACAACCCAGCCGTTCGTTATGATCGTGTGGCCGGTCTCCTTCATGAACCGCGCGAACTGACCGCGTGTGACCGGGTAGCGGTCGATCCAGAATTCAGACACTTCAATAGTGCGCCGGTCGGAGTGATCGCTCAACAGGTCAGGATGCACACCCGCGGCGGCGACCGCGCGCTGCTTCTCCTCAGGGGTCATTCCGTAAAGTAAAGTCCCGCCGCGGACATGGACCATATCGCGATCCAGCGCTTCGGCGCTGTA
>Ga0194113_10007622_pt1 | contig 13456 bp, 15 predicted proteins | sample TA2MahC200mmetaG_FD_146193 | JGI IMG/M metagenome (GOLD analysis project Ga0194113, IMG submission 146193) | Freshwater microbial communities from Lake Tanganyika, Tanzania - TA2015017 Mahale Deep Cast 200m | ecosystem: Environmental > Aquatic > Freshwater > Lake | place: Tanzania: Lake...
TTTCTGGCCGAACGAAAGAGAATTCCAAGGAACCTTGCTCAATTGGCCGATGACCCGCGGTTGATCGTCCGGCGAGCCTTGGCGCGCGAGAGCCAACAACGCGGTGAGGGATGCTTCGAGATTTGTTTCGGCCAACGCCCGTTCCCGCCAAGCCTCGACCGGCTGGGCTTCGAGTGCGACGCGTGCGGCAAAACGAATCGCCCGGTCTGGGTGACCTAGGTGCGGCCATGCTTTCGCCGGCGTCGCGGCAGCTTTGCGACCGTGCAAGGCCTCGAGTTCGCGCCGGAGTGAGTGGAGGGCTTGTTCCGGCGCGGAAAACTCCTCGCTTCCGGCTGGAGCAATGCTTTCGTCACCGACATAACGGACTCGATAAATGGCCGACCCAAGCTGGCGCCCACCCACAGTGAAGTAGAGTGCGCCATCCTTTGCGACCACGATGTCGGTCAGAGGCAAGCCGGTTCCGCCAATAAATTCCTCGACCTCCGCGCGGTAACTCGCTCCATGCGGCCGCATGTGGACCGCGTGAATTGTCGCGAACGTCCAGTCGCAGGCATAGAGCGCCCGCTGGTACTTCGCCGGAAACTTTGTGCGGTAACCAAACACAATGCCGGTCGGCGATGCCGGGCCGATGTTCACGACGGGTGGCACGCCATCTTCGAAGTGCTCCGGCCACATGGCCGAGCCTCCGCGCCAGCCGAACTCGCCGCCGCCAGCCAAGTGACATATTCGTGTCGGCCGATACCACGGTGTGCCGAGGTCCCATTCCATGTCTGAATCGAACGTGAACAAGTCGCCCGCGCGGTTGAACGCGAGATCAAAGCTGTTGCGCAGTCCGCTCGCGATCAACTCACGCTGGCCGCCCGCCGGATCGAAGCGCAACACCCAGCCTTGGACCGAGTAATTGGCGCTTTCAAAGCCCGGCGGCATGGGACGGTCAATGCCTTCGGTAGTGACTGGTCGACGCAAAACGACGCCCGGCGGCAGCGCCGTGCCGTTTCCGCCCATCAGATGAAGCGACCTGCCATCTGGACTGACAACAAGATTGTGCGGCCCATGTTCGCCGCCTCCCTTGAGTTCGAACAGTAACTCGCTTTGGTCGAACTGATCGTCCCCATCCGCATCGCGCAGGCGGTGCACACCTTTCTTCGGCGAGTTGGTGTTGCCTTCCGCGACCGTGACGTAAAGGCTGTCGAAGGCATGCAACAGCCCATGCGACCAGCCCAGCCCGGCCGCAGCGCCACCAAGTTTCTCGACTTTCGTCTCCGCGTCTGCACTCCCAATGGTTGGCGGCGTGATGCGGTAGATGCCGGGATGATGCTGCGTCGCGGCCAGCAAACGCCCATGTGGATCCACGGCCAGCGCGGTCAGCGAACCACCATCTCGCGGCATAGTGAAGATTCGTTCCGCTTTGAAGCCAGGCAAGGTCTTGATCGTGGAAGACTCGGCGGGATTCAGCGGATGTCCGGGCTTGTACCAGTACGGCTGGTCCGCATAGACAGTGTCGTCCACCGATTGGACGACGGGCGGAGTGATGATTCTCTCTAGTTTTCCAACGCTGGGCGGCACACTGCCCGCCAGTTTCACGCCATCCAACGCCAGCGGATCCAGCCGATACGGATTCTGCTTGGCGGCCCAAGCCATGCCTCGGAGAAGCATCAGCCGAAAAAATGGATCGTCAAACGTCCACATGTAATGGCCGAAGATCGAGACGAACACCCGGGCGTCGGCGCCAGGCGGTTCGTAAGTCCAAAACACCGGCACGGTCTCGACCGTTGCATCGCCAGGATTCCGTCGGCGGTCGTCGCCTTGATTGATCTTTTCGTCGGAGGTCGCCAGCACAGTGATCCGAGACCGATCGCCGATGAATGGCCAATACGGTTCATCCACGAAACGCATGGAGCGGGGCAGCCCGATGAGCAACGGATCATCTGGGTTGGGCAGGCGCAGTTCGGTGTCACCGTGCCGATACGATGCGGCTTTGTAGGAGAGCCCGAAGTGCCGCGCGTGGTTTTCCCATTCCTGATCGCACCCGATGGCCCAATGAATGGTCACCGCCCCGCCGCCGCGCGCTTGGTGCCGCTGGATGTCAGCGAGCTGCCGCGCATCCCAGCGCGTCTTCAAGTAAAACACCGCGAGATCAACGCCTTCCCATTGCTCCGGTTTGGGCCAGGGAAAGGCCGTGGACACGCGGACGCCCGCCGCCTTGGCCAGCAATGTCGCCCACTGTTTTTGCCACGCCGGATAATCGTGTTCGCCCGGACCGTGATCCTTAGGACCGGCGACCAGCAACACGTGGAGAGGTCGCAACTGAGCATTGGCATCCGGCCGCGGTGCGCGCGCGAGCACAGCTTCCACTTCAGCGCGGCTTCGTGGCGCTGGCGCTTCCGCAGCGGTGGTCGACCAGTTGGCGATGAACATTCCGGCGAGAAAGGCGAGGAGAGAGACTGTTTTCATCGAAGGAAATTCCGGTCTTCGGCTGTCGAGGTTACTGCTGGCTGTGTAAACCTCAAGGCCGGAGATTGACGCGGGCCTTCCAGAAAGGACAGGACTGGCGCCTGCAAGATTTTTCGTCCCCGTGCCAGCCGTTGTTTGACCGCATCTTCAGTCAAGTCCGAGTGTTGATCACACACACGGCGATGGCGAAAAACTTTTCTTCGTTCATCCGTATCATGGCGCCCACGCCGGTTGGATCCAATGTCCCGTGTTTTGACTTAGACTGCGAACTGGCTGACGAGCGAACTCGAAGCTTCGAAAATCAATTGAAGAAAACCAATGGCAATCTTTACTCTGCAATGCAAAGTAGATGTTGCTTACATCTTGTTGACTCAAGCATGATGAAGTGAACCTAAATATTCACTTACTCCGTGTTGCAAAGTCAGTGATTCTTGAACGTCTGAGCTTATGAATCGCAGGCATTGTGGCAACGAGATTCCGTTATGGAGTTAGACATTCGCAACACACCGAAGAGTGGTTCCAACGCCGTGCAAAGCGCAGAAGGACGTGGGCCTGCCATTCTGGAGAATCACCTGGAAACAAAAAACAACACGAAGGATTGATGACGGGCATCACGAAATTAGTGCGTATCGCAGGAACGGCGGTGTCTGCGGCGGTGGTTTGTTTTCCGATGTTGCTGCAGGCGTGTCCGCGAACTCCGCTGCGGGTGTTTTGTATCGCCGCCTTTGAATATCTTGCGCGCCTGCGCGGAAGGACGATCAGGCCGGCAGGCGTCCCAGTTACGTCACCGCATTTTTGCTGGAGCGTCCCCGCACGGGCATTGCAATGCCGTTGGGTGCTCAGGCGGACGCGCTGCTGCGGCGCACGGTTGGCGCGGCGAGACAAAATGCGGGCGCGGTCCCTTTTGCGATTGCGGGCGTGGTGACATGGACGTTCGTTGTCGCGCTGCTCAAGATGCGGTTCCCGCAATGAAGCTCCTGCGTGGATTACTGGACAGGATCGAGGTGGGTGCGCGAAAGCCGCTGCTGGTCCGGCATGAAAGCGTCGCGCGCATTGGCGCGAGGAAACGTCTCCTGTTTGCAAGTGATCTTCATTTGAGAAAGAATGGACCCCGCCACATCGTTGATGGATTGGTGGAGATCGCGTCGAGGGAATGTCCGGACCTTGTCCTGCTTGGCGGAGACCTGGTGGATTGGACGAACGGCCTCGAGGCGCTGCAATTGCTAGTCCGAAGCTTGTCGCGTGTTGCTCCACTCTGCGCGGTGGCTGGAAACCATGACCGCTGGATCGGCGTGGCCAAGGCGCGTGCCGCCGTGTTGGATGGTGGCGGGCGCTGGCTGGAAGACGCGCCGTTGTTCCTGACTCCCACCTGCGCCATCTACGGTTCTAGGGAACAACCGGTCCAGGCTGCGAGCTGCCATCTGCTCTACACCCATCATCCCGGCGCGTTTGCTCGCTCTTTCGATCTGACTCTCAGCGGACATCTCCACGGTGGACAATTTGTTTTCTATCAGCGCAATGGAAAATTCTATCCAGGCGCGTTCGTCTATCGATGGAATGGACTGCGTTTCGACGATAACAATGGAAGGACTCTGCTGATCAGCCGGGGAGTTCAGGACACGCTGCCTCTGCGATGGAATTGTCCCCGGGAGGTGTTGATCGTCGATATCTGAACCCCGGACCTGCCGAGGATCGCATATTCGGCATCGGCTAACTCTTGGTCCTGGCGCCGAGTTTCGCTCGTGAGTTTCCTGGCAGCAAACTTCAGACAGGACGCGATGAACCGGCCTGAGCCAGGTACTTGGTCGCAACGGCATCCAGCTCCGCGGTGATTTGCTCCAAAGAGGCTGAGAAACGTATTTGTTTGCCGAGACCGACGGCAATCGCGTAGGGATGGACGTTCATGCCCGCGAGATCGCTCGGAGCAGACTTCCTGGCTTTTCGCTTCTTCGCGCTCTGGGTTCGTCCGGGCAATCGTTGTCCAGGGTTCCGGGTTTCGTTCATCATGCCGTCGTACAACCCCATGAGAAATGCGCTTTGATCCAGCGCGCTGACGCCGTCAAGCACGCAAAACTTAGCCAAGAGCACGCGAAAACTTTGAGCAATGTGATCAGCGATTTCGACCAACTTTCGCGCCGTGGCGGGAGTCGCCTCGGCGAGCAGCTCTGCGCCCCGATGGACGCAATTGATTTTGGTTGCCGATTCGATCGCCCATTTCACCGCGTTGGCGACTTCGAGCTCGTTGCTTTTGAAGGAATAGATTGGCCGTGCTGCGGACGAAGGCGCGAATCTCCCGGAGAACAAATCGGGCGTGTCATGCGCGGCAAGGACACTGAGATCATAGCGCGCCATGAGGCGCTCGAGTTTGCGTTGTGCGACGGCCTTTTCGCCGTCGAGGCCTCGTTCGGCGAGCGCCTGCAATTTTCTGAACAAAGCCCGAATCTTGGCGTTGGCGGATTTCTTGCGCATGTCGTGGCGCGGATGTTCTCACGTTCCTTGCCGGGAGGCAATCGCGGAGAAAGCAGCGTTGCCTGCCCGATGACGATCAAGTGGGCGCCGCTTCGCGCATGGGGCGCGTGCTGGCTGGAGGTAGTTCCTTGCCGTTGCGCTGCAACTCCTCCACCTCCTCTGCCGCGAGGGCACAGAGTTGGTGATACGTTTCTTTCTCCGTCGCGCCATGGCAGACTCCGCCAAACGGGAACGGATGTGGGCGTCAGGATGGAATGTTCGATCAAACGGAGCGATTACCAGAGCTGCTGAAGAAACGGGGGATCGAGCACACATTTCATGACTCAGCCGGGCATCACAATTTCGCGCTTTGGCGAAAGCACCTCGCCGAGGTTGCGCCGCGCCTGTTCCGTTGAAGGATTGAAATTCAGCTATGCGAAAAACTAACACCAAAGTTATCGCGGAAGAGACCTGGTCATCACCGAAGGGGAAATTCGGTGGCGCCAGCAAGGGAATCTCGGTGGCATTGGGGCGCAAACCGGCCTCCACGGACTTAAAGGAACGGCATCCATTCGACGCAGAGATTTGCCGGATTCCGCCGGGCAAAAGCCATTGTCCCTATCATTCGCACAGTGCGCAGTGGGAGTTTATCACGTGATCTCAGGCCGAGTCATCGTCCGACACAAAGACGGCGCGACCGTAATCGAATCAGGCGACGCATTCATTTTCGAACCGGGCCAACCTCACCAACTCACGAACAATAGCGCTGAAGATTTGGTCCTCTACATCGTCGCGGATAATCCGATTGGAGAATCATGCTGCTATCCCGACAGCAAGAAGTCGCTGGTGCGGTCGCCCGAACGCAAGCTGATCCGCTCCGAGTCGCTCGATTACTATGATGGCGAGGAATAATGCGCGGATGTTCGGTCAATGCCGGACTAAGCGATAGAATCTCGCCTTCTCCTGCGCTGGCAGAGAAACGGTTTTTTCGAAACCGACCACAACCGGCGAGTTTGTCACAGTCACCCATCGAACGGGAACGGCCAGTTGATCTGTGGTTTGAAGAACGAAATCCGCTGCAGCCGCCGGCCAGGAAATGGTGATCCGGTTGCCGGTCGTTTCTTCAATATCTAGAACAGCTGGGCTGGACACGATAGTGAAGACGTTCGTCGTCGCAACGATGCCGGCTGCGTTCGCAACGCTAATCGTCCCGGTTCGAGTGTTGTTTGGAACGGTGGCTCGAACCTCCGTAGATGAGGGAATGACGAAATCGGCCGCTGCACCGCCGAACCTCACCGCAGCAACCTCAGCGAGATTTACGCCACGAATGGTGACACTGCTCCCCACGAAGCCGTTCGTTGGCGAGAAACTGGCTATCCTGGGCGCAGCGATAAACGCAGTGCTACTGGAGCCTGTCCCCAACGGTGTCGTGACACTGATCGGGCCCGTCGTCGCAGCTTCGGGAACAATGCCGTGGATCTGCGTTTCCGATGTGACCGTAAAACTCGCGTTGGTTCCATTGAACCTCACCGCGGTTGCCCCGGCAAACTGAAGTCCTTCGATGATAACCGTCACGCCAGGCAGCCCGGCCGCCGGAAAAAGGCTCGTGATCACCGGCGCGCCACTCGTCACCAGAAACCGATCTGTGCTTGTCGCGACGCCTGCGGGCGTGGTGACGGAAATCGGCGCTGTAACGGCGCCAGCCGGCACTGTGGCGTTGATCTGCGATGCGGCCACGATGGTGAACCGCGCAGCAACGTCGCCAAACCTTACCGCGCTCGCGTTGTTGAAGTTGAAACCTTCAACGGCTACGAGCGTTCCAGGCGAACCTGCCACTGGCGAAAACCCGGTGATGGCAGGACCCGTCACGACTTGAAAGACCTGCGCGCTGGTTCCAGTGCCCCTCGGAGTCGTGATGCTGACAGGTCCGGTCGTCGCATTCGCCGGCGCAACAGCGCGAATCTGCGTTGGCGATATTGCCGAGAAACTCGCAGCGTTCACGCCGTTGAACCTGACGGCAGTGGCGCCGGTGAAGTTCGAGCCGTCAATGACCACAGTCGTTCCCGGTGTGCCAATGGCAGGCGAGAACTCTGTGACGATTGGATTCAAGGTGACGATGAATGTTCTCGGACTTGTGCCTGTTCCAGCGGGCGAAGCGATCGTAATAAACCCGCTCGTTGCGGAAGCGGGAACTGTAGCTGCGATCTGCGTCGGCGCATTAATGGAAAAGCTCGCGTTAACCCCATTGAACCTCACCGCGGTGGCTCCTGGAAAATTCTGACCTTCAATGGTCACAACCACACCAGGCGCGCCGTTGGCCGGAGAAAAATCAGCAATCACCGGTCCCGCTCCGGTGACGATGAAGTTACTTGTGCTTGCCGCCGCGCCGAAAGGCGTAGTGACACTGACTGGACCTGTGCTAGCGCCGATAGGCACGGCAGAGCGGATTTGAGTCGCGCTGACCACGGAGAACGAGGAAGCATTGCGCCCATTGAACGTAACCGCGGTGGCGCCCTCGAAATTCGCGCCTTCGAGCAACACAATGGCGCCGGGCGATCCGCTGTCCGGCGAAAGGCTGACGATCCGCGGAGCCACAACAAAGTGACTCCGGCTCGTGACTGTGCCGGAAGCAGTGGTGACACTAAGCGGTCCGGTGGTTGCTTCCAAAGGAACCGTGGCCGCCAACGTGTCAGGCGAGACGATGGTAAACGCAGCCAGGACGTTATTGAACCGAACTTCCCGCACGCCGGCAAAATTGGCGCCCGTAATGATCACGCTGGTCCCGGGCTCGCCGCCCGCCGGTGAGAAAGCCGCGATGGCAGGCCGTGCGCTACCAACTGCGTGGATGGCCCAATCGCCTCCGAGTGCGAACCATAACGGCATGATCACGCCAATGACACGACGAAACAATGAACCGGTAATCAATTTCATTCGAACGGAATCCCAGATTCCTCTCCCGAGGCAGCAATCTTTCCGCCGGTCAAATTAGCCTCTCGCGCGCCAAGCGGCAAGGGGTCGTAACGCGGAGTCTGGACATTTTGCGGGCTGGACTTAGTCCTGCACTTGATCTCACACTTAATCCATTGGAGGGTGTGGCCCCGAATCGAAGGAAGTAAAGATGTTCTCATGGGAGAAGCTCAAGGTTTATGATCGAGCGTTGGCCAGTGTGGCGAAGTTGGCGCAGCTTTCGGCCGACGGGGACAACCGCCACGCCGTCGTGGATCAACTGCTGCGCGCTTCCGAGAGTCTGGTCTTGAACATTGAAGATGTTGTTTGGTTTGAGACGCGCCTGGAGAAGAACGGAAACCACTAATGGACAGAGCGGGGAGAGAGCCGCAACCCAAGAACCGCAGAGGCGTGAAAAACGCAGAGAAGAATCTGACTAACACCAAGATCGCGAAGACCGCGAAGGATTTGAAAAGCAGTTTGGCCACAGGGAGCAACAGAGAACACGGAGCAGCAAAGCCCCAACCCAAGGCATGAATTGGTAACTGAGATACCCAAACACCTCCATAGGTCATTTCCCTTTTCGTGTGTTTCGTGTCTTTCGTGGTCCATCTCTTCGGCGTAAATCGCGGTGGTCCGAATTGGTTACCACGAAAAACACGAAAGACACGAAAACGCAAGGAAGAAGGCAGTGTTTCGTGAGTGTTTATGCGCGCTTAAAATTCTGCTCAAAAAACGAAGATTTCTTCCTATAGTGGTACAAATGAACACGAATCCAACGCGGTTGCAGAGCTCACCTGCTCGATGAACTACATCGAATGACGGAACTTCTTCGGAATCCGTGTCTATTCGTGGTTTAACTGCCGTTTCCAGGGTGCGAGATGAAGTGGGGGATTAAGTCGGTTGGAAATGTCCAAACTCCAGGGCAGAGTGAAACTCTGCGTTACGACGGAGCGCCTGTTTGAGCGCGGTTGTCTTGTCTTGTCACAAAATCGCGAATTACTCTGACTTCCTCTTCACCAGCAATGGTGTGATCCTTCACAAACTCGTGCCATTCGAGGTTAATGCCCGCGGCTTTCAAAAGCGCAATCTGATCCCGGACTGGAGCAGCCGGAATAAGCGCATCTTGCGTCCCGTGTGTCAGGAGCACTCGTTGCTGCAAGGCAACGGGTGAGAGTGCTTGAACCAACTTCTCCGGTTCGAAGACGTAGCCGCTAATACCGATCAATCCGGACAGTCGATGAGGATAGCGCAGCCCGACATCGATGGTCATTAAACAGCCTTGGGAAAAACCAAATAGAAATGTTTGCTCGGGCGGAAACCCGCGCTCGCGCTGTTGATCGAGAACGGCGGTGAGCAACTGCCGGCTTCGAATGACTCCAGGTCCAGCGTCGCCGGTGTAATCGTACCAGGAATAGCCGCCGTAATACAGGTCGGGAGCATTCACCAGCAGATAATTAAGCCAAGGCAGTCCGAGCATGGAGGGCAGCCAGCGATAACCTTCCATGCTATCGCCCAAGCCATGTAAGACGACCATCAAGCTTCGCGACGTCGGGATCCGGGCGGCGACAAGTTCAGTGGCAAGCATGACGAGATTGAATCCACAAGCGAGCGAGTTCGCCAAGAGCAATTGGTGGAAATGATACTGTCGATTGGGCTGGTTTGAGGCACACGAGCAATGAAATTCTAAATCCGAAATCCGAATATCGAAATCCGAAACAAATCCAAAACCTCAAACCAGAAAAATCAGAAATGAAAATAGTAAAATAGCCGCGCGTGCTTTTCTCCAAACAATGGCAGCAAGCTCTTGTTTGCCAATTTTGGCGTTATCTTATTGGAATTTGTTTCGGGTTTCGGGTTTCGGGTTTTCAGGTTTTTCAGGTTTTGTCAGGCGTTAACTGCTGGTCACCGCCTTGCTCACTGTTCAGCTTCGCCCGGGGCTGCGTTTCTGCTTCTGCTTCGCGAGCCAAGCGCTGCCCTTCGTCAACATTGACAAAATAAAACACGGCGCCGCCCACGACAAAAAACGCGATGACGGAGAGTATGGCATTCCGGCTCGATCCCGTCGCAGCAATCATGGCCGAGAACAGAAACGGTCCGAAGATGCCCGCGAATTTTTCGACCACGGCAAAAAAGCCAAAGAATTGTCCCGACTTGTGGCGCGGGATCATACTGGCAAAGAGCGAGCGGCTTAAGGCTTGCGCGCCGCCTTGGACCATGCCGACCAAAATGGCGAGGATAAAGAAGTGTGTGGCGGTCTCCATGAAATAACCGAAAATGCTGATGCCGCCATAAACGGCCAAAGCCAGGAAGATTGCTGGTTTTGCGCCGATTTTGCCGGCGAGGAGCCCGAAGAGAAAGGCGAAGGGAATGCCGACAAATTGAGTGATCAGGATCGCGCTGATGAGCGCGTCTTGGCCTATTCCCTTTCCTTGCCCATAAATCACCGCCATACGAATGATTGTGCCGATGCCATCGTTGTAAATCAGGAAGCCGATCAACATGAGAAGCGCATTCTTGAACCGGCGCAATTCTTGAAATGTCTCGCCGAGTTGACGAAAGCCATTGCGAACGGCGCCACCCGAAGTCAATTGGCCAGCACGGATATTCAAGGCCGGTTCAGGAACTCGGCGAAAGAGCGGAATCGCAAAGAGCAACCACCAGAGCGCAACCGAGAGAAACGCCAGACGCGTTGGCAAAGTCTCTTGCGCTGCCGTCAGCCCCTGGCCGTGCGGCAAGCCGAACCATTGCGGCTTGAGAATCCAAGCAAGATTGAGCGCCAGCAAAAGTCCGCCCCCAACGTATCCGATTGCATAACCGGCCGTCGACACGCGGTCCATTTCCTCCTCCTTCGCGATGTGCGGGAGAAGCGCGTCGTAGAAGACAAAGCTCCCGTTGGCGGCGAAGTTCGCGATGACAAACAACACGCAAGCGAGCAACCAATCACCGCGCTGGATGAAAAACATCAAAGCGACCGAAACAACGCCGATGCCTAAAAACGTTCCGATCATTCGTTTCTTGATGGGCGCAAAATCGGCAATCGCTCCCAGAATCGGCGCCAGCGCGGCGATGATGAGCAAACCGAGAGTGGTCGCGATGCCATGGCGCAGTTCGGAAACTTCCGGCGGCACGTCTGCCCCAGCGATCTTCGAGAAATAAACTGGATAAACCGCCGTGATAATCACGGTGATGAAGGCCGAGTTCGCCCAATCGTACATGGCCCAAGCGCGCAATTCGGGCCGATGCAGTCCGAGCTTAGCCAGCAGGTTACTCATGGCAAAACGGGCGCAATCTTCATTTCTCAGCCACCATCACGACGTGATGCCGGGTTCGGAAGAAGAGCGCTCCGCCGGAAATGGCCGGCGTTGCCATACAGGACTCGCCCATTTCGTTCCGAGCCAGAACCTCGAACTTAGGGCCAGCCTTGATTGCGCTGACTGTTCCTTGCTCACTGGTGAAATAGATTTTTTGATCCGCTGCGACAGCTGAGGCGGTGAATCCCGACCTACCATCGCCAAGGCGTTCTGTGTAGAGATTTTCGCCGGTCTTGGCTCGGTAACAAGCCAGGACGCCCGCGTCGTTGGAGCAATAAAGATAATCACCATAAACGATCGGTGTTTGCATATAATTGCCGCCGCGAGTCTGGCTCCAAACAATGTATTGATTGGTCGATTGCCCGCTCGCCAGCGTGATATCGCCCTTGGCCTCGTTTCGAATCGCATAAATCGGCCTCACTGGACCATGCGAGCTCGTCATGAAAGTCAGACCATGGGCGACGATAGGCGTCGGCACGGGAATATCTCCGCCGCCCGTTAACTTCCAGATTTCCTTTCCCGTTGCAAAGTCGTAGCCACCTGTGTGCTTGAATCCATTGATCAAGATCTGAGTGCGGCCTGTGCCAGTCTCGATCGTGGGCGTGCTCCAGGTCGGCACATCAGCGCGGCGCGTCCGCCACACTTCCTTTCCGTCCTTTATTTCGAAGGCCGCCAAAAACGAATTGGTTTGGACATCGCATTGCACGATCACGCGGTCTTGATGAATAATGGGCGAGCTGGCAAAACCCCATTGCGCCGCGGGCACAACAAAGTAACCGGAATCTAGCGGGCCAAGCTCCTTTTGCCAAAGGCGCTTTCCATCCATGTCGAAGCAGAACAATCCTTCCGCGCCAAAGAATGCGACAACATGTTTCCCGTCGGTCGCAGGCGTTGAATTCGCGTGGCTCGACTTTGGATGGCGCTTGATCTTCGGGATGCCCGTATGCGCGACCTCTTTCCAAAGCACTGAACCGTTGGTCTTGTTGAGGCAATATACGGTCCAACGGTGCTCGAAGGATTCGGTCACCGGCTGAATATCGCCGTAAAGTCCGATCCTGAGATTCGCGTCGTCGCTCTCGGTTGCCGCTGTGGTCACGAAAAGCCGGTTCTCCCAGATCACAGGACAAGAATGTCCCAGTCCGGGAATGCGCGTTTTCCATCGTGTGTTCCCCCCTCGCTCAACATCCCATTTCTCCGGGGTTTTGTGGCCCTCGGCCACTCCAGTGGCTTGCGGTCCGCGGAATGAGGGCCAGTTCGCTCCTTCAGAAGCGGCGGCGCGAGAAACGAACAAGTTGCACAAAACGCAAAGCGCAGTCGTAACATTGAACGCTTGCGCTAATTGAGGAACTTGCGAGAGAAAGTTAGGCCCGATCAGGTTCAGTTTCATATTGGTTGGGATATAACATTCGCGCGACAGCGTCTTGGCTTGCGGCAGTCCTCTGCCGCTTTCCGCTCTTCGCGGAGCGCACGCGGCTTTCGAAGCTGTTCAACGTGGTGACGAAAATAACTGGCGTCCCTAGCAAGTCGAGCGTTTGACCGATCGTGCGCACGGTCGATGCATTGATATTCTTGGGTTTCTCTTGGAATTCTTTGACCAAAGCTTCGAGTGCTGAAGCAATATGCGCGAGCGATCCCGTTTCAGCCAAAGCCGCGGCGGTCGCGAACGCATGAACTTTCCGGTAAAACTCCTCAATCAGTGGACCAATGGCGGACTCAGGCTCCGCCTTCGGGAGCTTCTTAAAACTTTCCTGCAGGGCGATGATGCTCTGCGGAGCGCCCTTCAAAAAGTCTCCACGAACGTCCGGTGGCTCTGCATTGGCCACGGCGGGCTCCCTTTCGGAAGCCGGCGCGGCCAAAGCCGATCGGGACTGCGCCGATTTCAAAGTGTCGTCAATGACCTTCAATATCTCTTTCGCGCTCGTGTCCGCCTGACCAGGCATCGATCCGCGCCTGCGTTTGGTTGAAAACGTTTGAGCGCCCGCATCCCTGTTTCGCCATCGTCCGCGAGCTCGACTTGATAGCCGGCCCACTCTAATTGACACGCGTAAATGCGTCCAACGATCGGATCGTCTTCGATAAAGAGAACCTTCTTCATGTGTCATCCATTGTAAAGGTCTTTCAATTGATCCAACGCTTCATTCGCCTCGTTCCAGAAATGTTGTGCGTTCGATAATCGACCTGAATGCCCAAGGCGCTCCAACTCCCGCAGCGAAGGGAGGATCGCCGTCATGCCGCAGGTGGCGCTGGCTCCGAAGCATTTATGGGCCAAGTGTGCCACCTCTGCGGCGGATTTG
>Ga0194113_10007624_pt1 | contig 13453 bp, 10 predicted proteins | sample TA2MahC200mmetaG_FD_146193 | JGI IMG/M metagenome (GOLD analysis project Ga0194113, IMG submission 146193) | Freshwater microbial communities from Lake Tanganyika, Tanzania - TA2015017 Mahale Deep Cast 200m | ecosystem: Environmental > Aquatic > Freshwater > Lake | place: Tanzania: Lake...
AGGCGTACCTGGCGGCTGCGGTCATGAACCTCAAGTGCCTGGTGGCACACGGCGGCGGACGTCCGGCAGTGACGCAGGCCGCCCAACTGCTGCGGCGGGCAGCCACGGCAGTCTACTCAGCTATCAAAACAGCGCTCTGGCGACCGTCCCGCGTCACATCCGTGCTCGCGGTATGAAACCACACCCCCAACAGTGGTTTCTCAACAGCCCCACACTTCCCTATTTTCTCGACAAGTCGAGGCCGAGGGGCAATGTGGGGCGCGTCCAGAATAGATGGAATTGCGGCGGTGGGACTGGCGCGCCACGTCACACAGATGGCGAACAACTGCGGCCGGGTGTTCTCTGGTGATGACGACGATGGTTCCACCTCTGGACGCTTTCCCAGTACCGGAGGAAGGAGGGCGTGGAAACCAGGCGCTACTGTCTGATGGCCAGCCATGTGGATGCCCGCGCCGTACCGCGCCAGCCTGACCGACTTTCGAAGGACCTGCACCAACTGAGATACCGCAGGTACCTGAGAGATGAACCGGAGGTGACTGCCGAAGGGATTCGGCACTCGACCATGACCGGCCGTCACCCGGGAGGACCTGCCTTCCTCTTGCTCCCGACGCCGGGATCGAGCCGCGACCGACTGCCTGACATCCAGAAGCGGGGCAGACCACACAAGGACTGCGGGGAATAGCGAAGCATACTGAGTGAACCTGAGACTCATCGGCGCCGGTGCGGTGTCCAGGATTTGGCCTAACTTGCTGACTTTGCGTTTACTACGACCAAAGCCACTGACTGCCAGAGCTAGACGGCGTCAGCAAGACAACCCAATCTATCCTACGTTAACCGGGAAACGCGCCCAACAGCAGCAGGGTAGAAGCCGTCAGTATATAAGAGATAGTATGATTGATAGTATGACCGATAGTAGCAGTAGGCCTATCTGACAGTCTCCTTCTTATCTTATCTCCGGGCTTATCTGCCCGTGACCCGGGGATAGCCCCGGGGCTACAATATGTCATATATTGTCAAGTACGTAAGCGGAGTTTAGCGTCTAATGTACTGGCCATCGTATCCGTCAGACTAATGGGGATAGCTTTTCCATGCGGCATCGCTTGCCTTGGCCGGGATTCGGTGCTATACTTCGATGTTTCTTCCAGGATGATTCGCTGAACGAGATCGCGTGTCGGCGCCATTGCCGGCAGCCGTGCAGAGAAAGACGAAGGGAGCAGCATGCCAGGTAGATTCCGCAGTAACGTTGACCGCCAGTTCGCATATGAGACGAAGACCAAGCCCGAGCGGGTGAAGCAGACCAATGATGACATGCGCGCGGCCGCGGTCCAGCGCCACGCGAACCGTCAAACCGAACTTGCCGCCTTCGAGCTTCAGGCCAAGGAGGTGATCGATTCGACCGGTGTTTCGACGCCGCTGTACGTTGCCTACCTCAACTACTGCCGCGAGATATGGAAGAAGGCGAACACCTACGGCGGCGCAGTGCTGAAGAACGAGACCGATGCCATCATCGCCAAGTGGAAGGTGCGCGAGCTTGATGAAACTATCCTCAAGCGGCTCCGGTTCGAGTTGATAAACGTGCGAGACTAGCAAACGACGAACGACAGACGCTAGGCGAAGAACGCCGAACGCCAAGCGCCGAACGACGAACGACGGACGCCGGACGCCAGAGGCCAGACGCTAGCGGCAAACGCCGAACGCCGAACGACGAACGGCAAACGCAAGACGCAGAACGACGAACGCCGAACGGCAAACGCCAGAGGCCAGACGCTGGACGCCAGACGCTAGACGCAAGACGCCGGACGCTGGACGCCAGAGGCCAGACGCGAGACGCCGAACGACAGACGCTAGGCGAAGAACGACGAACGACGAACGCCGAACGACGAACGGCAGACGCTAGGCGAAGAACGCCGAACGCCAAGCGACGAACGACGAACGCCGAACGCGAGACGCGAGACGATAGGGAACGAGGAGCGGGCTAGCTCCAGAATCAGGACTGGAGACTCCAAAACTCCAAAGCCGAATCTCGAGTTTGCCAATCAGCGGTTCACTCCGCGCTTCTCGCCTCGCGCTTGTCGCATTCCGTGGCTCGTAGCCCCCAGCCTTCCGGTTGCCTGCTCTTTCGGGATAGGGACAAAGCGGCTAACCAGCAGTCCGACAAGAGGTTGTAGGTTCATCTCGCTCTCCAATTCCACAGGCAGGCGATGAGCGCGTGGACGTGAAGATCGCCAGCAACCGCCGGCATGTGGGGTCAGTTGCCAGAGAGCTGTCGGGATCAACCGGCGGTACGGAAACTGCACTTGAGGCTTGCGTGAAGCCCTCTTGTAGCACATTCAACAGCCTGGGTCTGCGGCCGCTTTGCCTCCTCTCTGCATCGGCACGCACCCGCCCCGGTAGAGATTCGCGGCGGCAGACCCAGGCATGGGCGACGCAAGATGAGTGCTAGTCACCGCGTCCGCAGTGGATGTCGATGACCGTAGACCCGGAGGTTCCGGAGTGAGCATTCTTGTTGCCTGTTGGCCGCTTCCCCTGAGTTCCGCTGTCGACGAAACCCGCCACGTAGCGGTAGCGCGCGGCGAGGTCGTTTCAGTCGGCCCAGGCGTTTCCAGACTGGACCCCCTAACACAGGCTGAGTCCCCGGTTCAGCACCGGGGACTCGGGCGTGCGGCCTGGGCAGTTCTGGCCGAGCCTGAGCCGGAGGCGGGCCCGGTCTGGTCGTGTGCGTTAAACTGTGTGGGTGATGGCAGGTAGGCGGCCGGCGCCGTTGCCGAACAACCGGACCCAGGGATACTATCCCGGGAAGGAGCGACGCTCGAAACTCACGGCGGGTGGGCATTCCCATGATGGCGATCTGCGAAATGCGCCTGACCGCCGGGCCCTGAAGCTTGAGTGGGGCGGGAGACCACAGGCGACAGATCACAGATAGGACGCGGGCCCGCGTGAGTAGGACAGGCCGAGCAGTCCAAGCTCGAATCCGCTGATGATACACCGAAGTGGAAACCGGTGAGGGAATGTTGACGCGCACCAGAACCACCCGGGATGGCCCGAAGCCGATGCGCATGCTCATCGTCAACGCCGTGGTCACGGCCCTGCTCCTGGGCGGGATGAGTCTGTACGGCATCAGTGCCGGCACGGCGGCAGGGCGGTCTGAAGCCGCCGACGATCAGGTTCGCGAACTGATCGGACGTATCGCGCTCTACGACGAGGTGCTGACGATGTCGGCACTGGCGGGCGTGACGACCGGCAACCGCCGTTGGGAGGAACGCTACAACCGGGCCGCGCCCGAACTGGACGCATCAATCGGCGAAGTCCGCAGTCACATCAGCCGACCCGACGAGGTCAGTGCCATCAACGCGACCGATGTCGCCAACATCAAACTGGTCGGGCTGGAGACCCTCGCCTTCCGGCTGGCCCGTGATGGCCTTCGCGACTCGGCCACGGCCCTGTTGCTGGGCCGCGAGTACGCCACGCTCAAGCAGCAGTATGCAGCAGGAATGACCCGGGTCTCCGCGGTAGTAGCCGAACACGTCGCGAGGGCGAGGCAGGAGCGCCCGCGGCCGTTCTTGGTCGGTAGCGTCCTGATGCTGGCGCTGCTTGTCGTTGTCTGGCTGAGCTCATTCCGCATCACGCGCCGGTTCATCGCCGAACAGCGGCAGGCCCAGGCCGTGCTTCGGGACCGCGCGCACATTGCTGAGGAGTTGCGCGAGAGCGAGGAGAGATACCGGCTGGTCGTCGAAAACACGACCGACGTCCTTTCGTTGGTGGACCGCGCTGGCGTGCTTCACTTCGTCAACCGCGCGGCGGCGGGGGTATTGGGCGGCCGTCCCTCGGAGTTCACCGGCAAGAGCCTCTGGGACGTGTTTCCGAGGCAGTTCGCCGGCGAACAGATGGCGGTCATTCTCCGCGTGATGGACACGGAGCAGGGCGTCGTCAGGGAGGAGCCGGTAGACACTCCGGGAGGGCCTCGATGGTATCGCAGCAAGATCGAGCCGGTTCGGGCCTACGACGGCACGATCAACCGTGTCCTGGTGGTGGCCGAGGACATCACCGAGCGCAAGCGGGCCGAGGCGGCCCTGGCCGAAAGCGAGCTCACGTACCGCCGGGTTTTCGAGAGTTCGAATGATGCGATGATGCTGCTCGACTCCGAGAAGTTCATCGACTGCAACGGCGCTACCTTGAAGGTGTTCGGGTACTCAACCCGCGAGCAGTTCCTCGGCAAGCACCCGGGCCAGGTCTCGCCGCCTCTTCAGGCCGACGGCCGGGCGTCCCGCGACGCCGCCGATGAGAAGATCGCGACCGCGTTCCGCGACGGCCGGAACTTCTTCGAGTGGCTGCACCAGCGGGCCGACGGCACGGTTTTCCCGGCCGACGTGCTGCTCACGCCCCTGGACTACCACGGACAGAAGGTGCTGCAGGCGACGGTGCGCGACATTTCGCCCCGCAAGATTGCCGAGGCGGAGATAGCGCAGAAGAACGTAGAGCTGGCCAAGCTGAACGAACTGAAGAACCAGCTACTCGGCACGGCCGCGCACGACCTGCGCAATCCGCTGGCCGTAGTCAACACGGCCAGTGCGTTCCTGCTCGACGACGCGGGCAAGGTCCTGCCCGAAGCCACCAGGACGGCCTTCCTCCGGCGCATCCAGGCCAACGGCGAGTTCATGCTCAAGCTGATTGACGACCTGCTGGACGTGGCGAAGATCGAGGCGGGCAGGCTCGACCTCGAACTGGCCGTCGGCGACCTGTCCGCCCTGGTTGAGGAGAACCTGCGGATGAACCGGATGCTGGCCGAGAAGAAACGCATCCATCTGGACTTCGTGCCCGACCGCGACCTGCCGCCGCTTCGCTTCGACGGGGGCAGAGTTGAGCAGGTCCTGAATAACCTCATCAGCAACGCGCTCAAGTTCTCCGGGCCGGACACGACGGTTACCGTGCGGGCGACGCGGGGGAACGGCACCGTTGTCGTGTCGGTCCGCGACCAGGGGCAGGGCATCCCGGCTGAGGAGCTGGACAGGTTGTTCCAGCCGTTCGGCAGGACGAGCGTGCAAAGTACCGCCGGCGAGAAGAACACCGGCCTCGGCCTCGCCATCTGTCGCAAGATAGTCGAAGGCCACGGCGGCCGCATCTGGGCCGAATCGGCATTCGGCGAGGGTTCCGTCTTCAGCTTCAGCCTGCCGGTCGCCGTCGCGGCCTAGACGCTTGTCCTATCGGGGCTAGCCTCCGCGGCGCTGCCGGTCCGGGCGGGGCCTCGGCCGGCGGAGGCCCGGCGACTCGTCCGCTGAGTGCGGCTTCGCCGTCTCAGGAACAGGCAGGGCGACGCCGGGCGTCGTCGGCGCGATCTGCATATGCTGCTCTCGCCGGGCCGGGGAACGACTCCGCATCGCCGAGCCGATTCCGGTCATGTCCCCGCCGGTGATCCCGCCGTTCGGTGCGGCCGACGGTGTCAAGCGTTTCTGGACTTCGCCGTCTCGCCAGCTACAATCACCATCCTAATGGCACGAGAGTATCCAATCGACAAGGTCCGCAATATCGGCATCATGGCCCACATCGACGCGGGCAAGACAACTGTTTCTGAACGCATCCTCTTCTACACCGGCAAGTCGCACAAGCTGGGCGAGGTGCACGACGGCGAGGCGACGCTCGACTGGATGGAGCAGGAGCGCGAGCGCGGCATCACCATCACGAGTGCGGCGACGACTACGGTGTGGCGCGACTACCAGATAAACCTCATTGACACGCCCGGCCACGTGGATTTCACCGTGGAGGTGGAACGGAGCCTGCGGGTGCTGGATGGGGTCATCGGCCTTTTCTGCGCGGTGGGTGGGGTGGAGCCGCAGTCGGAGACCGTGTGGCGCCAGGCCGAGAAGTACTCGGTGCCGCGCATCGCTTTCGTGAACAAGATGGATCGGGCCGGCGCGGACTTCTACAGCGTGGTAGGACAGATCCAGGAGGAACTCGGGGCCAATGCCGTGCCGGTGACGATTCCCATCGGCGCGGAGGAGAAGTTCGCGGGAATCATCGACCTGGTGGATGATGTTGCGGTGTTCTACGATGAAACCGACCAGGGGATGACGTGGCGCGAGGAGCATATTCCTGAAGAGATGCGCGAGGTGGCGCGCAAGTGGAAGCAGAATCTGCTCGAGAAGGTGGCGGAGGTGGACGACAAGCTGCTGGAGAAGTTCCTGCAGGATCAGCCCATCGGCAGAGATGAGCTTTCCGCCGCCATCCGCGGCGCGACGCTGAGGCATCTCATCTGCCCGGTCATCTGCGGCAGCGCCTTCAAGAACAAGGGCATTCAGCGCCTGCTCGATGCGGTAGTTTCGTACCTGCCAGGTCCAGGAGACCTGTTGCCTACCATTGGCACGCACCCGGGTGGTGAAGAGGTGATACGAGTGGCCTGGGATGAGGGCCCCCTGGCCGCACTCGCGTTCAAGGTGGTTGCCGACAAGCATGTCGGCAAGCTGGTCTATGTCCGGGTCTACTCGGGAACGCTGAAGGCCGGGAGCTACGTCTACAATTCGACCCAGGAGAAGGACCAGCGGGTGGGCCGCCTGCTCCGAATGCACGCCAATCGGCAGGAGCAGGTCGATGCGCTCTACTCCGGCGAAATCGGCGCGGTAGTCGGCCTGTCCGACACGGTGACCGGCGACACGGTCTGCATCCGCGAGGCACCGATTGTGCTGCAGGCCATTGAGTTCCCGGCGCCGGTGCTTTCGATTGCCGTATCGACGGCCGACAGGAACGACCGCGAGAAGCTCGCGCACGGGCTGGGCCGTCTAGCCGAAGAGGACCCGACCTTCGTCGTCGCCACCGATGCGGAAACCGAGGAGACGGTGATTTCCGGGATGGGCGAGCTCCATCTTGAGATCATCGTGGACCGGCTGCGCCGGGAGTTCGGCGTGCAGGCGAAGACCGGGGCGCCGCAGGTCGCCTACCGCGAGACGATCACGAGTCGGGCCGATGTGAACGAGAAGTACGTGAAGCAGACCGGCGGCCACGGCCAGTACGCACACGTCGTGATGCGGCTGGAGCCGCTCAAGCCGGGCGAGGGTTTCGAGTTCGTGAACAAGGTAGTAAGCGGACGTGTGCCCAAGGAGTACATCCCGGCGGTCGAGAAGGGCGTGGTCGAAGTCCTGAAGAAGGGAGCATTTGCCGGCTTCCCGATCGTAGACATCCGGGTGACCCTGCTCGACGGTTCGTACCACGAGGTCGACTCGTCCGACATCGCCTTCCGCACCTGCGCCGCCCGCGCGTTCCGCCGGGCGTTCAAGTCGGGCAGCCCCCAACTGCTTGAACCACTGATGAGCGTGAGCGTGGTCACGCCGGAGGATTTCGCCGGCTCGATAATGGGGTCGCTCTGCAACCGCCGCGGGCTGATATCCGGGATGGACGTGCAGGGGAACGCCAAGGTTGTCAAGGCGATGGTGCCGCTGGCGACGATGTTCGGCTACGCCACCGACGTCAGGAACATGAGCCAGGGCAAGGCGAGCTTCACCATGCACTTCGAGCACTACGAGGCGGTTCCTTTCTCCGTCGTCGAGGAAATCCTGGCGAAGAAGGGGACCAAGGACGCGGAAGAAGCAGACTAGGATTCCGGTATCAGGGCGACCGATAGAGACTCCGGCATCCCAATCCCCGAGTCCTTGACCTTCGGCGCGGGTGGCCGGACGATTCGCCCGTGAGCAAAGCAGCCCGCGAGAGTCTGTTCACCGTTGCCTATGTCGTGGTCGGGTTGATTGCCGTCGCCATCGTCGGCTACCTTTCTTTCCGCCGGCAGTTCTTTCACTTCCCGCGGCCCATGCTGCCGTTTCTGGTCGTCGGTCTGACCGGCGCGCTCATGTACGCAATCGTCCCAACGCGCCGCGCCGGGCTGGCAATCCTGACCATTGTTCTGCTGCTGCTCGCCCAGGTGGCGATGACACCACCGGTTCGTCCCGCGACGCTCGCTGCCGCGGCGATTTTCGCTCTGCCGGTGGGATTTGCCCTGCTGGCCGGAGCATACGTTCAGAGACTGCTGGCTCGCCTCAAGTTCGGCAGGTTCGTGGCGATGGGTGCCGCAGTCGCGGTCGGGTATGGTCTGATGATGCTGCTGTTTCTCGTCCGCTCGCGCTACGACGTCCGCATGGGACTGATCTTCAGCCAGGCGTATGTGGGCTTAAGGCTGGGAGCGGCGATGGGTCTCGGGTTCGAGTTGGTTGACCTGATCGGGCCGCGGTTGAAGCGCCAGTTCAAACGACCAGCCGCTACTCCCATGCCCTGATCCCCAGCCCTTGTCCCGTTCCCTGTCCGCTATCCTCGCATTGCACCTCCAGCGCTATCCGGTGCTCAGAGCTTCTGACGTCTACAAGCTCATTCACCAGGGGGTATTCGGACCAGGGCACTTGGTCGCAAGCGAGCAGCGCGCTCGTGCCGGACTGAAGGTCGAACTGCAGGAGCTCGCGACCCGAGTCAAAGGGCAGAGGGCAAGGGTCGCAAGCCAAAGCCCGGTCAAGGAGCTGATTGAGGAGATTGACCCGAGAGGGAAGTTGGTGCGAGTGAACCTGGGGCCATTGGTCGCGTCCCAATCCAGGATGGAGACTGCCGAATACAGAAGGCAGAATGTCGGTTGGGTGGCGGAGGCAATGGTTGAGAGTGCAGCACGCGTCCCAGGCACCCCGGAGCAGATGAGGCGAAGGCTGGCAGCCGCAGTCGGGTGGTGTCGAGTGAATCTGCCGGGAGAAGCCGACGCGCTCGGACGGCTCGCGTTCACCACCGCGGAGTCAGGATATCCGGCTATGCACCACTCGTTGACGTATCGGCGAGCCTACCGGCCGGCATATCGGGTGGTTCTCATGTCCTGCGTCCGCAAAGAGCGAGTTGTGAATAGTGAATGGTGAGAACGGAGCGGGTTTCACAATCAACCTTCCTCTACTTACTCTTTTCACGGGGCACTCCGCGCCTTGGGCAGAGCCGGCTGAGCGGGCAGGCTGAGCAGAGCGGCTGCCGCGGACGGCAGATGGTCTGCCCCAGCGCCACCAGCAAGTGGTTCATGTCCTTCCAGGCATGGCGCGGCAGAATCGCCATCAACCCGACTTCCGTATCCGTCGGCCGACGAGTACGCACCAGATCCAGCCGGTTCGAGATCCGCTGCACATGCGTGTCCACCGCGATTGCCGGCAGGCCGTATCCGTGACTGAGGACGATGCTCGCGACCTTGCGGCCGACACCGGGCAGCTCCAGCAGTTCCGCCATCGTGCGCGGCACTTCTTCGTCCCACCGCTCCACCAGCATTCGAGCCAGCCGCGGCAGCAGCCTCGCTTTCGTGCGATAGAAGCCGACCGGATAGATGAGCTTCTGAATCCGGGTCGGGTTCAGATGTGACAGGGTACGCGGGTCGGCGGCGCGACTGAACAGGCGGGCCGATGCTGCCGCAGTAACCGGGTCCTGGGTGCGGGTGGAAAGGACGGCCGAAACGAGAATCCGGAAGGGGTCCGGCTGCGGCATCAACTTGACCGGCGCGTCCAGGCGCGTCCAGGCGCGGCGCAGGATGGCGCGAACGCGCAACGCCCGGCGACGGCGGTCGGCGGTCGGCGAGGTGCGGGGGGTAGAAATGCTCAGAAGCCGATGATCTTCAGTCCCGTGAGGAAGGTCATCGTGAGCATCAGGGCGACGGCGAGGATCATGAGGGTGGCGTGCCAGCGCATGTGCGGCGGCGTCTGGCCGGGCTGGCTGCGGGTGAAGGTGATGAGCGCGGCGACCAGGGCGGCGACAAGCACGATGATCGAGAGCGTCATGTGGCCGGAAAGCTCGACTCCCTTGTGAATGCCGCGCAGGCCCATGTTGACGAACAGACCCATGACGAAATTGGCCAGGCAGAGCAGCAGGAAGTAGATGGAACGGCCGCGCTGACGTCGCATCGGGAAGTCCCAGTCGCTGACCTTGGACAGGCTTACCTGGGCGGTTACCAGCCCAAGTGCGAGTGTGCCGAGGGCGATGATCGGATGGATGAAGCCGTACCAGGGCACGATCAGGAGGAAATGACCAAATCCGAATTCCTGATTCCCAATTCCGGAGTCCAGAGTCTAGTGTCCATAGTCGCCTTCGTCCTAGTCCACGAGGAAGCCGACACGGCAGCGGCTGAGGAGTTCCAGATTCGACCTGGAGCCATGAATCCGCGCCGCGTCGGCACGGCTGATGACCAGGTCACAGGAATTCGGGCCGGTCACCGCCAAGGCGCGAACGATGAGCGGGTCTGAGCCGACGCGTTCGGCAGCCAAGGCCTGGGGTCGGTCAGAGTAGTAGCCGACCAGCCCGTGCTGGGCTGCTTGCTCCGGTTCTGCAAAGTCCGAACTGAAGACGTCGTCGCCGGATTCGGTCACCACCTGAGGGAAGAGAGCGGGACGGGATGCCAGTCCTTTGGCGTCGACCAGGATGCCGCTGTACTCGGGCGCACCATCGGTCTCGTAGGGGACGAGCTCCAGGTCGGCCGGCGGCTCCTTGCCTTCGGGCCAGGGCTGGCCGCAGCAGGGGCACGCGGTCCGGCCCTGCAGGTGCGGGGCGCTCCTCACCGGTAGCATCAACTCGAGCACTGCGCCGGTCAGCGGAAATCCATACTCGGTCGAGATGGTGCCGTCCGACAGGTACTTCGTTCCCAGGCGCTCGCCCGGGAGGTTCAGCCGTTCCAACCGGCGCTGCACGAGAGAATGAGAAGAGAGATAGGAGCCGACCGTCCAGTCCCGGTCATAGGAGGCGGCCCTGAGGGTTTGCAGCATGCGTTCCTTGAGGACATCGGTGCTGTGCAGGCTGCGGGTCCCGGAGTCGACAGTTACGACAACGACTGTCTGGCGGGAGTAGTCAAGCGAGTCCGCGGCCGCCGAAGCGACCAGGGCAGCCAGCAGCGGTACCAGGAAACGCGCGAGAACTCCTTTCTGTACATTCACCAGTCAGACCTGGAAACTGGCGGGCAAAACGGAAAAAGCGGCCAACGGGAATCGAACCCGTGTAACCGGCTTGGGAAGCCGGAGCTCTACCCCTGAGCTATGGCCGCAGTATCAGCTTCAAGCCACAAGCCTCACGCTGTAGGCTGCTGGCTGACCAAGCACCCGGTCCGGAGGCTTGGGAAGCCGGAGCTCTACCCCTGAGCTATGGCCGCGTCGAAGTAGACAATACTAGGCCCAGCCGACTTCCTGTCAAGCGGATGCCCAGCCGGTGCCCGGACGGCAAAGGTCACATCGGCACAGCCTTGACCCTCGGTAGGACGAGGCTAGACTCTAGTGAGGCGAATAGTGGATCGAAAGGCAACTAGTCAGCAAAGAAGGAACCATGAAGGCTAAAGCGCTTCTTGTCGTCCTGCTGATGGTGCTCCTATCGGCACCCTCGGCAGCACTGGCCGTGCTCAACGTCGGCGACCAGGCGACGGAATTCAACATCCCGGACACCGCCTGGGTGAACCACCAACTGACCGAGTTTCGCGGCAGGGTGGTGATGATCCTGTTCTGGCAGCAGTGGTGACCGTACTGCCGCGAGGAGTTGCCTCGCCTTTCCTCCTTCCATAACGACTATGCGCCACACGGATTCGAGGCTCTCGCGATCAATATCAACGAGAGCATGGACTCCATCGTCAAGCCGTGGGCACGGCAGAACACCAACATGTACCTGCGCGACCCGGGCACGGTCTGGGCGGCCTACCGACATAGCGGCGGTCTGCCAACGAACTATGTGATCGACACGGCGGGAATCGTCCGGTACTGGGGCGAAGGGTTCAATGAGTCGGCGATCAGGGCTGTTATCGAGCAGTATCTGCCTGACAAGATCGAGCACGACGTCGGCGTAGCGCGGCTCCTGGCACCAACCGGTTCGATGGACTCGGGAACGGTGGTAACGCCGGCCTGCTCGCTGCGGAACTACCGGAGCAACGTTGAGACCTACCCGGTGCGGATGAGGGTTGGCGCCGGCTACGACACTACGGTCACGGTAACGAACCATCAGCCGGGCCAGACCGTGTACGTGCAGTTCCCACAATGGACGGCGCCGGCGCGGGGCAGCTTTGCGGTCACCTGCTCAACCGAGCTTACCACCGACGACATCAGCAGCAATGACGTGGCCAGGACCACCCTGACGGTCAACGTCGATGACATAGCCGTGACCGCGATTCTCGTGCCTCTCGACACCGTGGAGCTGGACCGCGGCTACGCGCCTGCCGTCGAGGTGAAGAACCTGGGCACGGTGGCCGACATGGCGAGGGTGAGGTTCTACGTCAGCGACTTCTACTTTGACAGCGTCAGAGTCGCGCTGCAGCCGGGCAAGACCGACACCGCGTTCTTTGACATCTGGACGCCGGCCACGCTCGGAACCTTCCCGGTTCGCTGTTCATCCGCGACCCTCAAGACTGACCTGGTAACCGACAACAACCAGTTGACCAAGTCGGTCTACGTCGTGCCTGCCGGCTTCGAGGAGCAGCCGATGGGCAATGCCCGGTTTACACTCTTCGGCAGCAGCCAGAACCCGGCGCGCACGCAGGCAACCATCCGCTACTCGTTGGCCCAGGCGTCGCCGGTCGATCTGCGGGTATTCTCGACCACCGGCGAATTGGTGCGCGTGCTCGAGTCAGGTAGCAGGGAGTCCGGACTGCACCAGGTAGTCTGGGACGGACGGGACCAGTTGGGCCGTCCGGTGGGCCGCGGCACCTGGTTCTGCCGGATGACTGCCGGCGGATACCAGGCAGTGAGCAAGCTGACTACCATCGAGTAGACCCTGCCGTTTCCAATCAGCGAGACCCGGGAACCCCGGGTCTCGCCGCTTATGACGACGTCGCCGTTGGCTGCCTCTGCGCCGTCGGAGACGCCGGCAAGTGATGCAGAGGGACGTCTTTGACACCGACGCCGAAGGGCCTATCCTCACGTCAGAGATGAGCAATCCCGCAGGTCACGTCTGTTGCATGGGGCCCGCTCTGGAGAGGGAACCTTGTTGAGCGACCCCGGAGTTCCGGTCAGCGACGACGCCGACCTGGTGCGGAAGGCGCAGGCCGGGGATCTCGGAGCGTTTGAGGAACTGGTGCGACGGCACCAGCAGGGCCTCTTCTCCTATCTCTACCGGATGTGCCGAAACACAAACGACGCGGAGGAGATGACGCAGGCCGCGATGGTTAAGGCCTGGGAGAAGCTGGCCGGGTTCCGTGGGGCATCGAGCTTCAAGACCTGGCTGTACCGCATCGGCACCAACCTCTGCTTCAACCTTCGCACTCGGAGGAAGCCGACCGAGGAGTTGGACGAGACCCTGGCCGCGCCGGACGCCGAGCGGCCCGAAGCCGCGTTCCGGCAGAAGGTGCGCGAAGAGAGGGTGCGGGCGGCGCTGGCCTGCCTGCCCGAGGACCAGCGGGCCGTCCTCGTGCTCTCGGTCTACCAGGATATGAGCTACAAGGAGATCGCCGAGACCATCGGCAAGACCGTGCGGGCGGTCGACTCGCTGCTGTTCCGCGCCA
>Ga0194113_10007625_pt1 | contig 13451 bp, 8 predicted proteins | sample TA2MahC200mmetaG_FD_146193 | JGI IMG/M metagenome (GOLD analysis project Ga0194113, IMG submission 146193) | Freshwater microbial communities from Lake Tanganyika, Tanzania - TA2015017 Mahale Deep Cast 200m | ecosystem: Environmental > Aquatic > Freshwater > Lake | place: Tanzania: Lake...
ATCGCCCAGTACACAAAGACGGGGGACCGCCAGTGGATATACAGCATCCGGGCGCCGGTCCACGAGGTCATAATATCCCAAAGCGGGCTGCTCATCTTCGCCCTGACCTCCGAGATAATATCCATAAGCCCCTCGGGCACGGAGCGGTGGCGCATACGCATCCCGGAGGGCCCCCTGTCTCTGGTCCGGATGAGCCACGACGGCTCGGTCAACATAGGGTGCGGCTCGGGCACGGTCATCCGCTTCGACCTCAAGGGCAAGACCCTCTGGAAGCACCCGATGCCCACCCGGGAGATGAACTTCCAGCTCTCCTACAGGAGCTACAACCTGATACTGCCCACCCAGACGGGCATCGACTACTGGGACAAGTACGGCTATGCCATATCGAGCTTCCGTCTCCCGGGCGCAGAAAGGACGCCCGATGAGTGCATGACCGTCTCCCAGGACGGGCGCTACATACTCTACCTCGACGAGATGGGGGTCCTGCGCCAGATGGACGTCGGGAAGGTGCTCGCCCAGCACCTGATATCGGCCTCCCGCATCTTCATGGAGGAGCTCAAGCGCCTGGGGACGGTGACCCCCGGGGCGGAGGAGAACCTCCAGTGGGCCGTGGAGTCGATGAACGACGGGGATGTGCAGTACGCCCTGAGCTTCGGATCCCAGGCGTACACCAGCATGGAGGGGACGCTGGACAGCCTCCCGGCGCGCAGGCCCCAGACCGCCGTCGCCCGGCCGGCCGTCCAGGCCGAGGTCCCGGTGGAAACGGCCCAGGCCCAGGCACCGCCCGCGGCGGGCCCGCCTGCGAACGCCGTGGAGCTGTACAAGAAGGGCCTCAGGGAGATCTTCTCGGTCAAGGATGAGCCCACCGAGATCGAATGGAATCTGCTCACCATCCTGCGGGAGGCGTTCAGGATATCCCCGGAGGAGCACGACACATACGAGGAACAGGTCAAATCCGAGCTCCAGGCCCAGGCCAGGCCCGCGGTGAAACCGGCCCCGGCCGGCCAGGTCCGGGTAACCCCGGTCTCTCCGACGCCGGCCCGTTCGATCCCGCCCGTCTCCTACGCTCCTCCCGTAAAGCCCGTGGCACCCCAGACCTATGTCCCGAAGGAGCTCGCCGAGGAACCGGAGACCTTCGAGGAGACACCCGAGGGGCCCGCCCCGGAGCCCGTCCCTGCGGCCTATTCGCCCCCGCGGGTGGAGCGCCCGCCGGTCCCGGAGAAGAAGGCCCCGCCCGCCCCGGAGCCAGCGCGCCCGGAGCGCTTTCCAGCGCCCGAGCCCGAGCCGATCGAGGGGGCCCCGCCCTCGCCGGTCGGGGCGCCCGAGCTGACGGAGGAGCCTCGCCCGCGCGAGCAACCGCCGCCCTCGAAACCCCCCGAGCCTGCCAAGCCCGCCGAGCCCCAGGCCGCCAACATCAACATGGACAGCTATGTATCGGACATTTTGGGGAAATATTTGAAGAAATAAGGGGCAAGGCGCAAGGCGCGAGGCGCAGGGGACAAGGAAAAAGGGAGCACCGTCAAGGAATCGAGACCTTGTCCCTTGCGCCCTCACCCTTGCGCCTCAAGCCATGCGCCGTGCGCCTTGCGCCTTTACTTGGTGATCGCCTGCGCCAGCTCCTTGAAGCTCGCCTCGACGTTGGCGCCGGTCTTTGCAGAGGTAAGGTAGGACCGGGCGTTGTAGCGGGCTGCCATTGCGGAGAGCTCGCCTTCACCGAACTGGGCGTTGTCCACCAGGTCGGCCTTGTTGCCCAAAATGATCGTGGGGACCTTGCCGCAGACGGCCTCGAAGTCCTTTATCCACTCGGGAAGGTTCTCGAAGGTCTGGAAGCGGGTGACGTCGCAGACGAAGAGGGCGCCCTCGGCCCCCGTGAAGTAGCGGGTCAGGAGCGGGTCGTTGCGCTGGCCCTGGACATCCCACACCATGAGATTGACGTTTAGATGGTTTTCGGGGAAGACGACCTTCTTCTTGGACACCTTGGTCCCGATGGTGGCGATGTACTTGTCGTCGAACATGTCGTAGACGAACTTGCGGATGAGGGTGGTCTTGCCCACCCCGCCGTCGCCGATCAGGATTATCTTCTTCGTGAAGTGGCGCATGTCGGGGCCGGCGGGAGGGGCCGTCGGGAACGGCGCCGGAGCGGGCGGGGGCGCGGGCCTGTGTTCCGGTCCCTGCGGGGGAAATGCCGGAGGGGCGGAAACGGCGGCCTGGGGGGCAGCCGACCGGGGTGTCGAGAAGGCCGGTGGCTGGCCGAAGTAGCTCGTCCGGGAGGTGTCGGGGGCCGCTACGGGGGGCTGCTGCGGGGGAGGCTGGACCGCGGGTGCAGCCCCGGGCGGCGGCGGGGCCGGCGCCGCCTGGGGGCCGGAGACCTGGGGGGCGACTGCCGGAGGGGCCTGTGCCTGGATGGCTGCCGGAGGGGCGGGGGCGGGCTCCGTCGGAGGCGCCCCGGGAGGCCGCTCGACAATCGGTGGCGCGAAGACGCCGGGTTGGCCGGGCGGGGGCTGGGCCCAAGGCGAGGGCAATGTGGCCGGGGGCTGGGCCTGCGCCTTCTTCCTGCTCGTGTAGTAATAGACACCGACGCCCCCCACCACGGCCACCACCACAACGACCAGGACCAGAAGCAGCAAAAGCTCCGATGACCATGCCATTCTCCCAACCGCCTATTCGGATATCTTCTCGATCCGGTGTCCCCGGTACTCCATCCTAACCGACCGCTTGACGAGGCTTTTGAGCTCGATTGGGCTCATGGAGAACTGCTCGCTGATGTCCCCGGCGAAGCGGCCGGTGTCGCCTACCAGGGTGAGTATCCTCTTCTCAAGCGCGCAGAACTCCTTGTCGGGCATGACCGCAACGGACAGGACCTCGCTTATCTCCTTCACTGTGCAGGTGGTGTTGATGTGGAAGGACATGTAATAGGTGTGGTAGGCCTTCTCCGACTGGCTCTGGGCCGACACCCACTTCGTCTCGACGAGCTTCATCTTCTCGAAGAACTGGAGGGCCTCCCGGCCCTCGCGGCCGTACTTGGCCTCGGTCTCCTTGAGCGTCCTCCAGTCCTCGGATACCTCCCGGAAGACCTCCCGCTTGACCTTGGTGTCGACCGCCCGGAGGATGGGCACTAGTTCGGTCGGGTCGTTGATGACCTTGATACGCTTCATCGATGAGCTGGTGTCCACCATCGCAGCTTCCCTGCCAGGGCCCTTCCCGGCGTCCCTGCCGGGAGGGATATCGTCATTTGGGAATATAAAGTAATCCCGGGAACGGGAGGGAAGGGGAGCGGGGAGCGGGGAGAGAGCGGGTCAGTAGGCAGCGGGGAGCGAGGGGGGCAGTAGGCAGCGGGGAGCGAGGGGCAGCAAGGCAGGAAGGCAGCAAGGGAGCAAGGGAAGGGAGGAAGGCAGGAAGGCAGCAAGGGAGCAAGGGAAGGGAGGAAGGCAGGAAGGCAGCAAGGGAGCAAGGGACGAATGGCCGTCCCCCTTTCTGCCTTCCTGCCTTCCTCCCTTGCTGCCTTCCCTTGCTGCCTTGCTCCCCTGCTGCCTTGCCCCCTTGCTGCCTTCCCCTGCTGCCTTGCCCCCTTGCTGCCTTCCCTTGCTGCCTTGCTCCCCTGCTGCCTTCCTGCCCTCGTCTATCGCCGCCTGCGCATCGCGACCAGGACCGTAGCGGCCGCCGCCAGGCCCAGTAAGAGGGACTCGAAGCCGGGGATGAAGGCGCCCGTTTCGGATCTCTTGGGGGTCGGGTTGTTGACCGTGAGGGCGATGCTGGCCTCGTCCGAATAGTCCGTCCCGTCGTACGCCCGGACGTATATCGTGTGCTTGCCCAGCTCCATCGGCCGGGTGTCCAGCTCGAAGCTCCAGTAGCGCGCCCCGGCCGCCTTCTGCCACCTCCCGCTGGGGTCTATCCTGATTTCGACATAGGACACCTTGTTGTCGTCCTTGGCGCTGCCGGATATGGTCACCGAGCCCTTGACGATCGAGTTGTTCGCCGGGGCCTCTATCCTGACCGTGGGGCGGACGTTGGGCCTCTCCTGGACGGTGATGTTCACCGAGGCGGACCCGGAGAGCTCGCCGTCGGAGACTGTGAGCCGGACCTGGTAGTCGCCCTTCTCCAGCGTCACCCGGGCCGTCACGCTGGAGCCCAGCTTCTTCCCGTCCTTGGCGTTGTCCCATAGGTAGGTGAGCCGGTCCCCGTCGGGGTCGTAGCTGGTGACGGCGCTCAGCGTGACGACCTCGTCCGTGTAGTACTTCTTGCGGTCGGGCGGGGAGTCTATCCGGGCCACGGGGGGGTTGTTGAAGCGCTTGATCTCGACGTTCCGGATGGCGGTGGCGGTCCCGCCGCGGTCGTCCGTCACCTTGAGCACCGCCCGGTACACCCCGGCCGCCGTGTAGTAGTAGGTGGTGTTGGCGCCGTCCGGCGAGCTGAAGGCGTAGAGCCCGTCGCCGTGGAAGTCCCACTGGTACATCGTGATGTGGCCGTCGGGGTCGGTGGCGTTGCCCGAGAACCCTACGTCCTCGCCGATGTAGGCCAGGACGTCCTCCCCGGCGTCGAGGATGACCGGCAAGATGTTCGGCGGGACGGGCGGCTCCACGGTTATCCGGGCCGAGTCCGTCCCGGTGCCGCCCCGGTCGTCCGTCACTCTCAGCACCGCGGTGAAGACCCCCGGGTCGGGGAATATATGGGTCTGGTTGCCGTTTGAAAGGCTGGAGTCGTAGGTGCCGTCGCCGTCGAAGTCCCACTCGTAGAGCACCACCTGGCCGTCCGTGTCGTAGCCGGCCCCCGAGAGCATCTCCAGCCGTCCCGCGGTGAATGTGCGGTCCTGGCCGGCGTCCGCCACCGGGGGCACGTTGACCGCCACCGTCCGGGCCCTGACCTCGTTGGACGAGTTGGAGTGGCCGGTCAGGTCCTCCACGACCACCTTGAAGTAGTAGGTCGTGTCGGGCTTGAGGCCCGTCACATTGTGGACTACCGCCGACTGGTCCGTCAGGTTCCTGGCCTCGGTCGCCGGTCCCGGCACGAAGCCCCGGACGGTCGACCTGTGGACCCCGTAGCGGGCGAAGTCGGCGTCGTTGTTGCGGGTCCACTCGAGAAGCACCGTGGTCTCGGTGACCTCGGAGGGCGGGTCGGCCAGCACCACCGCCACGGGGGGCAGGTCCGGGCCCTTCGTGGTGTCCGAGACCTCGTTGGAGTCGTTGGTGAGGTCCCCGGTGTCCACCACCCTCACTTTGAAGTGGTAGGTGGTGCTCGGCTTGAGCCCAATGGCGCGGTAGACCACCGAGAGCCGGTCGGTGACCTGCGCGGCCAGCAAGACGGACGTGGGGGAGAAGTTGCCGATCTCCGACCGGTACACCTCGTAGCGCGAGAAGTCGCCGGCGGCGGACTCGGACCACTCGATGTCCATCGAGTCGGCGGTCACGTTGTCGGGCCCGTAGAGGCTCACCGCCGCCGGCGACGTGTTGGGCAGGGTGACCACGCTCTCCTCGTTTGAGTCCGAAAACAGGTTGGTCTTGTCCACGACACGTACCTTGAAGTAATGGGCCGTGTCGGGCAGGAGGCCGGCGATGTCGGTGGAGGTCTGCGCCTTGTCGACCAGCGTTTTCAGAATGGTGTTCTGGGTGATGGTGAAGCCGGGCGCGGTGGAGCCGGCCACCTCGTACTGCTTGAAGTCCCGGTCATTGTTGGCGGACCACGAAAGGGTCAGGGAGGTCTCCCCGATGTTGGTCGGGGGGTAGAGGGTCACCGGCTCCGGGGGGGCGTTGGGGGGCGTCGTGGTGGTGTTGACCTCGTTGGAGTCGTTTCGGAGGCCGCCGGTGTCGACCACGCGCATGCGGAAGAAGTAGGTGGTGTTGTTGGTCAGGCCCTCGACCGTGTAATTGACCGTGGCCTGTGCGGCGATGGTGCGCAGGAGCGTGGAATTGGCCAGGCCGAAGCCGGTGCGGTTGCCCATGTAGATCTCGTAGCGGTCGAAATCCGAGTCGCCGTTTTGGGACCAGCTCAGCTTCAGCGCGGTGTCGCCCACCTCCGAGGGCGGGTCCAGCTTGACGGCCGAGGGCGGCACGTTCACGGCCACCGTGCTGGCGTTGACCTCGTTGGAGTCGTTGGTGAGGCCGCCGGTGTCCACGGTCCGGAGCTTGAAGTAGTAGTTGGTGGAGGGGGAGAGGTTCATCACGGTCTCGGAGGTCCTCTCCTGGTCGGTGATGGAGACCTGGAGGGTGTTGGCGCTGATAACGAAGTTCTTGGAGCCGCCCTTGTGCAGCTCGTAGCGGGCAAAATCGGCGTCCTTGTTCCTGGTCCAGTCGAGCTTCATGGAGCTGTCCGTCACGGAGGAGGGGGCCGAGAGGACCGAGGCGGCGGGGGCGATGTTTCCCAGAAGGGTGGTGGCCGAGACCGCGTTCGAGTCGGAAAACAGGCCGGCGTTGTCCCACACCCGGGCCTTGAAGTGATAGGTGGTGAGCCGGGTGAGGCCCGACACGGTCAGCGAGGTCTTTGACCGGTCCGTGGTATTGAGGATGGTCTTTTGGGCGTTGAAATTGCCCTGAAGGGACTGGAAGAGCTCCAGCCGGTTGAAATCCCGGTCCTTGCTGGCCGACCAGCCGAGCTCCATGGAGCTGTCCGTTACCGAGGACGGAGGGTTTAGCTTGACGGGCACGGGAGGAGCGTTGGGGACGTACTTCATGATCATGCCGTTCCATCCGACACCTACCGCGTAGTCGCCCTGGGGCCTCACCGCCACCGCCGTGAAGGGCTGGATGGTGCCGGCGACGAGCGATCGGACCTCCGAGCGGCTGTAGTTGAAAAGCATCGCGGCGCCGCCCTCCCCCAGCGCGAGGGCGTCCCGGCCGTCCTGCATCCAGTCCGCCGCCAGTAGGTTGGCCGCCGAGGTCGTGTTGTAGTGCTTGTAGGGCCCGTGCTCCTCCATGACAACGAGGTTCCCGCCGTCCGCGGCGATCACCGCCGGCCGGAAGGATATCGAGTTGAACACCGGGCCCTGCTGGATCATCCGGCCGGGGGAGATGATCCTCCCGTTGTACTCGAGCACCACCTGCCAGCTTGTCGATATGCGGCCGGTCGGCCCCTGAACGGACCGCACGTCGCCGCCGATTATCATCGCGATGCTGTCGTTGGGACGGAAGGCCACGCCCCGGAGGGTGTACTCGGTGACGCTGGGGACCGGCGAGCTGACCAGGTCCGTGTACTTGCGCACGGTGCCGCTGTCGCCAACCACGACCGCGTAGGAGCCGTTGGGCGCCCAGGCGCAGGCGCGCAGGTTCTGGACCGTGCCGGACTGGATGTTGCTGTCGTAGGTGCCGTCCCGGTTGTACTGGACCATCGTGCCGGCGTCCCCGACCAGGAGGGCAAAGGTGCCGTCGGGGTGCCAGGCGACCCCGTTGAACGTGCGCAGCAGGCCCTTGACGCGGATGTTGATGGCGGTCAGCCTGGTCCCGTCGTAGGCCATGACCTCGCCGCCCGCGCCCACGGCCAGACACATCGTCCCGTCGGGGCTCCAGGCGGCCGCGTTGAGCGTGTTCTGGCTCCGGGCGCTGGAGAGGTTGTTGACCGTCAGGCCGTCGAAGGAGTAGACGGTGCCGGCCGTGCCGACCAGGAGCGCGGCGCTGCCGTCGGGCCGCCAGGCCATTGCCCGGGCGTTCTGCACCGGCAGGGGGAGCCCCGACGGGGCGCCTTCGGTGTCGAAGGCGTAGAGCGCCGTTTGGGACACGATGTAGGCGGTGGTCCCGTCGGGGCTCCAGCACGCGCCGTTGACGTTGACCGGGAGGGCGGTGGCGACAAGGTACAGCCCGGTGTCGTTCCAGAGGAAGGCCCGGCCCTCGAACTGGCCGTTGACGCTGTCCATGTAGCGCGCGACGAGAACGGCCGTCTCGGAATTGGGGGAGAAGGCCGAGCCGGTGAAGATGTAATTGGGCTGGCTGAAAACCCCTCTCAGGGTGTTGTTCTCGGGCCAGTACCGGAGTATCACGCCGGGCCGCTGGGGGCCGCCGGTGGATTGCGCCCCTGAAACGAGGGCATAGCTTCCGCCGGGCTCCCAGGCGACCGTCGCCAGGGCGATGTTGCCGCCGCTGGAGACCGTCGTGACCTCCCCGTCGTCTATGAGAAGGACGGTCCTTTCGGCCCCCACCGCAAGGCCCAGCCCCGTGTTGGGGTTGATGGAGACCGCGGCGAGGTCGACGGTCGTTCCGGTCGGGAGCTCCGAGAGGGCCCCGTTCTCGTACCTGAGGAGCCTGCCTCCCGTGCCAGAGATCAGGGCATAGTCGCCCGACGGGTACCAGGCCACGCCCGTGAAGCCGGCATCGGTGCCCGAATAGACGGTCGTGAACGTCATCCCGTCATAGCCCAGGAGGGTCCCGGTGGCGCCGGTGATGAGCGCCTGCTTGCCGTCGGGGCTCCAGGCCACCGCGTTGAGGTTGTTCCCGGTCGGGAAGGGGTGGATCCACTCGAAGCGGCCGAAGGACTCATCGCCGTACCTGGGTGGCGCCGCGGTCGCCCCGTCGCTCCCGGAGGACAGGACCACGGGAAACGAGCCGGCGACCATCCAGGCGGTGACCAGAATGGCGAGCAGGGGTCTTTGCATGATTCTCACCGATACGTGTTCGCTGGCGATGAGATAAGGGAGCAATGATATATATATTGTTGTAAAAATGGGTTAAGGGCAGCGGGGAGAAAGGCAGCAAGGCAGGAAGGGATGGCAGCAAGGCAGGAAGGGATGGCAGCAAGGCAGCAAGGGAGCAAGGCAGCAAGGGAAGGCAGGAAGGCAGCAAGGGAGCAAGGCAGCAAGGGACGACGGCCGTCCGTCCCTTCCTGCCTTGCTGCCCTGCTGCCTTCCTCTGCTGCCTTGCTGCCCTGCTGCCTTCCTCTGCTGCCTTGCTGCCCTGCTGCCTTCCTCTGCTGCCTTGCTGCCCTGCTGCCTTCCTGCCCTCCCTTGCTGCCTTGCTGCCTTCCTGCCTTCCTCTGCTGCCTTGCTGCCCTGCTGCCTTCCTGCCCTCCCTTGCTGCCTTGCTGCCTTCCTGCCTTCCTGCCCCTCCGCATAAATTATATAGGAGCGTATACGGTGGGGGAGCCGGCAGGTATGGCGATGAAGGCCTTCCGGGTTTCGGGGAAGTTCAAGATGGGGCACTCGACCATGAATTTCATCAAGGAGTACGCGCTCGCCGACAGGAAGCTGGTCGAGGACAAGCTCCTCGCCGAGCTGGGCTCCAAGCACCGCGTCAAGCGCCGCGACATCCTCATAGAGAAGGTGGAGGAGCTCGCGCCCGAAGACGTCGAGGACGGGTCGGTGCGCCAGATGCTCGGGAGAAAGTGAGGGGGGCTGCGACATGGGAAACGAACGGGAGCTGTCCCAGACGATGGAGGCCCTCGAGATGGCCAAGCTGCAGCTGGAGGCAATGTCCAAGGAGGCCGAGATCCTCCAAATGTCCCTCAACGAGCACATCCGGGCGCTGGAGACGCTAAAGGCCTACCGGACCGCCGGCGACGGCAAGGAGCTGCTCATCCCGGTCGGCGCCGGGACGTTCCTCCCGGCCAGAAGCACCGGCAACGGGAAGGCGCTGGTATCCATCGGGGCCGGGCTTTCGGTCGAGAAGCCGTTCGAAGAGGCCATCGCGGCGCTCGAGAAGGCCGCCGGGGAGGTGGAGCTCGAGGAGCGCAAGCTCGTCCAGAACATGAAGAACCTCGAAAAGCAGGCCCAGCTCCTCAGCCAGAGGGCACAGGCGCTCTCCCAGGCCGGGCCGGAGGGCGAGGAGGGGGCGCCGGCCCCCAAGAAGGCCCCCCGGAAGAAGGACGAAGAGGAATAGAGGTCCGGCATGTTCAATTCACTCAAGGAGAAGCTCGGCGCGCTCAGGCAGAAGATATCCTCGGCCCCGGAAAAGGAGGAGGTGAAGGAGGCGCCCGCCCCGCCGAAGGAGGAGCCCCGCAAGGCCTTCAAGAAGGCCAAGGCGGCGGCCAAGGCCGCGGCGGTCGAGGCGGCCCGGCCGGAGCCGGCCCGGCCGGCGCCCGAGCCTGCCCCGGTGATATCCGCCCCCAGGAGGGAGGAGGAGGACGAGCGCTTCACGGACGGCATTCTGGGCAGGCGGCTCAGCGAGTCGAGGGTCGGGGAGCTGCTCGACGAGCTCGAGATCGCCCTGCTGGAGTCGGATGTCGCCCTGCCCGCCGTGGAGGCCATCAAGAAACGGGTCAAGCAGGACCTCGTCGACCGGAAGGTCAGGCTCGGGACGGATGTGCCGGACATGGTGGAGGAGGCGCTCAAGGACGCGATAACGGCGGTGCTGGCGGAGCCTGTTGTGCTGCCGCCCAAGGCCCGCAGGCACCCCAGCCGCTTCGAGCCCCCCTTCTTCAGCGAGTTCGTGGACAGGCACGACAAGCCCGTGGTGCTCATGTTCGTCGGCATCAACGGCACCGGCAAGACGACGACGATAGCGAAGATAGGGCACATGCTCATGAAGCAGGGCTACTCGATAGTGATAGCGGCCGGGGACACCTTCCGGGCGGGGGCCATCCAGCAGCTCGAGAAGCACGCCGACCAGCTGGGCGTCAAGCTCATCAGGCACGAGGCCGGGAGCGACCCGGCGTCGGTCGCATATGATGCCATCGAGCATGCCCGGGCCCGCCGGCGGGATGTCGTGCTCGTCGACACCGCGGGCCGGATGCAGACCGACACGGGCCTCATGGAGGAGATGTCCAAGATAGAGCGCGTGGCCAACCCCTCCCTGGTCATCTATGTCGGGGACGCCCTGGCCGGGAACGACGCCGTGAACGAGGCGATGGCCTTCAACCGGGCGGTCGGGGTGGACGCCGTGGTTCTCACCAAGGTGGACGCCGACGCCAAGGGCGGGGCGGCGCTCTCGATAAGGTACGCCACGGGCGCGCCGGTCATATTCGTCGGGACGGGGCAGGAGTACAAGGACTTGGAGGCTTTCAGCCCCCGGTGGATGGTCGACAGGATATTCGGGGCGGGCGCCTAGCAAAGATTATTTTAATGGAGTGGCATCACAGGCCCCCGGGTCGGTGCTTGGATTGAAGATGGGCATACTGTCCCGCGACCGCCAGCTCTACACCACCAAGCGGCTGCTCTGGACCGTGAAGGAGATAGGCCACGACCCGATATTTTTAGACACGCTCAAGCTCTCGCTCGTGGTGCGCGACCGGAGCTTCGAGGTGTACTACGAGGAGGAGAATTTGGGCCAGATGGACGTCGTTTTGGGCCGCATCGGTGCCTCGATCACGGACTACGGCCTGGCGGTCATCCGGCACTTCGAGCTGGGCGGGACGCCCGTGGTGAACAGCTCCCAGAGCATCGCCGACTCGCGGGACAAGTTCCGCTCCCTCCAGGTGCTGACCAAGCACGGGATAAGGGTCCCGGCGACCATGCTCACGCGCTCCCCGGTCATGACCATGCGCTCCGTGGACCTTCTGGGCGGGATGCCCATCGTGCTCAAGATGCTCCAGGGCACGCAGGGGATTGGGGTCATGCTGGCCGAGAACCCGTCGGCGGCCGAGTCCATCCTCGAGACCTTCTGGGGGCTGGGCCACGACATACAGATCCAGTCCTTCATCAAGGAGGCCAAGGGCCGGGACATCCGGGCCCTGGTCATCGACGGCCAGGTGGTCGCCGCGATGAAGCGCGAGTCCACCACGGGCGAGTTCCGCTCCAACATCCACCGCGGCGGCGAGGGCAAGCTCTTCATCCTGCCCCCGGTGTTCGAGGAGACCGCGATAAAGACGGCGGAGGTGCTCGGGCTCAAGGTCGCCGGAATAGACATGCTCGAGTCCCACGAGGGGCCGGTGGTGATTGAGGCCAACAGCTCGCCGGGGTTCGAGGGGCTCGAGAGGGCGACCCACAAGGACGTGGCGCGGATGATACTGGAGTTTCTGGTGCGCCACGCCAGGGGGGGCTGAGCGTGCCCGAAAAGCGCGACTCCTTCCAGCTCGAGGACACGATAGTCCTTCCGGGCGAGACCCGGCACACGCGCCTGGCGGTGAGCGAGTCCTACGTCTCCACCCAGGTCGAGATACCCATAACGATCGTCAACGGCATCGCCGAGGGGCCGGTGCTGTTCGTCTCCGGCGCCTCCCACGGCGACGAGTGCAACGGCACGGGCATAGCCCGGGAGCTCATCTACGGAGTGGACCACAGCGACCTTCGGGGCGTGCTCGTGGTCGCCCCGGTGCTCAACCTTCCGGGCTTCCTGCGCAACGAGCGCTACCTCCCCGACGGACGGGACCTCAACAGAAACTTCCCCGGCAAGCCCGACGGCAACCCGGCCCAGAGGATAGCCCACGCGATATTCACCAAGATGATCCAAAAGTGCGACTTCGGCATCGACCTGCACACCGCCACGCGCGGGAGGACCAACATCCTGCAGGTGCGCGGGGACATGTCCAACAGCGAGGTGCGGCGGATCGCCCGGGCCTTCGGGTCCGAGATAGTGATAGACGAGGCGGGCCTGGGGGGCACCCTCCGGCGGGCGGCCACCGAGGGAGGCATCCCCATGATAACGGCCGAGGTCGGGGAGGCGCAGCGCTTCGAGAAGGAGCTCGTCAAGAGCGGCCTTCGGGGCGTTCTCAATGTGCTCTCGGAGCTCGGGATGCTCAAGTCCAGGACCTTCCAGCCGCTGTTCCAGGTCATTGTCAAGAAGACGGTGTGGGTGCGCGCCAACAAGGGCGGCATCCTGGAGATGATCGCCGAGCCCCGCGGCCTGGTCTCCGAGGGCGAGGAGCTGTGCACCATCACCAACCCCTTCGGGAAGGAGGTCGGGACCGTCCGGGCGCCATTCACCGGCATGGTCGTGGGCATAACGAACTATCCCATGGTTTCCCCGGGGAGCCCCATCTGCCACCTCGTCAAGCTCGACCGGACGCTCTCCACCGTGGAGGCGGCGCTGCGCAGGGAGAAGGAGGCGAAGAAGCGGCCCGCGGCGCCGAAGGCGGCCGAGGCTGAGATCGCGGCCCCGGCGGGGGCCGGGGCGCAGCCTGCTCCGGTTCCCGTTGCAGCCGAGGGCCCGGCCGCAGACCAATCCAGCATCCCCGTGGAGAGTGCAGTGCAAGAGCCAGTCCCCCAGCCGGTCCTGCCACCCCCCGGGGGCGAGGTCCTCGAGGAGCCTTTCGTCGACGACCGGCCCCTCAAGCCCGAAAGGGAGCGGCACCCTGAAAAGAAGGAAGCGGGGACCGGCGGGGCTGTGAAGGAAGGCCGGGACGACCGGGAGAAAAAGGAAGCGAAAGGGGCGCGCAGGGAACCCGGGGCCCCGGAGGACAGGCGGGACGAGCCCGCCGAGGCCTCCTCGAACGGTGAGCCGGACGGCGACGGCCGGCCGGGCGGCTACTACGAGGATTATAGCGAGGACGCGGAACCGGAAGAGAAGGAGTGACGGAAGGCGCAAGGGACGAGGCAGGAAGGCAGCAAGGCAGCAAGGGAGCAAGGGTAGGCAGCAAGGCAGCAAGGGAGCAAGGGTAGG
>Ga0194113_10007633_pt1 | contig 13441 bp, 23 predicted proteins | sample TA2MahC200mmetaG_FD_146193 | JGI IMG/M metagenome (GOLD analysis project Ga0194113, IMG submission 146193) | Freshwater microbial communities from Lake Tanganyika, Tanzania - TA2015017 Mahale Deep Cast 200m | ecosystem: Environmental > Aquatic > Freshwater > Lake | place: Tanzania: Lake...
CAACCCGATAAGGACTTTGTGAACCGGTACAATTTGAAGGGGGCTTCCGTTTACAACGCGTCGTCCGGAAACCGGATGGGTGATGAACGCGATCTCGGCAGTGAGCAGGCCTTTCAACAGCACTATGAAAAAGAAACTCAGAAGGACGAAAGTTATGGCGACTTGAAGGAGTTCTGCCAGGAATTGGCCCGGACGCGTGATCCGTTCGATTTCTTTACGCGCCGCGTCGATCTCGAGCAGTACATCAATTACCTTGCGGCCACGACGCTCGTGCAAAACTGGGACGGAGATAACAAGAACCATTTCCTCGTCTATGACGGTCGCGGTTCTAAGAAATGGTTTGTGGTTCCCTGGGACTTCGACCGCACGCTCGGCGACTATTGGGACTGGTCCTTCGACAAAGCAAATCTGTCCATCATGCTCGGGACGGAACGAGCTCCGGGGATTACCGGCTGGAACCCATGGCAGGACCGCTTTTGCGCGGTTCAAAATTGCGGACTCAATTTCTAAACCGCCTCGAGGAATTGCTGGAGAAGGAATTCACGATTGAGAAACTGTTTCCGATCCTCGACCGGCTGGAATCCGAAATCGCGGCTGAAGCAACGCTGGACCGGTCCAAATGGGGCTACGCCCCGAATTACCGCCGCGGCGGTGGCGAGGCGGGTGCGGCCGATTACCCGGCTGGAATAGCACAGGTGAAGAATTTCATCGAACAGCGCCGAGCTTTTTTGCTCCGGGAAATCAAAACGCTTCGCTAACCCGCCGGCTCGCGGCGATTGAAGGCCACAGCATCTGCATATCGAACACCGTTCCCACCGAAGATATCCAAAGCGGAACCGATCGTTAAGTGAACTCGTCCGCGGCTGACGCGCGTCACTTCTTCCAGGTCTGCTAGTGACCGTGCGCCGCCTGCATAGGTAACCGGAATGGGTGAACTCTGACTGAGCTGTTCAACCAATCGGTGGTCGATGCCTTGGCAAAGGCCTTCGACATCCACCGCATGAACCAGAAATTCATCGCAACAAGCAGCCAATCGTTCGAGCGTTTCCTTCGTTACGCGGAGTGTCGTGAACTTCTGCCAACGGTCAGTGACGACATAGTAGTCATCGCCGCGGCGCCGGCAACTGAGGTCTAGAACAAGCTGCCTTGGGCCAACCGCAGCCACGAGCTGGGCTAGACGTTCCTCATCCAAATAACCATTTCGAAAGACCCAGGAAGTGACAATGACACGCGACGCGCCTGCGTCCAGATAGCCGCGAGCGTTGTCGATGTTGATGCCGCCGCCGATTTGCAATCCTCCGGGAAATGCTGCGAGCGCTTGGCGGGCTGCTATGTCATTGCCAGGACCGAGCATGATGACATGGCCACCCTCGAGTTTGTCGTTCTTGTACAGCTCGGCGTACCAGGCGCTCGAACGTTCAGCCACGAAATTGGTGCGGACCTTAGTGGGATCGTCGCTGAACGTTCCCCCGACAATCTGTTTCACCTTGCCTTCATGCAAATCGATGCACGGTCTGAACATGGGAAAAGCTAAGAGCGAAAGTCCGACGGCGGCAAGCAAGCAAGTTGCAATTTAGCGCGCGCTGGATAACTTTGGGCGCGTTATGGAAAAACCGCCGGCTGATCCGGAATTGAAGCGTCGCGTCCAGGAATTAATCGCCTACAGAGGCGGTGGTCACAACTCCGACCTAGTCGAGGACATTGTCGAGAACGCCTTAAAGCTCCTCCGCGATGTGGAGGATCGGGGTGATGTCAAAGTCATCCAGACCGCTGTGCGTGAACTGCGCTATTCGTTCAAACTGTTTGCCCCCTTCGCTCAATCCCGAAAAGTGACTATCTTCGGCTCGGCGAGGACCCTGCCCAATAAGATCGAGTATCAGCAGGCGGTTGATTTCGCCCGAATGATGGCAGACGCTGGTTTCATGGTCATTACCGGCGCTGGGCCGGGAATTATGCACGCGGGGCATGAAGGCGCTGGCTCCGAGAAAAGCTTCGGCATGAATATTCGCCTCCCCTGGGAACAAAGCGCCAACGCGGTCATGCTCAAAGACAAGAAATTGATCACGTTCAAGTATTTCTTCACACGCAAGCTGATCTTCATACGGCACTCGGATGCCATTGCGCTTTTCCCAGGCGGTTTCGGCACGCTCGACGAAGGATACGAAGCGCTGACATTGATGCAGACGGGCAAGAGCCAAATCATCCCGTTAGTCTTGATTGACCGGCCCGGCGGCACTTACTGGAGGACTTGGGATAAGAATGTCCGCGAACATTTGTTGCGCAATCAACTGATCTCACCAGAAGATCTTTATCTGTATCAAATCACTGATGACGCAATCCAGGCGGTCAAGTGGATCACGCGTTTTTATCGCAATTTCCACTCGACCCGTTTTGTGAAGGATCTGTTTGTGATTCGACTGAAATATCCGCCGTCGCCCTCAGCCATTGCGGCGCTCAACGAGGATTTTGTGGATATTATTGCGGGCGATAAAATCCATGCGATTGAGGCGACGCCAGAAGAACGCGAGGACAACGACTTTGTGGAGTTGCCGCGCATTGCGTTTGGTTTTGATCGACGCAATTACGGGCGGCTGCGGCAGTTGATTGACGTGCTGAACAGCTACTAAATTAATTGGTTTTCACAAAGACCGCAAAGATTCCCCAGAGCAAGAGAAGCAAAAGCACGAGCAAGGCGATGAACCGATTCCGAGCCACGCGTTTCTCATAGCGCAGGGGGCGAAGTCCCTTGATGCTTCCGGCGGCCAGGTAGCTGACTAGTTTCGGATTGTTGGCGGGCGGACCTCGAAAATGGTTTTGCAGACGCCGCCAAGCTGCTGCGAGATCGCACTTGCGAACGCCCAGGTCATTGTAATGGGCTGGGGTCTCGGCCTCGGGTGCAACGTTCATTTTGCGTCGGTCAACCGCTTCGAAGATTGGCTCGCCGGAACCCGAATGTGTTTCTGCAGAATCGGAACTAGGCTGATGATGTGGCAAAGCGGTGGACCGCAATCTAGGTTGCGATTTTGATTGCTCCACTTTCGCGTTGAGATTCTTGATTTGCGCCTCGAGCCGCGCGATCTCAGCATTGAGCAACCGGGACCGATCAGAGATGGGATCGCGTTTCTTTTTGAAGAATCCCATACACGGGACGATTATTGGCGGAGCAAAAAGAAAAATGTGAGGCCCAACGCCAACAAACCAATAACCACTATCGGCCAAGTCAGGGCTAATCCCAGCTTGCACAACTGGCCGAAGGTGTGCCCTTCAAGAAGGGATGCCACGGACTGAGCTGATGCTTTGGCTTCGACCGGCGCCTGTGGCGTCCCATTTAGGAGAGGCCACTTCAATCGTGCAGCGTTCCATTCCATGCGAGAGTTCTCGATCGTGGTCAGCGCGCGAGTCAGTTCCACGTTCCAGTTCTCCTGCGTCCAGCTTTCATCTTGAATGGACTGCACTTTGCACAGCGCTTCGCGCAAGTCGGCCAGCGTTTTAGACATTTGTTCGGCGTCACGACGCGCCGCAAATTCGCTTTCTTCCAACAGGCCAACGCCACGAGTCAGATTCTGGAGCATTTCGTTCCGGCCGGTCTGAAACTCAATCCGCCTGCGGCGCGCCTCTTCGAGCGAGGCCCGTTCGCGTTCGAGTTCTTCCTGAGCGCGGCGCAATTCACCGAGTTTGTGGTGAGCCTCGTTCACTTGAGTCTCGAGTTCCTCGCGCGTGGGCGGTCGATTTAGCACACTGGAGGCCGTGCGCATCTGCGCAGCTGTCGCCGGATACGGTGATTTAGCGCTTTGATAATCGCTATCCACGAAGTCCGATTCATCGAATTGTGAGGCCATGCGCGGACTTTAGTGCTGAGCACCGAACGTGTAAAGAGATGAAGCGAACGAGGTCGAACACGACAAGCCTAGGGAGTGAAGAAAGCAGTGTTTAGCTCATTGAATGCAAGATCCAGCACCCGTGCCCGTTGATTCCCCCGACTCAATAAGACGACGCAAGCGATTGAGAGCCGCATCAGCTTCCTGGCCTTTCGCAGGAATGAAATCGATTAACTCCGCTGGCGCTCTTGTCTTGCCGCATGGCGGAATCGGGCGCGGCCCAATCGCGCCAACGATAGGGCGGCTGCAGCGATGGGGTGAATGGCAAGGCAAGCGCGGAGGCTTCCTCGGCTTCGTGCGATTCGCGTTCGTCCAGGATGCGGAGAAATAGAATCCAAGTCAGTTCTGGGACGTATTTCATGGCCCCGGCGCAATTCGAACGCCGCATGACGTCGCAGATGGATTTCACCGCGGCATTCAGCGATTGCTGCGTGGCGTGTTTCTTGCCATTTGGTTTTTCTCGTTTCATTCCGCTGCGCGCAATAACGCGGTGAACCCAGCCTGCTGAAAATGTTCATCGTCGCTGGCCGCTTCGCGGATACCTTCCGCCTCCATGGCGAGGAACGAGGCGCAATCAGTAAGACTCCACGGCTTGTCCAGGCGGGAAAGGTATCGGATCAGCGCTTGTCCAAACTGGAAGCTGGTCTGCGGAATAAGAACAACTCTTGGATTGTCTTTTATCGGGCGAACGTACTCGCCCGCGGCGCGGCGCGGCGCCTCTCCCTTTTCAGCGAAGTAATTCAGAACTTCCGTCAGCACCATTTCCGTTGAGACCAGGCAGCTGGAGTCGAGTCTTTGTCCGAGCGCCAGGGCTCGGGCATGCAAAGCATCCGGAGGATTTAGAAGCGCGATCAGATATCCGGCATCGAGAAATACCCGCCGCATGATCAGTCCTTTTTAGGCGCTCCATAGAGGTAATGATGAAGATTCTCTGCTCCATCTCGCGGCACCTTCTCCCATTCCTCGGGGGGGACCTGCGCCGCAATCTCCTCGGCGATCTGCCAGATCGGCTTGGCAGTGGGATCGAACGGAACTTCTCCGGCCCCTCGAATCTCCAAGTCCATAACTTTGGTCACCGCTTTCATCCTCCCGTCTGGCTGGAACTCAGCGGTTCCTTTAACCCGCAACCGGCGGCTGACATGGTCACGCAGGGTTTCAGTAACCACGGATTCTTGTTCGGGAGAGAATCTGGGCGGGATCTTCGTGCCGTCATCGAGTTTAAGTTCAAACCGGCCAGTCAGATCCACTGCGCGAACTTCCCCACTAAGATCGATCCGGTCAATATAGCCTTCGGCGGCAAACTTCAGTAATTGCTCACGAGACCTCGGCGAGTAGGACGCCTTGAGGGAGCCCTTTTCGGGTCGCAACTCGATACATTCGTCTTCGCGCAAGGTCTTTCCATAACCCTCGAAGAGAGCGATGACTTTTTTGGGGAACTCGTGCGGCAGCAGTTGCTCGGAATTTGCAGCTTCGATGGCTTCGGTGACGAGCAGCACAGCCTCGTCCAGTTCATCTGGCTGCTCAGTCTGAAACATGTCCGGCTGGCTGGTGATTTCGATCTCTCGGAATATAGGCACAGCCGCACTGCCGTCTTTCAGTTCATAGAATTTCAGACAGAGAGAATCCTCGAAATTCTTTGGCAACCGATCCCGGTCGGGATGATGCCGTCGCCAAAGCTCCTTGGCCGTGGAGACAAGCAGTTCCTTATATATAGGCGTAGAGCTCGGGCAACACGTCGAGGTCCAATCCGTGGTCCTCAAAGCGTTTTCCTTTGAACGTGTGCGTCACTAGTTGTCGCTTCATTTTGGTCATAAGCGGCTGCTTCTAACACTTATTCTAAACCTGCTGCTGAACCAATCCAAATTCACAGTCGCCCGCTGAACGCTTCGCGCAAAAGCGCCGCGGGCAGTTTTTCGATCGCGCCTAACTTTCTCTGCAACCCCTCCTTAAATTGACGAATCTCGCGAACTTGTGCTGTGAATCTTTGCTGCGACGACCAGTCAGGAATTCGAATTTGGGCAGGAGCCAGGCGCTTAAAGAGAAGACGTTCACGGACCGCGCCTCGGGCCAGCGATTTGATAAACTCCGCGCCATAGCTCGATCGGAACCAATAATAAAACCAGCGCGCGTCCAATTTTTTCTCCACGGGTCGCATCACAACGTAGTCCGGGCTGGTGATGCCGGGAGTGTCCTGGTCGTCGATCATGGCAATGGACCCAAGGAGAATACGCATTGGATTGGAAAAGATCGTACCCAATCGCACCGGCTTGTAGCGTTCTGGATTCTTTCCCACCGGGTCCTTTGCTGGCGCCAAGCCGCTTCGAGTCGCGCCCAGAACAGGATATTTCGCCCAATCGCCGCCGATTCCTTCTGTCACTTCGCGCAGACATTCATGCAATGGCGGTTCTGTCGATCGACTTAACGATTCATGGAGTAAGGCATCAACCAGCAAGTCAGATGCTTTCAACTGTTCTTCCAGACTGCTTCGGGCGCGTTCTACTTCGGCAAGCAGCGTCCGCAGTCGGATTGCTATGCGCTCCTGCTCCATACGGGAGGGCACTGGAACGCGCTCCTCCCGCAAGACGTCGCTGTTAAGATTGGGCTGATTCCCTCCACGGTGTTCGGTTTGGCGACGCAAACGCTCATAACTATATCGAAACCAATACTGCAAAAAACTCGGGATCAAATCGATGATTTGGTAGAATTGCGAAACATGGTTGGTTTGTTGTTGCTTCGCAGTCCAATAGTCCGGTCCTGCCGCGTGTCTGCCCCTGACCACACATGGCGATAAGAAGCGTTCGCTTTGGAAGCAATCTGAGGCTCGTCTCCTTCAATGCAACTGCGCTTACGCACTCCTCTGTTTCGTGATTATCCCATCAATAAGCTCACCGGTTTTTACCCATGGTATCTTGCCGTCGAAGAATTCCTTGCGACCTCTTGATGGTGTGGTTCCGCTGCACGTTTCCGCGAGGTCTTGAATTTTTAGCCAGTCCCAATGAGGTCTTTGGCAAGGCATCCCATGCCTCGCGAAAATCCAGCAAGCCGCGCCCGGCCGCCAAGCCCAGCACGCCAAGGGTGCCGACCACAGTTCACCCTTGTCCGCGAGCCGTAACGCGGCCATCCAGCTCATCCATCAGCAAGGCGTCGGCCCGCAGGGTCTTGGCCAGCAGAATGGCTTCCGTCTCGCCGCGATGAAGTGGGACGCAAAATGACGCATCGCCCCTGACCTCGTGAAGCTGAACCCATGCCGGCAGCGTGAGCGCAAAGTTTCCGACAATTTCGGGCGCATCTCGCGCCATGAGTTCATCACGCACTGCTGTTGGAATGTGTATCGAGCCAAAGAGATTTGGAAGCGCTCTCTCCTCACCTACGATCACAAAGTAATTCAGCGGCGAGGTGTTGGAAACGACCGTCAGTTATCGCCGCCCAACCGGTTGATAGCGGCCAGTTCGGCTTCAATTTCCTCGGCGGGCCATTCCCTTTGGAGATGATGTCGGGCCACCAGTTGTTCGAAAGCAATCCTGCTCGTGATGCCGAGATCGCGCATGGCTTCCACCTCACTTAATGACCCGTCGCGGCAAAGTGAACAAATCAACTTCTCGAGGCCAATTTGGCTGAGGTTGTTATCCTGCTGACGTAACTTTTCAGCAGCGTCGTCGGGCAATTGAATGGCAATCTCAACCGGCATAAAACGTTTGTGTCAATTTAGAGCGTTCTCACGCGACGAACAGGTTTTCCTTGGTTTTGCGGATGAGTTCGTCCGGCTGACCGCCCTGTTTGAGTTGCTGGATAGGCTTTAGAACGCCGATGGTTTTCCAGATTTCTTTCGCTTCGAGCGCGGCGGTGCCGGCTTTCTCGAATTGCTTCACGATGGCGCGGATGACCTTCACCGAAGGCTGCGGCAATTGGATGAGCCACTCCGGTTTCTCGCCCTCGAACTGCGCCGCCCGTTCCGCGCGAGTCATCGGTTTGATTCCGTACGCGAGCGCGGCCAGAATATCGAACTCGTCGTAAGCCCCCATCTGCGCGGCTTCGCTCACAATTTCGGGCAATAGATTTTGCGCGCGCAACTCTTTCATCACCTGTTCGCGCTGGACCGGATCGAGCCACTTCGCGCGAAAGTCGGCGAGCGTGGGAACGGCGGCGAGCAACTGCTTTACGAGTTCGTCGCGGTATTCTTCCGGAGTCACACGCTGCAAGCGGCCATCTTTGGTCAGCAGATCGAAGCGTCCGACGGAAGAAAACAATGTTCCGCACGCGCGGCACGTTCACGCCGGTCGTGAGCAGGTCTTTCGTGGTGGCAATAATATGCGACTTGGCGCGTCCACGAAAATCGGGAATGAGCGCCTGCCCGTTCACCAAGGACATGCACTTGAATGCGTAATGCTGGATCCGTTTTTGCCCGCTGTCCTGGTAATAACGAAAGTAATCGCGGCCCTTCTTGTAGGACGTTTGCAGCAATTTGAGTTCGGGCGTTTGCCGGCTCAAGCCGCGCGTGTTGAGATACCGCTCAACCAGTTCGTCCGGTGTTGGGAATTTGCCCAACGGTTTCGGTTCGGAAGTCACGCCCGTTTCCTCGTCGTATTCGATGAACAAGTGACCATTTGACGAAAAGACGAATGGAACATGGTGCAGTGCACCAACGCGATAGCCTTTGCCCTGTTGCAAGCCGTGTTCAGGCGCCAAACCTTCGTGTTTGGCTTCCAGAATGGCGAGCGGAATGGGTTCTGTTCCTGGCGTGAGCGGATGCCGGAGAACGTAATCCGTTCGACCTGTCGGACGCCGCCTGGCGTGGTGATTGACGATGTCGATCGGCTTGGCCGTTTCCTCCACGCGAATGTCCGCACGTTTCCATTCGCGCTCACCGAGAGCGGGATCGATTAACTCGAAACGAACCTGTGCTTCGCTGCGCTGCATCGTTGTGCGACGACTCGCGCAGGGTACAGAGCAAAGAAGGATAAGTCGAGCGAAGCAAACCAAGCAACCAAGCAAACCGCAACTGAGTTGCCTGCAGCCCATAGATAGTTGTGTGTCTGTTCAGCGATCCACCTCTTTGCCACGGCTCGCGATGCAGTAGAACTTTCATCAGCATCGCTCCAGGAGTCGTTGCATTTGCGAGAATCGGCTCCTGGCTGCGGGCTACAGCTCGAATTTCACAAGCTTGCGCAGTCCTATTTTCAGCGGCAGCCAGCCCAGAGCGAGCGAGAGAACGCCAAATCCGACCGTGCAGGAAATCATTTGGTCGGTCGTCTGGCGGCGCGACCAGGGCGAACCTATCGCCAGCAACGTCACAGAGCTCACGATGTAGAGAAAACTAAGAACTAAACAAAAGGTCCCGCCAAAGCCGCTGACGATTTTGCTGGGGTTATCCTCTTTGAAGTTCGGATAAAGGGCGCCCAAGCCGACGGCCAGTCCATTCAGTGTGAAGGTCATGGCCGCAACGGCGCATGTGAAGTACAAGGTGCGTTCCCAGGGCATCCTTAGCATGTAACATGAGAGCCAGATCAATCCGATTGTCACGGCGAGCGATGCGCCCGTCGCCAGCGCAAATTTGGCTTTGACCAAGCGCGGCAAACCGATTGGCGCCAAGCCCACGATCCAGAGCCTCTTGCCTTCCAGCGAGAATTGTGGATAAACAAAACGCGTCGTCAACGTGGCGAGATTAAGGGAGCACGCTCCGAGGTTCAGGTAAGAGACGAGGTTCATCCAAAATGGGTTGGTCAATTGGTGGGAGAAATGGCGAAGGTTAATGATATAGACGCCCAGCAATCCGAACAGGACGAGAGTTTGCCCCCACTGCGTTGTGTCCCGCCAGAACAGGCGGATATCTTTGGTCAACAAAGCTCGCGTCTCAGACCTCAGCCAAAACAATTTGTTCAGCGCGGATTCCACCGGGCCGGCCGCAAAGTTGCACGAACGCGTGCGATTCCTCCAAGCCCGAAACCATCCCCACCGGCTGAGGACGCTGCCTCTGCTTTGCACCGTCGAAGCAGCATCATAAAATACGTTGCCCATGCGAGTGAAGGTGAGGCATCCGAAGAAGAGCACGTGGCTCAGAAGAACCAGCGCAAAGAAACCCGCCGTCGCCAATGCTCCTTCCGCCCAATGCAACACGCCGGAAGAAAGCCAATAACTGGGCAATAACGGATACTGGGCGAAACGTGTTTTTGTGAGCAGCCGGTCCAGCACAACGAGGACACGCGTCTCGAGGGCTTCATCGGTGACGGGTTCCGGTTTTAGCCAGAAAATAGCGCTCACGAGCGAGGCCGCGGCCAAGAGGAGGGCCGTGATTTGAAAGGCACGCCGATCCATGTAGCGCGCTAAGTTGGCTGCCAACCACGAGCCGGCCACGGCGGGCAGAAAAACGAACAAGGCTATCAGCACTATGGTCATCAAATAGAAATGCCAAGGCACGCGGTGGGTGAGACCGTAAGCAGCCAGCAACGGTGCGATCAAAAAAAGGAAAGCCCACGACGCGAGCAACGCTGATTCCAGAAACTTCCATCGAAAGATGGCCTCGAAAGGCACGGGCAGCGACATCAGAAAAGAAGTCTCACGATTTCGAAACAGGTTCGTGTAGCTGATGATGAGATTGCTGAACAACAACAGAACAAACAAAAAAGCAAACAGCAGGAACAACAGCCGTTCCGTCAGAAGCGTGCCTAAACCCGGAAACGTTTTGATGAACCTCAGGCCCTTGTAGAAAAGCCAGAAGGAGAGGCTTGCATAACCGACGATGGACAACCCAATTAAGCCTGTAAGCAAACGGGATTGGTCGCGGACTGATTTTAGCCGCCGCCAAGCTTGCAGCGCGTTGACCTTGATCAGCAACGCCAAGGGCGTTGGCAAACCACTCGTTTGGGAGTGAGCGCTCACGATGCCCTCGCAATTCTAATCCTAATCTCGCCGGAGCTAGCTCCGTGGAGAGTAAGAGCAAGATTAGGATTACGAGGAAGACTCATCGTTGACTTACTCAAAATTGCCAATGCTATTGGAGCGCGGCAGGTACTTCGGACAAGTTAGCTTCCTGCGACGTCAATGTGAGAAACGCCTTTTCAAGTGCTCCAGGCACTCCGCTTTGCCGACGAAGTTCGTCCCGTGTCCCGACCGCAATGAGCCGCCCTTGGTGAATAATGGCAATCCGGTCCGCCATTTCCTCGGCGACACTGAGTTGGTGCGTTGAAAAAAACACGGTCATACCGCGCTCGGAACGTTCCTTCAGGATATCCTTTACCACGCGTGCGTGCTGGGGATCCAATCCCACCATCGGTTCGTCAATGACAAAGACTTCGGGATCGTGGAGCAAGGCGGAGACGATGGCGATGCGCTGCCGCGTGCCGTGCGACAATCCTTCAATGGGTTTTGCCAAATATGGCTCAAGATTGAACCGCGCGATGAGATCTCGAACCGAAGTTTGCAGCCGTGCTTCGTCCATCCGAAACAATTGACCTGTAAATCGAAAAAATTCCCAAGGCGTCAACTTGTCGTAAAGGAACGGAAAATCGGGCACGTAAGCCATTCGCTTGCGCGCCTCCAACGGTTGCATCTGAACATCGAAGCCCGCGACACGCGCGGTTCCGGAAGTTGGTTTGATCAATCCCGCGATCATTTTGATCGTGGTCGTTTTGCCGGCCGCGTTTGGCCCGAGCACGGCCAGGAATTCCCCGCGGGGCACGACCAGATTGATGCCATTGACCGCGGTCAAGTCGCCAAAGCGTTTTACGAGGTCGATCAGCTCAATCATGCCTTCTTTCCACGACCGGGCAATAGGACAGGCATCCCGCCTGTCCAGCATTTGCGGACACTAAAAGCAGGACAGGAGAGACGCACTGTCCCACCCGGTCTATAGTCCCGATGCATGGCAAAGCAAATGGGAACTTTCGCGCGTTGCTGAGGATCGCCTGCATACGTGCAAACCTACAAATTCACCAGCGCGTCGTTAAGAAGAACGATGTCGTTGGGAAGTTCGACGCGCAGGATTTCACCGACGCGGCTGACGATTATCACGGCCTGGTATCGATCCAATATCTTAGCCTGCAAGCGATACACGCGCGCCTTGGAATTTCCGACCTTCAACCAATCGTTGCGCGCCTCCCAGGTTAGGCCAAGCGCCACGCTCCTGGGCGATTGACTCCATTGCGGCAAAAAAATCGCTGTGAAAGGAAAACCTAGCTCGCGCAACAGCTTTCCAGGGTCCGCGAGTTCCTCAAATGTTAGAGTGCGCTCCCATTTGCCATTTTCGTCGTCGTGGGCAAGCTTCAACGTCTTCTCGGCGGCAGCCGTTTGAAGTTCCCAGACGCGCGGACGCGCGGTCACGCGAACGCCCAGTTTTTTCCACGCGTGCTCGGTGGAGAAGTCACCGTCAAATTGAAAGCGCAGCCTTTGTCCAGGTTCCTCGAGCAGAAAATTCCCTTCCAAATGAACGGTGTAGCCCGTGAGCCGTTTGATTCGGCCTTCCGGCTGAAATTCTTCGCTTCCCACTTTGCCGGTCGCCAATTCTTCACCCACGTTGGCCTGCCATCGACAGTAACCAATCTTTTCATTCCGATGAAGAATCTCCAGAGCTGAATCATCCGGAGCCGTCAGGATTTTATCCAACACAACATTGACGGGGACCGCATGGCCCAATTCGGTTTGACCCCTAAATTCCAAGCGCCAGAGCAGGGCATTCATCACCACCCAGAAAACGGCGATAACCAGAAAGCAAAGGCGGCTCAGCATGGGGATCAGTTTCTCGCTGCCGGCAGAATAATCACTTGCCCCGGTCTCATCCGCCGGGGATCCGCGGCAATCCCGGGATTAGCCGCTTTCAATGCGTCCAATGAAATCCCCTTCTCCCGCGAGATCCGCGCGAGCGTTTCGCCGGGCTTGACGACATAAGTTCCAGCCGAGCCCGATGCCGGGCGTGACGCTTCGGGCGTTGGCCTCGATGAGGAAGGCTGTGGCGTCCGCGCGCTGGAACGATCTGTGAGAAGCCCAGGTCCAGTATGTTGGACGCTCGAACTTGGAGAGGGAGCTGACCTGTTGGTCAGAACTTGCGCCTGCGCTTTCGAAAGCTCCGCTTTTAGTTCGTCATTTTGCTGGCGGAGGTTCGCGTTTTCCCGCGTCAACCGATCAAGCGCCGCTTGGTCCTTCTGGTTCACCAGAGCGTAAGAAACCGTCCTGGCCAGTTCCACCTTGCACGAGAGAATCCGCTGGCGCACGCTCTCCGCCACGTGCGATTGTGGGCGGAGCTTGAGGTGCCGTTCCAGATGATAAATGGCGGCCGCGTGATCGTTCATCGGCTTTTCGTAAAGCAACCCCAACTCCAGATGCGCCGAAGCCGATCGCGGGTTCGCTTCCAGGGCTTTCTCGAAGGACTCGATAGCGCCTTTCTGATTTAAGGCGTTGGCGCGGCGTTTGCCTTCCAAAAAATGCGGATTCTTCTGCTCATCCAACTCATTCTCAGTCAATGGGGAACACCCGATCAGCCAAAACCCGAGCAATCCTGGCAGCAATAGACGCACAGCCGCTGACGAAAAAGTCATGGCGCGAACCTAAACGAACTGACCATAGACTGCAAT
>Ga0194113_10007637_pt1 | contig 13434 bp, 12 predicted proteins | sample TA2MahC200mmetaG_FD_146193 | JGI IMG/M metagenome (GOLD analysis project Ga0194113, IMG submission 146193) | Freshwater microbial communities from Lake Tanganyika, Tanzania - TA2015017 Mahale Deep Cast 200m | ecosystem: Environmental > Aquatic > Freshwater > Lake | place: Tanzania: Lake...
ATCGTCCGGAGGCCTCTTGCTGTCCGCCGCGCTGGGAATTTCGGGTATTGCGGCCTTTGCCATACACCTCACCTTTATCCTCCGAGGTCGGACCGAGTTCAAGACCTTCCCCTCGTTGTTGCTTCTCTGCGCTACTCTCGTGGTTTCCGTTATTCAATGCGCGCTGGTGGCATATGTCTATGCCTAACAGGCGACATGCCCATAGGCGTTCATCTGAGATGCTGAGAAGTATTCCGAACTCCCCCTCACCCTCCCCTCTCCCGCCAGGGGAGAGGGTTTTACAACTCCCCTCCCTTGATGGGAGGGGGAAGGGGGAGGGTGGTAAGCGTTTGTTATCCCAGCGCTTATTGCTTATTTGAACGCCTATTCCACCAGGAGTGGCCGATCATACATTCCGGCATTTTCCGATGCTTCCAAAGGCTCCCTTGAGCTGTTGACCACGGATCGTAAGTCTGGTACAAGAACATAGTGAGGACAGGAAATCGTCTCGCCGCGCACCTTCCGATCCCGTGGGAAGTGAATCCCTCCCCGGGATTTTTAAGTGGTGTATGATGGCTGAATTCCTAAAGTAGTTGCCAAAGGAAGAACGCTGTTCATTACCCGTCACCCGGGCGAAAGCCGGGGTCCAGTCCCGCGCTGAACGCGGGATTAGAAAGACTGGATTCCTGCTTCCGCAGGAATGACGGATTCGGGGGCCTCGGATCGGATACAACTTTTGGCAATGATTATAACTTGTTGTTGTGAGAGACTTAAGAACGAGGTGTGAGTGTGAGCAAGCGGCCCATATCCCTGGACGGACATCGGAAACTCAAAGAAGAGCTGGATCGCTTGGCGCGTGTGGAACGGCCCAAAGTGACCAAAGAGATTGAGATCGCGGCCGGTCATGGCGACCTGTCGGAAAACGCGGAATTCACGTACGCCAAGGAAAAACTGGGCTTGCTCGACGCGCGCATCCGTGACCTTCAGGAGCGGCTGGCCACGTGTGAAGTGATTGATTTGCGGAATCGTCAAGCCACCGACAGGATTGTATTCGGCGCAACAGTCACGTTGGAAGACGTGGACTCCAGCGAGCAGAAAAGCTACCAGCTCCTGGGACAAGACGAAGCCGACATAAGCCGCGGGACCATCTCCGTCACATCTCCCCTCGGGCGCGCGCTCATCGGAAAACAGGCGGAGGACGTGGTGGAGGTCAAGACGCCCAACGGCCTCCGAACCTACGAGATTATTGACGTGTCCTAATGAAAGGCCCGGGCGGCTGAAGGCTCAGCGCTCGGTTGCATAAGTACGCGTCGTAAACAGGGCTCTGGTGTGACAGGCGTCTCGCCTGTCTATTACGGAACGACAGGCAGAGCTTGCCCCGGACTAGATCCGGGGATTCCAGCCGCACCAATCCCCCCCCGACATACGGCGCCTAAATTAGGAAACGAAGCCCTTAAGTCCATTTGTCCTTTAGGCGGTTTTTGCTCCTCCGGATCGCTATGAATCGAGAGAACTCCACCCAAGCCGAACCCCGGGCAGAACCCAAGGCGCTCATTCTTTGCGACTTTGACGGCACAGTGTCGATCAGAGACACGGTGAATCGTCTGGTTCGGGATCACGTTTATTCCGCGGAGTGGCGGCATCATGTGAAGCGGTACTTGCGCGGCGAGATAGGCTCGCGCGGGGTGTACGAAGCGGTCGCGCCGCTCATGCGCATGACCGAGCGCGATCTGGAGGAGTTTGTCCGAAGATTTGCGCTGCTGGATCCACATTTCCCCGCTTTCCTGGATTGGGCGCGTTCAAAGGGTATCGACGTAAAGATCGTCTCGGACGGATTCGACGGCACGATCAGGACGCTCTTCCGCGATCACGGCATTGACGGGCTCGATGTGTTTGCCAACGCGCTCATCCTGGAGCCGAACGGGCAGGTTCACATGGCGTCACCCCACGCGGATCCTGAGTGCGGCGTTTGCGGAACGTGCAAGCTGGGCGTGCTGAAACAATTCAGGCCGCAGTACGACAAGATTATCCTCATCGGCGACGGCGAATCCGACCGCCATGTGGCGAGCCACGCTGATCTGGTGATCGGACTGAAGGACCTCTTCGTATACTGCGCGCGCGAAAGCCTTCCCTCAATTCGCGCAGACGGTTTCCGGGATGTTCCTCTGCTCCTCACGCGGCGCATCGAGGCCGTCACCTTCGATATGGACGGCACTCTTGTGGATTCGATCGATACCATCGTCGATGCGTTCAACCATATGTTTGTCCGCATGGGCTATCCAACGATGAGCAAAGAGGAGGTCGTCAGGAAGACCTCCATATCGCTGGTGGACTTTGTTCACTCGTATCTCAAGCCGCACGAAACAGAAGAGGCGATCGGGATCTTCCGGGAGTATTACGACGCCATTTACATGGAAAAGACCGGGCTGCTCCCGGGCGTGCTGGAAACCCTGGAGAATCTCGACGGCGCGGTCATCGCAGGCGTGGTGACCAATAAGCGCGGGCCGTATGCTCGACGTCTGGCGCAACACTTGGGTTTCTCGCGCCACATGACTCGTATTATCGGCGCTCAAGACGGGTTCAAAGCCAAGCCTTCGGGCGAGATGTTCGAGGAATTCGTGAAGTCTGCAGGGACAAACAAAGAAACGACCATCTATGTGGGAGACGCGCCCCTGGACGTCCAAGCTGCGGCCAACGCGGGCATAGACTGCTACGCCATTGCTAATTCGATTTTTTCCGCAGAAGAGCTGGCCATCTCCGGCGCGCGCCGCGTTCTCAGCCACATCAGCGAGCTACCCAACGCTCTGGGCCCCGAGCTATGAATTTGGAGTGCCGTGCGCTTAAAAGCCTGTGCTATCACAAGGTAACGAGGAGACCGTTTTTTTCGGGGAACCCAGGGATGCCAGTGGTGTCCGAATAAGCAACCTACCTACATCTAGGAGAAACTTTGGAATAGGAAGGCCTTGGTGTCCCTACCAGTGCACGAGGGCCTTTCGTTTGTACGGGGCCGCGCTCGTCCACACCGCAATCCGCGCCTTGCGCCAATTCGCTTTCAAACGAATCACCCGTGAGCGGCTGAGGTTGGGGGTCTGGTTCACTACGAATGACGCTGAGCCGTCAGATCTTCGTTCACCTGACCCCCAACCCGCTGCCCATGCCGTATTGCCTCTTTGAACGCAACTTGGTTTTACGCGCCCGTTATTTCCGGAGCATCTCCGCTACGATTTTGGCGGCGATGGGGCCCTGCCCCGGAGGCTCGAGCATCCGTCTGATCCGACGAAACCCGCTTTTCATGGTCTGCGTCAGGTTTTGGTCCAAGCGGAACCTGGTCAGCCATTCCGCGAGGTTTTCGGGCGCTGCGCGGTCCTGCAGCGCTTCGGGAACGAAGAGCGCTCGTCCGCACTCCTGGCAGGTTATGGAGATCCCGTGGGCCTGCATCTCCGCAATGGGACCCGGTCCAAAGGTTTCCTCCTGGATGGAGAGCACATTTGCTATCGCGAGATGCACGTCCTTTTCCATGAGCAGCGGGTGAATCACCTTCAACCCGAACCACCAGGTAATTGGATCCACAACGTACACCACGGCGTGAGGCATCCCGCAGAGCGCGGCCTGGAGCGTCGCCGTGCCTGATGTGACCAGGCCGCTATCCGCGGCGGCCATAATCCGGGGGGCTTCCACAGAGTGAACGCGGACCTCAATAGGATAGTCCGCGAGAATGCTCTGCACGAGTGGTTTGAGATGCTCCGCGGCCAGCGGCAGAACGAAGGACGCGTCGGGAAACTTGCGCGCAAAAAGCTCCGCGGCCCGGGACATTCTCGGCAGCATTCGACCGATCTCCGCGGGTCTGCTCCCAGGGACAAGAGCCACCACGTAAGAGTCTTCGTTGAGTTGCAACTCGCGGCGAAGAGAAGTTCGATCCCAGTTTTCCGGGATGTCTTTCACCATGGTGTGTCCCACGAAGACCGACTCAACCCCGGCTTCCCGGTATAGGCGCTCCTCAAACGGGAAGAGCGTCATCATTTTGTCCACCCGACGCGCGATCGTGCGTATCCTCCCTTTTCGCCAGGCCCACACCTGCGGACTCACGTAGTAACAGACCGGCGTACCCGCTTTGCGAGCTATCCGGCATAACCGCAGGTTGACATCCGGATAATCCACCGGAATGAAGAGCTGATGCTTGCCGCTCCTCAATTCGTTCTTCATGACCCGATAAGCTGAGAGGATGTTGCGGACTTGGCGGAGACCTTCGCCCAGCGCAATCGTGTTTATTTCACGGTAGTGGCGCAGGACCTCCATCCCTGCCTGCGCCAGCCTGTCTCCCCCTATTCCGGAAATGCGCACGTCCGGGACAAGTTCTTTAAGATCCCGCACGAGCGCGGCCGCGTGATAATCTCCCGAAGCCTCTCCGGCGAGAAGCAGTATTGACTTTGTGGTCATGAACTCCAAAACCCTCTCGTCGCGCCAAAGTGGTGGCAGTAAAGCCAATCCTGAATTCTTAGTCAAGCAGGCCGGCTTGTGTCGGGAGAAAATCCCCCCTTCCTCCCTTTTGGAAAGGGGGTGCTTACTGCTTTTCCCCCTTTTCTAAAGGGGGATACAGGAGGATTTTCGACGCGATAAAACCCAGCAGGGTTTTTTCTTGTGCCCCGCGTAAGTGAATGCTTACACCGCATGTGGGATAACGCATGAGCATTTGTCCTTTTTGTGCTATAATATTTGAAGAATGAGTGGTCATGCAGCGTGGTGATTCATGTCCAAACTGCAAATCGTAAAATCGGACGCCCATGCACAGGCCATCAAGGAACGGGACGAGTTCCTCGACAGCCATCCTGAGCTGAAAGCGCTTCAAGCGGAAATCGACAAGCGCCTGGACAATGCGCAAAGCCCTCACAATAGGCTCGTTCTCATCCACGATCTCATGATGAAGTCCTTTCAAGAGCTGCACACCAAGCTCGGATTGCTTTCACGGAGAGGACAATCGGCTGACCCCGAGAGTCGCGGGCAAGCGGACGGCTGAGACGGCCCCGTCCCGTACGGCGGTTAGGCGCAGAAGCATTCCTTCCTCAGGTATATACATACGCGTCCGCGCATGAGATCCTTGCTAAGGGGGCACGACGCTCCGCGCCCAAGAGGGAAGTATGAATTGCGCTCATGAGACGTCAATGGGCCACCCCACACTCGGCCCATGCGCGGAACACAAGCCTTGAATCCATCGGCTGACGTCAGAAGAGTGGTCCTGGCTCTGGCCTCGGGTCTCGTCCCTGAACCGGGGATCTGCAGCGAGTGGACCACGGACCATTTGAAAGTAGTGCGCGCGGAAAGTGTCAGTCCCTGGTTATACATATCCTTGAAAGATCACACGGACGTCGGCCTGGACCCAGCGATTCTCGCGGACTTGCGGCAGGATTATCGAGCCTCGGCCATTCGCGTCATACAGAGGGAAGCGGCTCTACGACAGCTTTTGGTTGCATTCGATTCTCACGGCATTCCGTTGCTACTCCTCAAGGGCGCGTACCTGGGCCGATTTGTTTACAACGATCCTGCCCTCCGGCCCATGCTCGACCTGGACTTGCTTGTTCGAGACGAACACTTTGAACAGGCCTGCGAAGAACTGGAACGCCTTGGTTACCGTCTCTCGGTTGAATTGGACCCTGAGGAAGAGCGCCTGCTGAAGTTGCCCAGAGTTTACGGGTATTCCGGATCTCCTCCAGAATTCATTGACCTTCACCGCTGTATCCGGTCAATGGGTTACTACGAGCTTCGTTCCGACATTCTTTGGGACAATGCGATCGAAGGCGAACTCTATGGTTGTCGGGTCTTCTATCTTTCACCCGAACTTAATTTTATTCACCTGGCGCTTCATAATTTGAATCACCGTGGGGACCTTAGAGATTGGGTGGACCTTGTGCTGCTGATGCGCGCCCTGAATCCGGATTGGGACCGACTCATTGCGTTGGCCCGCTCTTTAGGAGTAATGCGGCCTCTGTTCTGGATTTTTCATGAACTGAGCGAAGACTGGGAAACGCGTGCGCCGGCGGATCTGTGGGCGGCGCTTGCCTCATATACTCCTCGGCCGCTTGAGGACCGAGTCATTCGCGGCAGGTTCGCCTATTTCTGGCGGGTGATTGCCAGAATCGAGCGCCTGGACGGATGGAGCGCTCGGGCTCGGTATCTGCGTAAGAAGCTTGCGGCGCCTGTGGGCCAGCCTGACACGGGATCATTTGAACGTTTGACGGACTACCTCCGCTCAAAGGTGACTCTCTTCCGGCGCCTGTGGCGCCGCGGTTGATGCCTGAACGCCTGCTGCCGGATTTCCTGTCTAGCCACCAAACGGACATCATTCTTGGCAACGGGTGTACTTCTCAAGCCGAGCAAGCTGCGGTAAACTCAACCAATGTCGGAATATGTGGCTCGAAAGACCGTTAGTCACATGCCTCGTCTGCCGCTCGAAGGTAGCCTGGATCTGACCTATCGGTGCAACAACGATTGCCGCCACTGCTGGCTGCGGATACCTGCCAATGGGCCTGAGAAGCGCGAGGAGCTAAGCTTCGAGGAGATCCGCAGCATTGTGGATCAAGCGCGGAAGCTTGGAACTCGGGAATGGGCTATTTCAGGCGGCGAACCCATGCTGCGGCCGGATTTCGCCGATATTATGGGCTACATTATCAAGAAATCGAGCACGTATACACTCAACACCAACGGCACGCTGATTACACCCCGGATCGCCCGATTGCTCAAACGAGAAGGCGTCAAAATGGTGGCGCTTTATGGCGCTACTCGTGTGGTCCACGACCATATCACTCGTAATCCCGGTTCATTCGAGGCGACGTTGCGCGGCATGGCTTACCTACGGGAGGCGGGCGCACGTTTCATTGTGCAGCTTATCCCGATGAAAGATAATTATCACCAGTGGCAAGAGATGATCGACCTCGCCCGATCGCTCAGCCCCCAGTGGCGGTGCGGAGCCGCGTGGCTCTTTCTATCGGCTTCCGGCTCACCCGAGAAGAATGCGGAAATTGCGGCTCAGCGCCTTTCTCCCAGTGAAGTGGTAGCCCTGGATCCCCCTGATGTGTCCTATGAGGAACGACAAAAGGAAATCGATCGCCGAATTGGGACGCACTGCATGGGCCTCAGCAAAGAAGATGAACGCCTCTTCGCCGGTTGTATCGAATCACGATGCGAGTTTCACGTGGATCCGTACGGCGGGCTGAGCTTTTGTTGTTTCGTGAAAGACCCGGCCCTGCGGTACGATCTGCGCGGAGGGAGCCTCCGGGAAGCCTGGGAGGAATTCATCCCTGCTCTTGCGGATCGGGCTCGGGGTGGCGATGAGTGGCGTCGGAACTGCGGCAGTTGCGAAAAACGTACCGAGTGCCGCTGGTGTCCGGTGTACGCGTACTTGGAAACCGGACGTTTGTCGGCTCCCCTTCCCTATCTGTGCCGAGTGGCTGAGGAGACGCGACGCTACAAGGAGGAGTGGGTGTCCCGCCATCGGCGGTACTTTGAAATTGCAGGGATTACGATTCAGGTGGAAAGTCATTTGCCCCTGGATGAGATCCGTTTCGCGGCGCCCCTCCTGGCTTTCGAAGCGCAAAGACCCGGCGAAGATCTGGTGACATTGAGGCATGTCTTCGGGATGCCGCAGACGAGACCAAGGGACCTGGGTATCCCTCTGTACCGAAAAGCCCCGTGGGCCGTCTATCGCAGAGGCGAGAGTCTGATCTATGCCAATCCCTCCCCGGGATCGAGGAATACTCGATTTGAACGTCTGGCGGTTTTTGATTCGGACTACTCTCACGGAGTGATCTACAGCCCTGCCGATCAGGAGGCCACCATCCGTTCCCAAGGTTTCCTCAACCTGACCCTGCTTGTCACGGACCAGATCCTGATCGCTCAACTGCTTGCGCGGCGGCAGGGTTGTTACATGCATGCGGCGGGGGTCGTTCTGGACCGCGCGGGGCTGCTCTTTGTGGGTCATTCCAGCGCGGGGAAATCCACTGTGACCCGTATGTTACAAAGGCAGGCAGAAATCCTGTGTGACGATCGGATCATCGTGCGCGACTGGCCCGATGGTTTCAAAATTCACGGAACCTGGAGTCACGGCGAGGTCCAGGAGGTTTCCCCGGGTTCGGCGCCTCTCCGAGGCGTTGTATTCCTGAACAAGTCCGCGGATAACCGCATCGAACCGATGCACGACCGTCATCTGATCACTCAACGTCTATTAGCCTGCCTGATCAAGCCTTTGTGTACCCGTGAATGGTGGGAACAGAGCCTCGGACTCGTGGAACGGATCGTCCAAAACGTGCCCTGCTACGACATGCGCTTCGACCGGAGCGGAGAGATCGTCCCGCACCTGAGAGAGCTGGTGACTGATGGGATACGTTGAGCGCATTTCATCGGATAAATTCGAACGATGGCCCGGCAAGGCGTCCATGCTGCGCCGGTTGGATTTCGAACTTACCGAGCGGTGCAATAACAATTGCATTCACTGTTCCATCAACCTGCCGGCAGACGATCCTTCCGCGCTCGAACGTGAGCTGAGCGCCGGCGAAGTCCGACGGATGCTGACAGAAGTCGCGGCCTTGGGAGGCATGGAGGCGCGTTTCACCGGCGGAGAGCCCCTGTTGCGCGAGGACTTCGAGGAACTTTACCTCTTCGCGCGGCGTTTAGGGCTCAAGGTGATGATCTTCACCAACGGCCGCCTGATTGATCGCCGCTTGGCCGATCTCTTTGCCAAGATCCCGCCGCTCATCCCCATCGAAATCACCGTGTACGGTATGCATTCGGATTCGTATGAGGACGTGACTCGGGTCAAGGGATCATTTGCTCAGTTCCGACGGGGGCTGGAGCTCCTTCGGCAGCGGAACGTTCCCTTTGCGATCAAGACGGCGCTGCTCCCACCAAACCGTGAGGAAATCGACGAGCTTGAATCATTTGCTGCAGAAATTCCGTGGATGGACGCGCCCCCTCAGCGCGTAGTTTTTCTTGAGAAGCGATGCAGGCGAGACGACCCGGAAAAGGATCGCCGAATTGAGGCCATGCGGCTTTCTCCTGAGGAGGCGCTGGCCGTCATCACGCGGCGCGCTGACCGCTATCGCAAAGAGATGTATGAATTCTGCGGCAAGTTCCTAGGACCGCCCGGAGACCGATTGTTTCCTTGCGGCGCGGGTCATGGAGGCTCCGTGGACGCGTACGGTCGCTTGGAACCTTGCCTTGGGTTACGCGCGCCGGAACTGACCTACGATCTGCGGAACGGGTCACTCAAGGAAGCTGTGCTGGATTTCTTTCCCCGTGTCCGTGTGATGCGCGCCTCCAACGCCGAATACCTGAGACGGTGCGCCCGGTGCTTTTTGAAAAGCCTCTGCGACCAGTGCCCCGCGAGGTCCTGGAATGAGACCGGCGCGCTGGACAGACCCCTTGAATTCCAATGTTCCCTTACCCACCTGCAAGCGCAGTGGTTGGGCCTTCTGCGTCCGGGTGAACATGGCTGGGAAATCGAAGACTGGCCCTCGAGAATCGGACATATCCCGAGGGAAAATCCCTCCTGCCGCCTTTAGCATAAGGAAGGTATGTAGCGCCTTTCCCTCTTTTCTAAAGGGGAATATAGGGGGACTTTCAGAGCGACAATACCCGGATGAACTTCTCGCTCGTCCCGGGCAACTCATTGTTCACGATTTGCCGTTGCGTTCCGTGCAGTCTGTCTCGTATATTGAGTGCAATACCTCGACATTGACGCTAACGATTTCTTGAGCGTTTGTCTCAGGAAAGGAGCGTTCCTATGGCAGCCCTGCGAGAACCATGGCGGCAACCCAAGTTGATCGTGTTGGTTCGGAGCGATCAGCCCGAAAACGTGCTCTACCATTGCAAGACTGATGAGGCCGGATCCGTGGCAGGCCCCAACCTGGACATCAGGCAGTGCCGAACAACCGTTTCGCGTTGTAGGAACAGATGTCAGTCGGAGGCCAATAAGTGGAGCTGAGCGGAAAGCTTGCCGCTGAGACGGATAATTCCATCCGAACGGAGGTGGTCATACGATCATGGAAGATCATCGGAAACGCTGGGAAACACCTCAGTTGATCGTGCTGGTACGCAGTGAACGAGCCGAGGACGTCCTGCAATACTGCAAGGCCAGCGTATCCGGAGGCGTTCCGGGCGCAAATACTAATGTCACCCTGTGTCGATGGCTTATTTTCGGTTGTTTCATTCAATGCAGTCAGCGGACATCCAGGTGGAGCTGACCGGAAACCTTGAGTCGGAGACAACCGATTCAGTTGGATTGGAGGTCCGATTTTAGTTGTGTTTTCGCGTACCAGGCCCGGTGAGGGCTTCTTGACCATGAACTCGGCTCTTAAGGCAACTAACCGTATGAGCGTGCGCATCAGGCTTTCGAAGGGCCTCATTCGGCTGGCGAACGGGATGAAGTTCCTGGGCCTGGTGGTCATGAAGCCGGATGACTTGATCGAGTTCACCCAAAGCTCATACGCAAGATCTCATCAGGTGGCTTCTTGGAGCGACCCCCGACTCGTGGAAGGCGGGCTGTTCGAGAACGAAACGGCCCTGCTGGAGCGGATCCCGATCCGGAGCGGGCGCCTTTTACTCCTCGGTGTTGGAGGCGGCCGCGAAGCCGTTCCCCTGGCAAAGCAAGGGTTTGAGATTATTGGCGTTGATTTCGTGCCGGAGATGGTTGCCCAAGCTCAGGCAGCCGCCCGACGGCGCGACGTGGAAATCGGCGGTCTGGTCCAGGATATTTCCAGGCTTCAAGTTCCCGCGGCCTCCTTCGATGTGATCTGGTTCTCGGCAGCCCTCTATTCCTCGGTTCCGTCACGCGCTCGACGAGTCGAAATGTTGCGGCGGGTTCACCAGGCTCTTCGACCGGAAGGGTATGTGGTCTGCCAATTCAGTTGGAATCCTACGTTGGCTGTTTGTTCTCCCTTGGCAAGACGGGCGCGAGCCCTGGTAGACCGACTGGGCTTTGGTTTACGCCGGTTTGAATGCGGCGACCAACTCCTGCTCGATCGCGAATTTCACCATTCATTCGTGAATGAAGATGAAGTACGCTCAGAGATGGAATCCGGGGGTTTCTTAGTGAAACACCTGGATATCCGCGAAGAACTGTGCAAGGGCGCGGCAATATTAGTGAAAGGGTAATTGTGATACATGACTGGGCCTGTTTCTCTTGAAAAGATCTACGCGCCCTCTGATGACATTGTCGCGCGTGAAATCGAAGGTGAAATCATCATTGTTCCCCTGACAGCCGGTATCGGCAACATTGACGATGAGCTCTTCACGCTGAATGAAACCGGCCGCGCGGTCTGGAAGCTCCTGGACGGCAAGAAGTCCCTCAGACAAGTGACCGAGGAGCTTTCAGAGGCGTATGAGGGCGCCGAAATCGACCAGGACGTGCTGGGCTTCGTGTCAGAGCTGGCAAAACGGAGGATTCTGGTTGAAGTTTCGTGATGATGGCACTCTGTTGCTGTCCGCTGACGGGCTGGCGGAGCTGATGAAGGCCGTGCTGGACCGGGGCGGTCTGTTTCGTTTTTGCGCCCGCGGGGCCAGTATGACGCCCTTCATTAGGGACGGCGATACGCTCACTATCGAAGCTTTGGAGGGCAGGGCGCCTCGCGTGGGAGAAGTTGTGGCCTTTTCCGTTACCTCCGGAGAAAGGCCAAGCCTGGGCGTTCATCGAGTGGTAGAATGTTTCGGATCGGAATTCGTTATCCGGGGTGACGCGTTCGGATCTGTTCCGGAGACGATACCCCGAGGAAACATCCTGGGTCGCGTGGTCAAGGTGGAGCGAGGAAGCAGCCGCCGGCGGCTTGGCCTGGGACCGGAACGCCGACTTATCGTTCGGCTCATCCGCAGCGGTTTGCTCTGGGGATTGGTATGGCCGGTCTGGAACGGGTTTCGAAGACTCATCCGGCGAGCGTAGCGCATGGATACGCCTGTTGTCGATTCATTGAATATATCGCAGTTTCATCTATGGAAAAAACTCACCCGGAAGCGGGCTCCGCTCGGCTTTACTCTTGAACTTACCGCACGCTGCAACAACGACTGCCGCCACTGTTATATCAACCTCCCTGCGGGTGATTCGCGGGCCGCGGCTGATGAGCTTACCCTGGAGGAGATCCTGCGCATCGCAGGGGAAGCGGCTGAAATGGGAGCATTGTGGTGCCTGATCACTGGTGGGGAGCCGCTCCTGCGACCCGACTTTTCGGATGTTTACCTGGGCCTAAAACGCCAAGGCTTGGTGGTCAGCGTTTTCACAAACGCAACCCTTATACGGGATGAGCACGTTGAGCTTTTTCGGCAATACCCCGCCAAAATTCTGGAAGTGACGGCCTACGGGGTCACAGAGGCCACCTATGAAGCAGTTACCCGCCGGCCAGGCTCATTTGCTGCTTTCCGGACCGGCTTGGACCGGCTGCTGGTGAACGGCATTCCGGTCCGTCTGAAAGCTATGGCTCTCCGCTCTAACGTCCATGAGCTATCGCTCATTGCGGAATTCTGTCGCAGCCGCACGATGGGCTATTACCGCTTCGACCCGTTGCTCAATCTTCGTTTCGATCGCGATCCGGTCCGCAACGCTCAAATTCGCGAGGAACGCCTCAGTCCTGACGAGATCGCTGCTCTCGAGCAGTCCGATCCGGAACGATTCCGCGAATTGCGCAACCATTGCGATGAGCTGATCCAATCGGACCTCTGCCATTCCGGCTGCGATCATCTCTTCCACTGTGGAACGGGAATGGGTGAATTCGTCGTCGGTTATGATGGACTGTTCCGGCTGTGCGGTTCCTTGTGGGCGCCGGGGACTACCTATGATTTGCGCGTGGGCCGTCTGAAGCAAGCCTGGTATGAATTTGCGCCTCAGGTGCGTAACCTGCGCTCCCGCAACACCGCATACCTGGAGACTTGTCACGCTTGCCCCATCATCGACCTGTGCCTTTCCTGCCCGGCCCACAACTATTTAGAGACGGGCGAGATGGACGGAGAAACGCCGTACTTTTGCGCGGTTGCCCACGCTCGCGCCGAGATGTTGAAGACGGCGACAGGTCGGAAATAGGGGCAATGACCTTTTGGTCGGGTTAGGAGAAACATAATCCTTCGGGTTGCCACTTGCCTCTGCCGCTTCGGAAATCCCCCTGTATCCCCCTTTAGAAAAGGGGGAAAGGCAGCTCTCGGTTCCCTTTATAGAAGGGGTAGAGGCAGCGCTCACCCCCCTTTTGAAAAGATGGAAGGGGGATTTTCCCCTTTGCGGCTGAAAGCCTGCCCCTACAGTGGCTCTTCGGATTGCACCAGTTCCGGAGGGAATTCCACGACGAATTCGGTTCCGCCGTTCCCATAACAGTCTTCAATTCTTTGGCAGCAGCGACATTTGGTGATGTCCCCGGGGCATAGGTCGCGCGTGGTGGGAATGCACGAACACCGGTGACTCTCGAAGCGGATATTGAATCCGAAACGCTC
>Ga0194113_10007639_pt1 | contig 13433 bp, 9 predicted proteins | sample TA2MahC200mmetaG_FD_146193 | JGI IMG/M metagenome (GOLD analysis project Ga0194113, IMG submission 146193) | Freshwater microbial communities from Lake Tanganyika, Tanzania - TA2015017 Mahale Deep Cast 200m | ecosystem: Environmental > Aquatic > Freshwater > Lake | place: Tanzania: Lake...
CTGCGCCTGCGCCTGCGCGTTGGACCAGGTCACCGCCGTGTCGGTGATCAGATAGAACCGCCCGCCGTAGCGCCAGATCATCCGGTTGTTGACGTTCACCGTCACCGGCGCCAGATCCTCGCTGAAGGTCACGACCAGCCGGTCCACCATCTCCCCGGTCGCGCCCCCCTCCACCGGCAGCGGACTGACCGACGCCACCGTCGGCAGAACCGCGTCCACCACCGCCACGTCCAGCAGATATTGCGCCCACGGACCCGGACCGACCGGATCGGGACCCGCACCGACAATCTCCGCTACCGCCCGATCGGTCCATGTGGCCATCCCGTCGTACCACAACCGGCTCGACACATACGCCCAGTTGTAGCTCGTGTTGTTGGCATAGGGTCGGCCCGACGCCCAGTTGGTGTAGACGGGCGCCGTGCCGTCCGTCCACAGCCACGCGCCCTCCGCCGCCGCATCCGATAGCCCAATCCAGAACGACCCGAACCCGCCTAAGGTTGTCCACAGCCACTCGTTGTGCGCCGCGTGCCCGATCTTGACCAACCGCCCGCCCAGACCCTGCGCCCAGGTGTTCGCGTTCGACCAGGTCAGCGCCGTCTCGCTCACCACATACAGGTTGCCCCCGTACGACCAGGCCAGCGGCGAGTCGATCCGCGCATAGTACTGCCCGTCCGCGGGAACCGTCCCCGCGAACCGCCCCTCCGCCGGGTCCGTGTCCGCCACCGCCGCCCCACCAGCGTCCAGCAACCGTATCCGCGGCTGAAGCGTGCTGGTCGAAGGCAGCCGCGCCTCCAGCGTAACCGCGTTGCCCGCCCCCAGCGTGCCCAGCAGAAACACGTCCCGATCCACCGTCGAACCCGACGGCGCCATCACCGTGCCGGCCACCGTCGCCGTCAACCGTCCCGGCCCCGCCTGCGCCAAGGTCAGCGCGTTGGCCCCGGCAATCGTGTTGTTGGCGTAGCTCCGGTCGCTCTCCAGATCAATCCCCCGCGCCAGGTCCACCCGCAACTCGTAGGCGCCCAGGTCCGTCCCGGTGTACCGGCTCACCCGGACGTAGTACCGCCCGCTGACCGTGATCGCGTAACGGCTGATAAACGCCCCGTTCGGCGGACCGCCATCCCCGTAGTAGTCGCCGGCCAGCGAACTGCCCGCCGCGTTGTACAGGTACACCTGCGGACGAAGACCGCTGCCGCGCGCGTCCACCGCCACCGAGACCAGATCGCCGGCCAGCGCGTCGAAACTCCACCAGTCCACGTCGCTTTCCGCGTCAATGCTGCCCTCGATGCGGCCCACGAAGTAACCGCTGCCCACCGGGGCCTCGGCCAGCGCCAACGGCGTGGCATTCGCCTGCGCCATGGAAACGGACGGCGCGCACAACAGCAGAGATGCCGCTGCCAGTGCCAGAACAAAACGTCTGCCGTCCGGCCGCCTCGGCTGATACGCGAGCCACGCTCGAAATGATCGCAAGGGCTTTTTCATCGCATTCCCCCGTTTCGCGCTTTCTCATCGCGGCCAGTGGCTTCTCTTCGGAACGGCCGATGCAGCAGCCGTGCCTCCCGAAAGTCCCACTATCTCCCCGCGACCGACGTCCGCTCCGAATTCCGCCGCCTGCAGTACTCCACCAGCGCCGCAAACTCCTCCGGCTCGTACTTCTTCATTGTCAGTGCCACATGCCGAACCGTCTCTTTATTCTTCGTCGCCCTCGCCACTTCAATCAATAGTCTGTAAGCTTGCTCGCCCTTTGCAGTGTCACTGACCGGAGGGACGCGGGGATTTGCCGCTGTCTGCGGGACGAACGGCGTCTGGGTCGGCATATCGGGCCCGCGTCCGCCAGAGGTTGGCGCCTGCGAGCCCGCACTGGCCGCCGATCCTTCAGTCGAAATCGGATCCGAAATGCGGAAGTCGCTGTTCACGTTGGCGGATGCGAGCCGGCGAGCGCCGAACCGGAATCCGACCGCGGCCATGACATCAAATCCTGTCGGATTGACGCTCACGTGGTTCGGACCGATCTCCATGGCGATGTCACCGCTAACCCACGCGTATCGCCCTTCGATTCCTCCAAAAATGCCGTTGTAGCATTCCCAGCCCGCGCCTACAGCAAGGCCGGCGCCCCAGACCCAACCGAGCATGTTGGCCGACTCGTCCCAGCTCTGCAGCACCGCCCTCGTGCCGTTGGCGTACTCTGCTCTGAACTGCTCCGTGCGTGTTGCGCGCAGATCAGCCGCATTCAGCGAGATATTCGGCGTGGCATGGACTTGGAGACCGCGCCAGATCTGGCACTGGATGCGCGGGCCCAACCAGAGCTCGTAAGAGTCAGCCTGAGCGTCAAGGCTGACCTCGTTGACGGCAGACCACACCTCACGGCTCCTGACTTGGCGGCGCACGTCGTCTGGACGATTGTCGATAAGGGGACTCGGAATAACGGGAGGAGTGTCGAAAGGTCCGTCCTCAGTGCCTTCATGCCCGGCGCCCGGCATGTCGATGTCCCCCACGTCATAGACGTGCACAACCTCGTACCTTTCCTTGGTGTACCGCTCTTCGTAGGGTTGACAACGCAGGCTGGATTCGAGGCCCCAGATGGCCTGAATGCCGCTGGCCACGCCGATGTTGATGCGTCCCGCCTGCCAAAGCCCGCATCCGCCGGAAATGAATGCGCCATGCGTTGAGAGTCCTCTCGCGTCCGAATAAACCGGGTCGTTTCTGATCGTCTCAACACTCTGTTTGTAGCCCGTGTTGTGGAAGTGGAGTTCATCACCGTGCCGCTGACTCGAGCTGCGATAGCCCCAGTACCAGGTCATGCCATCGTTGTCGGTCCCCGGATCGGTGCGGACGTATCCGTCTTCGTAAGTCCGCTCGTCATATTCCTTCGTGTTGCCACCGCCATCCGGTCGATAGTCGTAGCTCTTGGCTGCGCGCAACCCTTCGGTTTGCACATGAGAGCTGCCGTTTATCTGTATGCGTCCGCCGGAGCGGCGGACTGGGCCGGCACTTATCCAGTAGTCAGGCTCAAGCGCACCGGCTCGGAAGGAAGTCAGAAGACAGGAAATGGCGAGAACGACCATGTCAACGGATCGGCTCCTCACAGCATACCTCCCCCATGTTCCAATAGCCAGGGAGCGCTCTCCGGCGGAATGCGAGATCGCATCAGTGCCACATCAGACCCAAGACCTGCCTCACGGCACTTCGACGATCTGGCGAGCGATCCTTCGGCCAGTATGACCGGTGGGACTGTATCAGCCACAGAGGGATGTGTGTCAACGGTTTTTCGCGCCTTTGTCGAGCCTTCTCTGGAGGTGCATCAAGCACGTTTTCGCTGCAAGGCAAAGGCCAAGGGCGCAGTTCCGCTGTTCGGGCGGATGGGTCCACCGCATGAACCCTTTATTGCAGGCCAGCGATTCCGATAACTGGCGCGGCGGCGCGATAGAGAAGCACGAAAGGAGGCTGGCGGGGCGCGAACCCGGGCCTGCGACGGTTGCCCGAGCGAACTAGGCCCCTTGACAACGATCCGGTTTGGGCGTAGTGGACGCAAAAAAGAAGGAGGGGCAATTATGAGTCGCTGTGACTTGACGCGCAGTTCGGCGGGCATTCGGAGCGTGAGGCGCGCGGGCGCGCCGTTAACTCTCGTCATTGTCGCCTGCTTTGCGTTTGTTCGCCCGTCCGAAGCCGATACGCACTACGTGTGGCTGTCGGGCGGGAACAACCCTCCCTATACGAACTGGGCGAATGCCGCCAGGAGCATTCAGGATGCCGTTGACCAAGCGTCGGGGGGAGATACCGTGCTCGTCACAAACGGGAGCTACTTTATTACCTCGACGATAACGTTCGATCAAGGGATCAGTCTGCGAAGCGTCAACGGCGCGTCCAATACGACCATAGACGCCGGCAACAACTGCGGCTGCATAGATGCCGGCAACAGCGGCACGGTCATCGACGGATTTACCATCACGCGGGGTTCGGCGGATAACGGCGGCGGCGCGAAAGTGTGGAACTATGCGACGGTCAGGAATTGTTTTGTCATCAGCAACTCCGCGGCGGGCGACGGGGGAGGAATTGAAGCCAGTGGTGACGGGTGCATCATCTCGAACTGCGTGATCCGCGGAAACACGAGTTACGACGGCGGTGGGCTGAGGACATGGAACACTCTGGTGGTCGGATGCACAGTAGCGGACAACTTTGCCGACAACGCAGGTGGAGGCATACATGCGAATGAATCTTCGATGATTATGCGTTGCGAGATTCGAGGGAACGCTTGTGGTCAGAATGCCGGCGGGGCCTATATGCAAGACTCCGCGGAGATGCAGGATTGCGAAGTGTACTACAATCAGAGCGCTGAGACTGCCGGGGGCGTGTTCTTGGAGGATGGCACAGCCATGCAGTATTGCCGTGTCTGGGGCAACCAAAGCGACCACAATGGCGGCGGCTGTTGGCTGGAGGGTAGCGCAAGAGCGACAGATTGCGATATATGGGCCAACGAGAGCACGGAGGGAGCAGGCGGCGTTTGCCTGGAAAATGGAGCTATGCTTCAAAACTGCCAGGTCAGTAACAACATAGCCGGCGGGTGCGGCGGCGGCGTCTGGGCGGAGGAGAACAGCATTGTCAGCAATTGTACGGTCGTTGGCAACAGCAGCGGCGAAGACGGAGGGGGGCTGGGAGTCGAGGCTGGATCCGTTGCCTGGGGCTGTATCGTCTCGAACAACTATGCCGATGGCGGGGGCGGCGGCATCTACTTGGAATGCGGAAGCCTTGTGTTGAACAGCGTCATTTCCGGCAACACGTCCGCTTCCGGCGCAGGCGGCGTCACCGCGTACGACGTGCCCATGAGCCAGTCCGAGGTCTGGAACTGCGTGATCGTCGGCAACAGGGGCAACGACGGCGGAGTCGCGGGCCTTCCGGTGTACAACAGCCTGATTGCCTACAACAGAGCCGACGAGAATGGCGGTGGTCTTTGCGCCGCAGCCGCCTATAACTGTACAATTGTGTCGAACAGTGCGGGAGGAGACGGCGGGGGCGCGTGGGGAAGCGTCCTCCACAATACGATTGTCTATTCCAATACCGCCGCCGGCAGCGGCAAAAACTTTCACAAGGTGGTACCGACGTACACCTGCACAACTCCGATGCCTTCGAATGGATATGGGAATATCGCCGACGACCCGAGATTTGTGAACCCGGGTGCGGGTGATTGGCGGCTCCAGGCCGATTCGCCGTGCGTCAATGCCGGTGCCAACGGACTCTGGATGACGAACGCCAAGGACCTGGACGGCGTCGCGCCGCGCATTCTGGACAGCGTTGTGGAAATGGGTGCGTACGAGCACGCCTCGGTGGTGCCCGGTCTGCGATGCTTTTTCTTCGCCGAACCGACGGATGGCGTTGCGCCGTTGATCAGCCGTCTCACGGCCTATGTGTCTGGCACAAACGTGAACATCACTTCGTATTCGTGGGACTTCGACAACGATGGGACGGCCGACGCGAAAGGGCCGAACCTCTCGACAACGAACCGCAGCTTCAGTTTGGGGCTGTACTCGGTCTCGTTGACGGTCAGCAACTCCTCCGGCCAGAAGGTGACCTTCGTCCAAACCAACTGCGTTGCCGCGCGCGCTGCCGCGCAGCCGGAAGTGTTCGCGGATGCGGCGTCCGCGAGCCCGGCGTTTCCCTACCTGACTTGGGGCACAGCGGCGCGGACGATGGAGGCTGCGATTCGCGCGGCGGGGAGCGGCACGGTTGTGCGCGTGCAGAACGGGACATACGAGTTGTCGAGGGAGATCGCGCTTGACCGCGGGATCACGGTGCAAAGCGAGAACGGGCCGGGCGCCGTGGCGGTGGACGGCATGGGATTGCATCGTTGTTTCCTGATGTCGGATCCGGGATCCATCCTGAAGGGATTGACGATCCGTGGTGGTCGCTGTGTCCCGGGGCCGGGCGGTGGGGTCTTTATGTCGAAGGGAATCGTGACAAACTGTACCCTGACGGCCAATCATTCCTTCTCCGGTCACGGCGGAGGAGGCATTTTCGTCGACACGGACGGCCTGGTCGTTGGCTGTCGTCTGTTTGCGAACGTCAGCAACTGGGGCGGCGGGGGCGGAATTCGAACGCATGAAGGCGGTACGGTTCGAGGGTGCAGGATTTGGGACAACACGGGAGCCTATGCGGGCGGAATCCGTGCCGCCGGCGGAGGAATGTACGAGAATTGCGTGGTGTTCAACAACCGGGCGGACACAAGGGGGGGCGGCGGTTCAATCGCCGGCGGTTCGGTGTTCAACACGCTCTTCTACGGCAATGTCTCCGGCAACTTTGGAGGGGGGCTACATCTCCGGGACAGCGGCGCTCAAGTCGTCAACTGCACCATCGTCGGCAACGCGGCAGTCAACTATGGCGGCGGAATAGTCGACACGGTTGATGCTGACGAGGAGTGTTCGATCCTCAACACGATCATTTATGACAACACATCCCCGACCGGAGCGAACTGGTGGGTCGCGGACGGTTCGCCGTTCGCGTGTTCTAACTGCTGCACGACGCCGATGCTCACCAACGGAACGGGCAACATCACGAATGCGCCGCTGCTGACGGCCCGCTGCCGCTTGCGGACTGAATCGCCGTGCATAGATGCGGGCGTGTCATCCGGCGCTCCCGCGTTGGACATGGATGGCGAGGGGCGCTGGGATCACCCCGGCCACTTAAACCTGTCTTCCATTGTGGATATCGGCGCTGACGAGTTCGTGGACAAGGACGGGGATGGTGTGGCGGACTACTGGGAAATGGAGGAAATCGGCAATACGAACGGCAACGCCGCCACGGATCATGACGGGGATGCCCTGGACATGCTGGGCGAATATGTCTGCAGCACGCGCCCAACCGACGCCGACACCGACGGCGATTTGATGCGTGACGGGTGGGAGGCCGGCTTTGGCCTCGATGCGCTTGCCGACGATGCTTCGGATGACCCGGACATGGACCGCTTCATCAACCTGTCGGAATACGTCGCGGACACGTGCCCGACCAACGGCAGTTCGCTTCTCTGCCTGACCGCGGTAGTGGTGACGGGCGGCAACGTGCGAGTGGAATGGAAAGGCGGGATCTGGGCAACTCAGTATGTCGAGTGCGCAGCGGCATTGACGTCAACCGGCGCAACGTGGCAGGCGATATTCACGAACAAGCCGCCGACGGGTGTTGCCACCGGCTGGCAGTATTCGGGAACCACGAACAAGGGCGCTTTCTACCGGATCAGGGCCGAACGGCCTTCGGGAAACTAGAGGCTGTTTACCAGGAATGGGTTGCGGGCGCGGATGGAACGGGTGCGAACGACTTCTTCGGCATCACTTCCATCAGCAACCTGGCGGGGGCCGTGGTGCTCACGTGTTTCTGGCGTATCGGGCCGCACGTACCGCGTGTGGGCAACCAATGCTTTGCCGACCGCGGCGGCGATGCGGCAATTGTGAGGCACGAGCGTCGTCATGGCGGCGGAGGTTCAGTTCCGGGATGTATCTCCGCCGCCGCGGCGCTTCTACAGACCGGACGTCTTGTGGCCGTAGCGGCCGGGAACGGAACCGAGGAAGGGGGATGAGGATGAACAGATTGGCGTTGGGGGTGATGGTCGGCATGTGCGTCTTGGATGCAAGCGCGGAACCCCTCAGAATCATCGGGTTCGAAACCGACTCTGGAATCACATTTGAGGGCGCCACTGTCAGCAATTACTACACACTTTAATTCGCGGCGTCGCCGTCGGGACCGTGGACCAACTGGGGATCGGTCACGGAACAATCCGTAACCGGTGCCGTGATGAGCGTCCCGTCGCCCTTCTTCTACAGGATCAAACAGACGGCCTCTTCTGCCTTCCCTCCGTATGCGCCCGTCGGACACACGCATTCAAACATCAGTTCAGCACGGTTGGCTCCAAACGCCGTGCAGACCAGTAACATCGCAGACGGCGCCGTCTCTCATGCGAAACTCTCCGTCTCAAGCGTGCTGGTGCCCAATCTCAATGCCGATTTGCTGGACGGTCTGGACGCGTGAGCGTTCGAAAGAACACGTCCCGAGAGGAATGTTCTGGTGTTCAACACTGCAGGCGGAGCCTCGGTCTGGGACAGCACTACTGGGTCTTGGATGGACCACTCCATAGGAGGCATAACGTTTATGGCTCGTGAATCGGCGGGCAACTTCGCCTTCATGAACACATCTAGTATGACCGCTGTCCGGGACGGTGGAACAAAGACATGGAACGACCATTCGGTCGGCGGGACCGCCGTCTATCTTGACGCAACGGAAGGCAACTTTGCCGCCATGAATACTTCCGGCAGAGTCGCCGTTTGGGACGGGGCCACGAAAGCATGGAGTGACCATGACATTGGCGAAACCATGCGTCAGTCGCGGGGATGCAACGGCGACTTCGCCGCCATGAACACCGCTGGCGATGTGGCAATCTGGAAGGCCGTCACAAAGACATGGAGCACCCATTCCGTCGGAGGAATCGGTTTCGGCGGCATAATCAGCTCTGAGGACGATGAATCTCCTACAAAATAGTCCATGCACAACCGAGCTATTTGGCAGGTCACGGGCGGCCCCTCCGGCGCGTGACACCTTCCTCCGCGGATCGGATTCTCCTTTCCCATGCCGGCGACGTGTGTCATCCTGCGGCCCCTATGGCGCGCGTTCTCGGCATTGACTACGGCGAGCGGCGGATCGGGGTGGCGTCCGGAGACACCGAGACCGGGGTGGCCGTCGCGGCGCGGACGATCGAGGGGGGCGACGACAAGTCGGTCTGCGACAGGCTGTCGCGTCTTTGCGAAGAGTACGGGACGGAGCGCGTGATCGTCGGGCTGCCCTTGAACATGAACGGCACCGAAGGGCCGATGGCGGCGCGCGCGCGGCGGTTCGCGGCGACCCTGGCCGAGCGCCTGGGGCGGCCGGTCGAGCTTTGCGACGAACGCCTGAGCAGCGCCCTGGCGGAGCGCGCCATGCTGGAGGGCGACCTGAGCCGCGCCATGCGGAAGAAGAAACGTGACAAGCTTGCCGCGCAGGTGATCCTGCAGGGGTATCTGGATCGAGGAATGACGCATGACGAAACACCCACATCCGAATGAAATCCGAATGCCGAATGCCGCAATGCGACTGGTGCGCTGTCTCACAGGCGCGCCAACGGCAGATTGCGCGGGTGCGTTTGGGCATTCGGGCTTGGTGATTCGGCATTCACTCGGACTTGGGTATTTCGTCATTCGTCATTTCACGCGGCGCGGAGATCTTGCGGCGGCATGACTCCGCACCGTTACCGCATCGACGTGGCCTACGACGGCACGGCCTACGCCGGATGGCAGATGCAGCCCGACGGCGTAACGGTCCAGGCGAAGCTGCAGGAAGCGCTGAGCGCTCTGACCGGCGAGAAGCCCAGGGTTCACGGCAGCGGCCGCACCGATCGCGGCGTCCACGCGCGGCGGCAGGTGGCGCATTTCGACCTGGCGGCCGCGCGGCCGACGGGGCCGCTGGCGCGCGGGCTCAACGCGCTGCTGCCGGCCGACATCCGCGTATCGCGCGCGGTCCGCGCGGCGCCGGACTTCCACGCCCGGCGGAGCGCCGTGCGCAAGGAGTACCGCTACTTCATCTGGAACGGCGAAGAAGTTCCGCCCTTCGTGCGCCTGTATCGCACGCGCGTCAGGACGCCGCTTGACGTGCGGGCCATGCGGGCCGCGGCGGCGCTTCTGGAGGGAAGGCACGATTTCGCCGCATTCACCGCGAATCCCAACCGGCCGGTGCCCGACACGGTGCGCACGCTGGAGTCGCTGCGGGTGTCAAGGCGCGGGCCGGAGATCGTCATCAGGGCGACGGCCGACGGTTTCCTCTACAAGATGGTGCGCGGCCTGGCGGGTTTGCTGATCAGGGTGGGGGAGGGGGCCGTATCGCTTGCGGAAACCGGCGAAATCCTCGCCTCGCGCCGGCGCACGGCCCGCGTCGAGACGGCGCCCCCCCAGGGCCTTTTTCTCTGGAATGTGACATACTGATCCGGCATACTGCCGCGCCATGCGTATTCTGGTGCTGCCTTCATTGCTGGCCGCCGACTTCGGAAACCTGGCGGAAGGCGCCCGCCGGGCCGAGGACTCGGGCGGGGACGCCCTGCACGTGGACATCATGGACGGGCATTTCGTGCCCAACCTGAGCATGGGGCCGGACGTCGTCGCCATGGCGCGGGCCGCCGTCCGCATCCCGCTGAGCGTGCACCTCATGATGACCAATCCGCACGAGTATCTGACCAGTTTCATCGAGGCGGGCGCGAATTCGCTGCTCATCCACATCGAAGCCGAATGCGACGTGCCCGCGGCTCTGGGCCGCATCCGCGAGCTGGGCGCGCGGCCGGGCATAACGCTGAATCCCGAGACCCCGGCCGAAATGGTGTTCGGCGTGCTGGAGCGGGTGGATGAAGTGCTCTGCATGACGGTGCATCCGGGCTACGGCGGACAGGCGTTCATGCCGGAGGTGCTGCCCAAGATCCGCGCGTTGCGCGCGCGGGCCGCGGCGAAGGGCAGGCATCTGGATATTCTCGTGGACGGGGGGATTGACGCGGATACGGCGGCGCAATGCGCGGCGCACGGCGCAAACGCGTTTGTGGCCGGAACGTCGCTGTATCGTTCCAGCGATATGGCGGCGCGCGTCGCCGAGCTGCGCGCGCGGGCCGCGGCGGCCTTCAGAGGCTGAGGCCGGATTGGCGACGGACATGCCGGAACTGAGCGACATACGCAATTTCTGCATCATCGCCCACATCGACCACGGGAAGTCCACGCTCGCCGACCGCCTTCTGCAGTTGACCGGCGCCGTTTCCGACCGGGAGTTCCGCGATCAGCTTCTGGACGATATGGACCTCGAGCGCGAGCGGGGCATAACCATCAAGTCGCATCCGGTAGTCATGCGCTACCGGGCCGCGGACGGCCGGACCTACTGGCTGAACCTGATCGACACCCCGGGCCACGTGGACTTCAGCTACGAGGTCACGCGCAGCATGGCGGCCTGCGAGGGCGCGTTGCTGCTGGTGGACGCGGCGCAGGGGGTCGAGGCCCAGACCGTCGCCAACGCGCACCTGGCCATGAATCGCGGGCTGGAGATCATCCCCGTCATCAACAAGATCGACCTTCCCAACGCCGATGTACCGGGGGTCGTCCGGCAGATCGAGGAGATTCTGGCGCTGGACCCCGAAGGCGCGCTGCGGATCAGCGCGAAGACCGGCGAGGGCACCGCCGCCGTGCTGGAGGCGGTGGTGGCGCGCGTGCCGCCGCCCGTGACGGGGCCCGGCCGGGAAACGCGCGCCCTGGTCTTCGACTCGATCTACGACATGTTCCGCGGCGTGGTCAGCTACGTGCGCATCGTGGACGGCGAGCTGGCTACCGGCGACCGTGTGCTGTTGATGGGCAGGGAAACGCGCACCGACCTGAAAGAAGTGGGCATTTTCTGCCCCAAGCCGACGCCGGTCGATCGGCTGGGGCCCGGCCAGGTCGGTTACCTGGTCGGAACCATGCGGTCGCCCTCGGAAATGCTCATCGGCGACACGATTACGCGGGCGGGGCGCCCCGCCGCCGCGCCCCTGGCCGGTTTCCGGGAAGTGCGCCCCATGGTCTTCTGCGGCCTTTACCCCGTGAACGCCGCCGAGTACGACAAGTTCCGGCAGGGCATTGAGAAGCTTGCCCTGAACGACTCCTCGTTCACGTACCACCCGGAAAATTCGGCGGCCCTGGGATTCGGGTTCCGGTGCGGGTTCCTGGGGCTGCTGCACATGGAAGTCGTGCAGGAACGTCTGCGGCGCGAGTTCGAGCTGGACATCATCGGCACGCATCCCGGGGTCGTGTACCGCGTGGTGCTGCGCAGCGGGACCGCCCTGAACGTGGATAATCCCGTCGACATGCCCGACCGCACGAAGATCGAGCGCATCGAAGAACCCATGATACGGGCCTTCATTATCTGCCGTAACGAGGACATCGGCGAACTCATGCGCATGGTCATGGACCGGCGCGGCGAGGTGCTCAAGACGGACTCGCTGGACGTCAAGCGCGTGATGATGACCTGCTCGCTGCCGCTCAACGAGGTGCTCACCGATTTCCACGACAACCTCAAGAGCCTGAGCCGCGGGTACGCTTCCATGGACTACGAGCACGCGGGCTATCGCGCGGCCGATATCGTGAAGCTCGACATTCTGCTCAACGCGGAGGTCGTGGACGCCTTCTCGACGCTCGTGGAGCAATCGCGGGCGCAATACCGCGGCCGCCAGATCTGCGGCGCGCTGAAAGACGCGATTCCGCCGCACATGTTCCCAATCCCCGTCCAGGCGGCGGTTCACGGCAAAGTCATCGCCCGGGAGACCATTCGCGCGTTCCGCAAGGACGTGACGGCCAAGCTGTACGGGGGCGACGTCACGCGCAAGCGCAAACTGCTTGAAAAGCAGAAGGCGGGCAAAAAGCGCATGAAGCAGTTCGGAACGGTGAACGTGCCCCAGGAGGCGTTCGTGTCGGTCCTGAAATCGGGGGCAAAATGAACATCCTGACCCGTCGCAGGCTGCGCAAGCGCGCGCGCGACACCTTGCGCTACGCGCAGCACGTCCGAAACATGCGTGAAGACCTGCTTGCGCCGTCCGACCTGGAGCAACTCTCGGCCCTGCGCGCGGCGCTGCGCGAGGCGGGCAGGGCAGGGGACCCGCGGGCGGTCGAGGCCGCCTGCGCCGCGCTGGAAGGCGCGCTGCAGCGGTTGATGCCGGCGCGCCCCCATCACGGTATTCGCGAGAACCTGGAGATCGTGGTGGTCGCGCTCGCCGTGGCCATGGCCTTCCGCACGTACTTCGTGCAACCGTTCAAGATTCCGACCGGGTCAATGGAGCCGACCCTTTACGGCATTCACGTGGAAGAAGGCGCGCGGCCCGGCGTTACGGACCGCATGCCTTTGAAGCCGGTCAAGTGGATCTTCACGGGGAGGTGGTACCGGGAGGTTCGCGTAACGGTGCCGGGCGAAATCCGGTACCGGCAGCCGGATTCGCCGGATGCCCTGACGAGGGCCTACGACATCGGGCCCCGCACGTACAAGCTGCCCAAGGCCGCGGAGCCGCGCTACGCGCCGGGCGAGTACGTCGGCGCGGGGGCAATTTTGTGGGCCGGGTACGTCACAACGGGCGATCACGTTTTTGTTGACAGAGTGAGGTGGAATTTCGCGCGCCCCCGGCGCGGGCAGATCGTGGTATTCGGCACCGACACCATTCAGGGGATTCCGCCGAATACGCACTACATCAAGCGGCTGGTCGGCTTGCCGGGTGAAACCATATCAATAGATCCTCCAACCGTCCTGGCGGACGGCGAACCCATCGTTGCGCCGAAGGCGATTGCCCGCATTGCCGCCCGGGCGCCGGGCTACCGCAGGGGGTATGTGCCGGCGTTGCCGCAGCCGGGTGATGAGGCGATTCTGGTGTCTGCACGCTC
>Ga0194113_10007644_pt1 | contig 13427 bp, 14 predicted proteins | sample TA2MahC200mmetaG_FD_146193 | JGI IMG/M metagenome (GOLD analysis project Ga0194113, IMG submission 146193) | Freshwater microbial communities from Lake Tanganyika, Tanzania - TA2015017 Mahale Deep Cast 200m | ecosystem: Environmental > Aquatic > Freshwater > Lake | place: Tanzania: Lake...
TATGGTGCGGTTGCCGCCGACGCGTTCGAGTTCGCGCTCCTGCAAGACGCGGAGGAGTTTGGCTTGGACGGAGGGGGAGATCTCGCTGATTTCGTCGAGCAGGATGGTGCCGCCGTGCGCCAACTCGAAACGGCCCTCGCGTTTGTTGAGCGCTCCGGTGAAGGCGCCCTTTTCGTGGCCGAAGAATTCGCTTTCGATCAGGTTTTCCGGGATGGCCGCGCAATTGACCTTGATGAAGGGGGCATTGGCGCGCGGGCTTTGGCGGTAGAGGGCGCGGGCAACCAGTTCTTTGCCGGTGCCGCTTTCGCCTTGGATGAGGACGGTGGCGTTGGTGCGGGCGACTTTGCGGATCAACTGGCGGAGGGTCTCGATGGGCTCGCTGCGGCCGAGCAGTTCGTGGCTGCTGTCGTCATCGCTCTCGTGGCTGAGATGCTGGCTGACCTTGAGGAGTTGGGTGTATTGCTCGGCTTTCCGGAGCGTGACGTCGAGTTGTTCGGGGGAGTAAGGCTTCAGCAGGTAGTCGAAGGCGCCGTTGCGCATGCACTCGACGGCGGACTGGACGGAGCCGAAGCCGGTGGTGATGACCACCAGGGGGCGTTGGGGACGGCTTTGGAGTTGCTGCAGCAGTTCGGTGCCCTCGCCGTCGGGCAGGCGCACGTCGACGAACAAGAGATCCCACGTGTCACGCCCGAGGAGTTCGTGCGTGGCCGCCAGCGTTTCCGCCGAGGCGACATCGTAACGGCGCTGGCGGAGTTGTTGCTCGAGGCTTTTACGGACGATCAGCTCGTCTTCGACAACGATGATTTTCTCTATGGGCATGCCCTCTGCAAGGCCCGTGGACCGGCCGCCCGTTGGTACACTTCGGCCACGCGCCGCGGCTGCTGCCGTTGGGCCGGCGGCAGGTGGCGGGGCGGCACCAAGCCACGGCGGAGCAGGGTCTGCTCGTTCTCGCGGTCCAGCACGATGACCTTCATGATCAGCTCCTGGGTCTGGCGGAGCAAGGCGGCGGTTTCCTTTTGCTGCGCTCGCTCGTGAGCCGTCAGCCGCTGCCATTGAACCCGAACCCGACGGAGGGCATCTAGCGACCGGTTCAGGCGCGGAAGCAAGTCTTTTTTCGCGTGGTAAGCCGCCAGGGGAAAGGGGGAGTCGTCTTGGCGGAGGGTTTGCCCCTCGCTTTCCACCAGGGCGAGGGTTTCGCGGCAGAGGGCGAGGTGTTCTTGGAGGACGGCGGCCAGGTGGCGGGGTGGGGCGGGGTTGGGGTTCATGGGAGTTGGGCGACGGCGTTGGTGGTGCTGGCGGAGAGGAGGATGGGCTGGCTGGCCAGTTCGGCGTTGGTTTGCCACATGATGAAGCCCCGCCGCCATTTGGCCATGTCGATGAGCATCTGCAAGTTGGGGTTGGGGGCGTTGGTGCTCAGGGCGGGGGCCTGGGTCAGGATCTGGTCGTATTGCTCGTAGGCGCGCGCGGGTTGCTTGAGTTTCTCGAAGACGAGGCCGATTTGGTAAACGACGGGCAACTGCCAGGCGGGCGCCGAACTCACCTTGGCCAGTTGTTGGTAGACCAAGAGCGCGCTTTGGTAGTCGCCCTCTTGGTAGAGCCGGTTGGCGAGGTCGTTGCCGGTGCGTTGCTGCCAATAGCGCCATTGTTCGGGCGGGAGGTCGGGATTGTTCGCTTGGGAGGCGAGGAGTTGGAGGACTTGGACCAGGGCTTCTTGGTTGCGCCCGAGTCGTTTGAAGGAGGTAGCCAACAAGAACCGGACTTCCGGTTCCTCCGCCTCGCCCGGGTGTGCCCTAAGGAACTCCGTGCCTTGGGCGATGACTTCGGCGTCCCGCTCGAGTTGCGCCAGGGCCTGGAGGAGTTTGAATCGGACCCGGCTCCGGTTCAGGTGAGGCGATTCGAGTTTGAGCAGGCGTTGGAGGTTAAAGACGGCCTCGTCGTAGCGGCCCTGGAGGAGGTGCGTCTCGGCGATCTCGGCTTGGGCCTGCAGGACCAGTCGTTGGTAATAGTCCAAGCGTTCATACTTGACCGCGAGGGAACTGGAGAGCACGCCGAAGAACTTGTTGAGCGCGTTCGTGTGCGCCCCCATCTCGCGATAGAGCAAACCCTGCCGCAGCAAGACTTCCGGGACGTTCGCGTCGCCGGGGTGCCGGTGGACGTAATCCGCATACAAGTACTGCGCGCGGGCGAGCAAACCCGCTTGGTGCGCCGCCACCGCCAGCTCGAGCAGGGCCTGGCGTTTGAGTTCCTCGGTTGCCACCGGGTTGCCGATGACTGTGGTAAGCAGGGCGGTGGCCTCGGCGGTGCGGTTCTCGCGACGCAATTGTCGGGCGGCTTCGAGTTGGAGCCGACAGGATTCGATCCGGTCCTCGACGTCGGGCGCGTGGAGCGGGTTGCGGAGAGTGCCGGTGTTGACGATTGGGGCGCTTTCGATCAACGCCGGGCTGACCGGAATCAGGCTCGCCTCGTTCGTCTCGGACACGGCCAGCCGGTTGGTCGCCAGGACGGCCGGGTGGTTGGTGCTCACCGTCGTCAGGTAAGGCGCGGACAGCAACTCGGTGGGGGCGGGCAAGGTCGGTTGGACGGAGGCCAAGGCCGCCAGGGGCGGTCGGGTCGTGGTCGCTGGGGCTTCGAGGCCCCTGGTTGGGTGGCTACTCGCGAGGGCGAGTCCGCCGAGGAGCCAAGTCACCGTCAGGGTCCGACCGAGGCGTATGGGACTGCGGATCATAGGCGTCTGCAGGAGAACGGCAGGCTGAGGGCTCGGCAGCCAGTGGGCGCGCCTGGCGCGGATGCGAACTGAGGTCCACGATGGCTACGGGGTGACATAGGTGGCTGTGCTGTCGGTGCCGGGCCGTTCGGGCGGTTTGAACCAGGCGGGCGGTGGCACGACGAGCCCACCCGCGCGGCTGCCGGTGCCGCCGCGGTCTTGGAAGAAGCGGAGGAGCATCTGCGGCGTCACCGTCTCATCGTTCTCTTGGGCTGCAGGGATCGAGGGCGTGCCGCTCTGCGGGGCCTCGGGCACGGGTCCGCCGCTACCGGGCGCAGCAGGGCCCAAGTTGCCGAGGAACTGCTCCCAGAGGTCCGGCAGGACGCCGGCGGCTGAATCTGTGCCGTAGGGAGCGGCGGGGACATGGACCGGCGAGACCGGACTCGTGGGGGGTGGTGGGGCAGTGCTCGCCTCTGGGCCGGTGGGTGACGCGGCGGGGGGCGGCAGGGGCAGTCGGGCGACGCGGGCCGCGCCGGGGTCGGGGGGGTGGAGGAAACGGAGCTTAGCTCCGCCGGTGCGAGGCAAGTAGTCCGCGCGCGAGGCACTGACGAGCAGGGTCAGGCCCACCAGCACTGAGAATTGAGTTGGGCGGCGCATGCTTGGGCGGCAGGCGGTTATCGGTCATCGGACGCGCTACCGTGTGCGAGGGGATTATCGGCAGGGTGCGGAGGGGACTTTAGGCGGGGTGGGTTGATTTTCGCGTTTGGGGAAGCGGAAAAGCTAAAGGGAAGGCTTCGAGGTGACGATACACGGGCCGAACAGCTATGGATGTGCTCATCATGCCCCCCCCGGTGGGTCGGCTCGACAGCCGGCAAATCGATGCTCGCCTCAAGAGCTGCCCCCGCCTACCGTCGTTGGGCAGTATCAACTCGGCCCTGCGTGAACTGCTCAACGCCGACCAACGGTACACCTCCCAGATCTCGGACGTGATTCGCCGGGACCCGAGTTTGACCGCGCGTTTACTGCGGCTGGTGAACTCGGTCTATTACGGCATCACCACGCCGGTCAAGAGTATCGAGGAAGCGGTGTTTTACCTTGGCATTCGCCAGATCCGCCAACTGGCGATGGTGACGCCGGTGATCGAGGATTTCCAGCGGTTGGCGGGCAACTTCCCCTTTCCCTGGCGGGAATTCTGGCAACATTGCATCGGCACGGCGCTGCTGACGGGCGAGGTGATCAGCTCCGCCCAATCGCTGCCGGATGAAGCCGATTACGTGTCTGGGTTGGTGCACGACGTGGGCAAGATCGCCATGACGGCCGCTTTCCCGAAGCACTTCGCCGAGATCCGCAACCGGGTGGCCGGCGGCGAGGAAGACCTGTTGCAGGTGGAGACCGAGGTGCTGGGGATCAGCCACCCGGAGGTGGGCGCCCTTTACCTCCGGAGCCACAACCTCCCCGAGGTCATGGTCGAGGCCGCGCAATACCATCACCAGCCGGAACTGGCCAGCCAATACCCTCAGGTGGTGGCTGCGGTCCAGATCGCCGACCTGCTGGTGCGGTTCGCTCGCATCGGCATCAGCGGTAACCCAGAGAAAGTGCCCGAGGATGCCTGGTTCGAGGCGACGGGTTGGAGCATTTTGTTCCCGCACCAGAACGATTCCGAGCGCAGCATCGCAAAGGCCAACCTCGAACGCTGCCTCGAGCGCCTGCCCTCGGTGCTCGAGGGGTTGGTCTGAGCGCCGTACCTGCAACCTGTCGTCTATCCCGACCTCTCATCAGTATGTTGGGCGCGGGCGGCCGGTTCAGCGCGCGCTGGTCAGCCAGTCGAGGGTGAACCGTGTCCACCGAATGGTCTCGTAGGGGTGCTGCACCCCGCGCTCGTAGAGGCAGCCCACCGTCCGGTCCGGCAACACCACCAGGCAGGAATAGGCCGCCGGTCCGGGGTGCAACTCGCGCGCCACCGGCCAAGTCTGGCCGTCGTCATAGCTCGCCCGCACCGTGAGTTTCTCGCGTTGGGCACTGGCTGGGTTCGAGAACAAGAGCACACCGGGACGGTCGCCGTCGGCCCAGGAGTGGCGCCGCAGACTGGCTTGGCAGATGGGTTCGATCAACGCCGGCGCGTGCTGTTGATCGGTCCAGCTTAACCCGCCATCGCGGCTCATGGCCGTCTGACGAGTTCGCTGGGAGCGGTCGTAATTGCGCATGTTCAGGAGCAAGCGTTGGCCGGGCAGTTCGGCGACTTCGCACTCGTTGACCTGGGGGCGGGGGCTGCTGCCGCCCAGACGCCAGCTTTGGCCGTGGTCATCGGAATAGATCGCGTGGGAGTAGTAGTCTTTGGTCTCGGCCTCGATGTGGTCGCACGGGACGATGAGGCGGCCTCGGTGTGGGCCGTGTTCGAGCTGGATCCCGGCGCCGGGACCGGTGGCGTACCAGGTCCACGAGCTCAGTTTGACGGCGCTGGTGATTTCGCGCGGCGTCGCCCAGCTTAGTCCGTCGTCAGTCGAGTGGGTGACGAACACCCGTCGGGTGTCGTGGCTGGTTTGGTCGATGATGCGGCGCTCGGTATCGTCGCCGCGGTTCCAGGTGAGGAGGAGCCAAACGGTACCGGTGTCGCGGTCGAGCACGGGGCAAGGGTTGCCGCACGTGTTCCCGGCGTCGTCCCAGACGATCTGCAAGGGGTCCCAAGTGGCGCCCCGATCGGTGCTTCGCCGGAGTACCAAATCGATGTCCCCGGTGTCGCTCCGGCCGGTTTTGCGTCCTTCGGCAAACGCGAGCAAGGTCTTGCGCGCGGTGAGGATCGCGGACGGAATCCGGAAGGTGTGGTAGCCGGCTTGTCCGCTGACGAACACCTCGGTCTGGGCGGGTTCGCCCGGGGTGGGCGGCCGGCGGGCGGCGCGTTCGTCCAACTCGGCGAGTTCGAGGTGGACGCTGACGATGTAGGGCGACTGGCCGGGGGTCCAATGCCCGTAGGTGGTGGTCACGAAGGTGCCGTTGGGCAGCAGCTCCACGCCCGGGTAGGCGCAATCGGCGGCGTGGTGATTGTCCATGAGGCGAACGCGGTACTGGCCCTCGCGGCCCTGGGTGAGGTCGTCGTAGGTGCCCACCCAGGCCACCCAATCGCCCCGCGTGGTCGAGTCGTGGGTGGTATCGCGGAACGAGATGAACAAGCGGCCGTCCGGTGCATACTTGCCGGTGTGCCGATCGCCCGTGAGGGCGCCGGGCAACTCCCGGGGCGCGGTCCAGGTGCGGGCTTCGTCGTCCGAGAAGATGATGTAGGAATTGCGGCGGCGTGAGTTCTCCCGCAATAGCGCGGCGAGCTGCCGGCCGTCGGGCGAACGGATCACGCCCGGTTCGCACAGGTGCACGTCGGCGCGGGCTCCGATCGGCTCGGGAGCGGACCAGGTGAGCCCGCCGTCGCGCGAACGGGTTTGGTAGAGGGTGAAGACGACGGGCTGTTGGACCTGCGGTTGCGGGGCGATGAAGCGGCCGTCGTCGTGGAACATGGCGAGGTAATGCCCCGAGCCGGTGGCTAGCGGTTCGACACTGGCCATGACAACGACGCCGCCCCAGTCGCCCACCGGTTCAAGTTCGCTCCAGGTGCTGCCGTCATCCTCGCTGACGGCCCGTCGGGCGGGTTGGAGCCCCGACCACAGGATCAAGCGCTTGCGCCCGTCCGGGTCGACGAGGCGGTGGAGGGTGGGCACTTCCTTGGAGGTCGCCCAACTTGGCGGCGTCGGGAGCCGTTCGCTCCAGGTGCGGCCGCCATCGGTGCTGCGCTTGTAGACCAAGGCACCGCGGCCGTGGCCTTTTGGGTAGACGCAGAGGATGGTACGGCCGTCTTCGAGGAGGCAGGTGGTGGGGTGTCCCAAGTATTGGCCTGGCTCACGATCCACGACGACTTGCCGGTGGGTCTCGGCGGCGAGGTCGATGAGCGGGAGACTATAGCCGCGGGGGGGCGTTGGGGTGGGGGAGGAGGAGGCTGCCCAGAGGGCGCTGGCGCAACCGATGGCCAGCCAAGGCCGGCCCAAGTCGAGGAGGGATTTCATCTTCGTAGAACGTCGCTGCGCGCGACCGTAGCCATTCGGTGGAGAGGCCCAGGGTCGAGCGGCCGAGGCCAGACGGGCGGTGCGCGGTGCTGCTGCAACATGGGATCGGTCGATGGTGTCAACCTGCTGGTCCCTGGCGGCCAGGAGGTCGGGCGGGCTACCAGATCTTCTGGTCCGGCAACTCTTGTTTGACGCCTTGGTCGAGAGGCATGCGGTCGCGGCGCAGGCCGGTGGCCTTCATCAGCCGCGCCAGTTCGCGTTGGAGTTGCTCGACTCGCGCGGTGTGTTGGGGGTCACGGATGAGGTTGTGGCGTTCGTCGGGGTCCTGTTCGAGGTGGTAGAGTTCGGCCAGGTGCCGGTCCGGGCCACCGTCGCCATGCGGGTAATGGACGTACTTCCAGGCGTCGGTGCGAATGCCGCGAACGTTGGGGGTGTAAGGGAACTGTTGTTCGTAGTTGTATTCGTAGTACCAGGCCGTGCGCCAGGTGGGATCGCCCTGCTGGACCAGTCGTCGCCAGGACTTGCCATGGAGGTTTCGGAGCGGCGGCGCGCCGCAGAGCTCGAGCAACGTGGGCGCCATGTCCACGGTGAGGATCTGCTGGGGGATGACCTTGGGCTGGGTCACGGGCGTGAGCCCCGGGTACCGCACGACCAAGGGGAGCCGGATGCTGGCCTCGTGCATGGTGCGCTTGTCGACCATGCCGTGCTCGCCATTGAGCAGGCCGTTATCCCCCATGAACACGATCACCGTGCGGTCCAGTTCGCCCGCCGCCGCGAGCGCGGCGTACAAGCGGCCCACGCTGTCGTCCACGCTCAGCAGGGTGCCCCAGTAGGCCCGGGTCATGGCGGCGAAATCCCGGACGGCCTCGGGCCGGTCATCGGGGAAGTTCTTCCGCCAGTCGAACAAAGGTCCATAGATGCCATGCCAGGTGTAGAGCCGCTGCTTGATCCAGGCCGGTTTATCCGCCAACGCAAAGGCCGTGTCGGGGTATTCGATCTTCACGTGGTCGAACGTGTTCGAGTACTGGAGCTCGGGGATGTAGAAGCTGTGGGGCGCCTTATGGCCGAGCATCAGCAGCCAGGGCTGGCGGCGGGGCCGCGCCAACCATTCCAGGGCCATGTCCGTGACGACCTTCGTGTAATAGCCCGGCACCACCCGGCGCGTGCCGTCCACGTTGAACTCGGTGTCGTAATACTTGCCTTGGCCTTTGTGGGTGACGAAGTAGTCGAAGCCGGGGCGTTTCTCGTCGTTGTTTTCGCCCATGTGCCATTTGCCGATATAGGCGGTGGCGTAGCCGGCGCGCTGCAACTGGCGCGGGAAGCTGGCCAAGTTGGTCGGGTACTCGGTGAAGTTGTTGACCACGCCGTGCGCATGGGCGTAGAGGCCGCTCAAGATCGAGGCTCGACTCGGCGAGCAGAGCGAGGTGGTGCAGAAGACGTTCTCAAACCGCACCCCCTCGGCGGCCAAGCGGTCGATGTTCGGTGTGCGCAGGTGTGGATGGCCGGCGCAGCTCAGCGCGTCCCAGCGCTGGTCGTCGGTGAGCATGAAGAGGACGTTGGGTCGTGGGGAGCGGGGCGGGGCGTCCTGGGCCGCCGCGGCCGCGACCAGGCTGAGGACCAGGAGCGCCAACGCCGCCAATACGGGGCGCGCGTGCAATCGCATCGGTTTCATGGGCGTCAGCCTACGCTGGCGCGCGCTAGCGCGCGACCGTTTTGTGCGCGAGTCCATTGCAGCGAGGCACTGCCTCAGGCCGTACCGCTCTCGAGTGTAGTGTGCCCGAATCCTGAGCGAGGTCGAGCGCGTGACCGTCCGCTCCCCTGCCGCGTGGACTCGTGCACGCGTGTGCGCGCGTGCGAGGGTTCCTCCACATGTGCGGGGCCGGGGGCCGTCAGACTGCTCGGGCAGTCGGCGGTTCCGCCGGAGGAGTGTAAGGAGGCCGAACGGGCAGCGGTGGGCGCCGAGCCGCTCCAACTGAAGTGCTCGGACCAAAGGTCAAGTCGCGGATGATAGAGCCGCAAACCTTCGCCGCTAAGCGGGTCCACACCGGACAGATTCGGGCCCTTGAAGCGGTTGCAGTAGCAGCAGGCGAGCGCCAGATTTTCGCTGGTCGTCTGACCGCCGTGTTTTTCCGCGATAATGTGATCGAGTTCGAAAGGCAAGATCGACGCTGCGCTGAGTGTCCGTCTCGGACAACTCGAGGCTCAAGAAAAACCGCGCGGTCTCGGCAGCCGTCACCGGGGTGGTCGGCTTGGCAGCCCCGGCATGGCGCGATCTGAGGGGGCGGACTGGTCCTGAACCGACTCAAAAGAGTAATGGCGGCGGGCATGACCGCGCGTACTTTCAAGTCATGTCGCACGAAGCCCAAGAGCTGATCCGACGTTTCCAGGACTCGCCAGTTGCGGTGCAGCGCGAAGTGTCGATTGCCGTGCTGGAAACGCAGTTCCGTCTCGAGGTGCGCAGGCCGGCTCCGTGTCTGCGCATATCCGACATTGCGGGACGCTTTCCGCCCCAACGGCCTGAGGAGGCTAAGCCACATGATCGGTGGTTCGCCGAGGCCGTCGTGGCCAGCAAGTCCGCGAGTAGTTCCCCATGACTGTGTGTGCCTGGAGTTCATGAGGCTGCGGGGGCTGACTGAGGCGATCGCCAGCGACGAGCACTTCGATCGCAGCGGCATTCGCCTGCCCTGAGGACGGCGCAGACGGCCGTTTCTCTGACCTGTGCGACGCACCTGCTCTGCGGGAACCCGTACGAGCACACGCTGCGGTTCCTGGTCAACCCGGCGATCGTCCACGCCATGCGCAACAAGAGGGCGCTACTGGCGGCCGCCGCGGCCGGACCCGCGCTTTCAACCACAGCGCAGAGCCTGGGAACCGCGCCAATGTCCTCCGATGCGAAGCTGGCGTGAGGGCTAAAGACTCGCCTCGGATTCGGGCCGTCAGGCCGTGGTGCGCGCTCTTGCTGCTGCCGCGGCTTCAAAGGAAGGTCGTGCCCCCTTGAAGTGCATCCAGCAACGTCCGCCAAGGCAAATGGACACAGGGGATGCGGGCCGGATAGTCGCGCACGGCAAGCAGGGCGTCCAGACGGGCGCGCAGGTCTTTGTCATCGGGGGGCTCCAAGTCGAGCCCGATCACTCGACCAGCGGCTGGTTTCGCGAGAGCAGGAGCGAACAGCGGTTCTTGGCGGATGGGCTCCATGGCTGGTGGGCTAGAAGTTCGCAGGAGGCCCGAATCCTTAGCGAGGTGCTTGAGGACTGCCATCGCGGGTGAAACCCGGCCGGCTCCCTGTGGGGCGCAGATCGCCAGATCCGCTTGGCGGACGTGACCGTCCGCGCTCCGCCTCGCTAAGGATTCGGGCAGGAGGGGGCTCGCTCAGGAGATTGTTGCCGACGAGAAGCCGATGGGTTAGGAATGCGCTGTTGAAAGCGCGGCTCTATCTCGAAACGACTGTACCCAGCTACCTCACTGCCTGGCCAAGTCGGGATTTGATTCGCGCCAGCCATCAGCAAATCACCCGCGAATGGTGGGAGAACCGCCGGGCGGACTTCCAGGTGTTCATCTCTCAACTGGTGCTGGACGAAGCGGCAGCAGGCGATCCGGTCGCCGCACGGGAGCGATTGACGGCGTTGAAAGAGCTGCCACAACTCGACATCAACGACGACGTTGCCGCTCTGGCGGAGGCGTTGGTTGCGGCGCTGGCCCTCCCGGCGAAGGCCGGGACCGACGCCGCGCACATCGCCCTGGCTGCGGTTCATGGGATGCACTTCCTTCTGACGTGGAATTGCGCCCACATCGCCAACGCCGAGATGTCGGCGACGATCGGGAGCGTCTGCCGCGATCACGGATTCACCGCCCCCGTGATTTGCACGCCGGAGGAGTTGATGGGAAGATGACGCCATGCTGAAAGACGAATTAGTGGAAGAAGTGCGGAAGGCGCGCCAGGAGCAGGCCGCCCAATGGAATTTTGACCTCAAGGCGATTTTGGCCGACGCCCGCAAACGCCAGGCGGAATCGGGCCACAAGGTGGTTTCGTTCGCCGCGAAGGACGACAAAGCCGGGTAGATCCGCCCGGTGGCAAGCGACCCAACCGCCGGCGCCTGCCGCTCCGCCTCGAGGCGCACGCTCTGGTCCACGCTCAAGATCGAGTGCTCCCAGGGGATGCCCGCTTGCTGGTGGTGTCAGATACTCTTGGGGATCAATGTCCCGCCGCCGGCGACTCTGGATGCTTGTCGTTTGGACGGTATCGATGGGGTGGGGTCTTGCCCGGAGCCGTTCGAGCCAGTGCTGCTTCCTTCATCGCCATGTCGGCATGCAGATAGGTTTGCGTGGTTTCGATGGACTCGTGCCCCAGCCAAAGCCCGATCACGGCGATGTCCACCCCGCTCTGGAGGAGGGTCATCGCCAGCGTGTGTCGCAGAGTATGGGGAGTCACGTCCTTCACCGTCACGCTGGCCGCCGTGGCCGTGGTCCCGCCCACCACCGTCAGCGTTCCGCTGCGGCTCACACCGGTCAACTGATTCACGTTGTCCACGGCGAATGTCTGCACCAGCGCGTTGTTGGTCCGGTACTGGAAATTCCCGCCCGCATCGTAAGCGTAGCCCATTCGCTCGCCCAACCGGTTCGTCACCCCACCCGACTCCTTGCCCACCGCCGTCTTCGACTGTCCGACGGCATCGTACGTGTAATCGACGTAATCCCCGAGTCGTAACTCACCGTGTCATCGGCCCACGGCCCGTCTTCGCTCGCCAGCAGGCCATTGGCAAATGCCATACACCGTCGTCCCCGCGCTGTCCAGCATCGTGGTCAGCCGGTTGTTCTTGCCGTAGGCGTACGTCAAGATGTTGGTGGCCAGACGGTTGGTGTTGGCGTCGTAGCTCACCTTCGTCAGGTTGCCGAGGGCGTCGTAGCCGAACCAGTTTGTAATGCCCAACGGGTTGACGTACCCGACCACACCGCGAGGTCGTGAGCCTTCGGAAGTCCGAGGCGTTCCTTGCAGACGTCAAGTCTGACGACAGACGTCATGAATGCGCCAGTGATCCACACTCGGCAACACGCCCAGTGCGCCCCTCGAGAAGCGACCGCCTGAAGGTCGAACGGGGAGCGTGGAGCGACTGCCCAGACAACCCGCTCGTTCGAACGCTCAATCACAAGGAGCATCTATGGCTACTGTCGATCAAGTTGGCACGCTGGCTGACCTGCGGAACATCATCCCGGACCCGAACCTGGTGCGCTTCATCAAGGGGCGAACCGCAGCCGGCGACGCCGGCGCGGGCATCTTCGAGTGGGATCCGAATTACCCCGCCGTGCCCGACGATGGGGCCACGATCATCAAGCCCAACAGCTCCAGTTCGAGTTGGAGCTCGAGTTCCCCCGGCCGCTGGATCCGGCAGGTGGATGTGCCAGCCAACGGCGCGCCCAACTCAGGTCCCACACTGCCTTACCGGCCGAGGCCAACGACTAAGCGGTCTCGGCAGCCGTGTCCAGGTTGGCGTCTGCCACTCTGAGCACGGGTGGACCTGAAGGATCCGGTCTTGGAGGGAAGCCGCCTTCGGAAGCACGGATGCACGCGCCAAAGCGGCGGTCTGGGTGATTCGCGCACCGGCACCCGCCGCTTCTGCCGGTTGGTGCCACCGCACCTCCACACCGTGCCTGAGGGGCGCGGCTCGTCAGAGCGGCTTCGGTGGCTGTCCTCGTCTCGAGGCGGAGGCGACCGTCCGCGCTCCCTTCTCGTTGCCAAGCGCACGCGCCCCCGAGCGGGCGTCTGGACCAGCGGGGCGCGGCTCGTCAGAGCCGCTTCGGTGGCTGTCCTCGTCTCGATGCGGACGTGACCGTCAGCGCCGCCACATCAGCCGATCTTGCCGCACACCGGCCCGAGTTACTCAACGAAGGCACACTCGCAACATATTTGTGTACAAATACGTGCAACTATGGCCTTGGCATTTTGTTCTTTTTTTTGTGCGCCCGGCAGGGCGCACACACTTGGGGGTTCAAGTCCCCTGCACGCCCGACAAGGGGAAGTGCTAGCCGGACGGCAAGGGCGTCCGCCGCGAGGCGGAGTCTGAAGGAAGCCGCAGGCAAAACGCCACCGTGATGAACAAGAACCGCATACGAGGCACTGCGATGGAGATGAGACGGCAAATATCGTTGAAGTCCGAAGCTTGTCCGGAAGGTCGTGGTGTAGATGCGGCGCAGATGAGCGCGGAGGTGTGTGCGCATTACCCGGGGAGACCTCGGCCGCTGCCCTAGTGGCTACCGCCCTCGAGAGATGGTGGGAAGGCGGGCGAGGAGTCAGCCGAGGGCATAGTAGGCGCAGCGACGCGCTGAAGGCCCGAAGGAAGAACGGGGCGTATCGCCGGTCGGAACGATGAGCGCTGAAGACGCAGACCTGAAGGCTGAGATGCCGGAGCTGGACCTGTGGTGGAGCGGCCGGAAGCGGCGAAGCCACGGGATCGAAAGCGCGTCAAGGGTCAGGGTCAGGACCGAGCCCAGGAACGCCGCAGGCCGGGTCACGATGGAAGCCGTCGTGAGCCGGGAGAACATGCTGCTGGCCTTGCGGGCCGTGGAGCGCAACCAAGGGGCGGCCGGGGTCGATGGGATGACCACGGGGCAACTGCGGGGGCATTTGCGGCAGCAATGGGAGCAGATCAAGGCGCAACTTCTGGCGGGGAACTACCAGCCGC
>Ga0194113_10007654_pt1 | contig 13412 bp, 8 predicted proteins | sample TA2MahC200mmetaG_FD_146193 | JGI IMG/M metagenome (GOLD analysis project Ga0194113, IMG submission 146193) | Freshwater microbial communities from Lake Tanganyika, Tanzania - TA2015017 Mahale Deep Cast 200m | ecosystem: Environmental > Aquatic > Freshwater > Lake | place: Tanzania: Lake...
ACCCTCCACGTCATGGCGACGCTTTTAGCGCCAACCCTCCGACTTCTCCCATCGGCAGCGGCGGGTTAGAATGGCTGGTGGCAAGTCCGTTCCTTTCGCGGGGTACACAGATCATGACGCTGGAGCAGTTGGAACAACGGGTGCGCGATCTGGAGGAGCAGGTTGCGGAATTGCGGCGTGAATTGACGCCGCTAAGGCCGATGGGCGGCGTCAAGGAAACCTTCGGCGTGTTCGCCGAGGATCCAGAGTTCGATGAGATCGTCCGGTTGGGCCGTGAGTATCGGAATCAGGCCAACGCTGAGGAGCAGTGATGTTGGTTCTCGATACGGATCATTTGACGGAGTACCAGCGCGGAACATCGGTCGAGGCTTTACGACTGAAGAAAAGGCTCGACGCTGCCACGGCTCCCTTCGCAACGACGATCATTACCGTGGAAGAGGTCGTGCGCGGGTGGATGGCGGCCATTCGCCGGACTCAGGATCCAAGACGCCAGATCAATATGTACGCGAGTCTGCAGCGGCTCTTTCGGTTCTTTGCCACATGGAACGTTTTGGAATGGAACGATTCAGCCGCTGACGCGTTCGAATCATTCAAGCGCGCGAAGATCAGGATTGGAACAATGGACTTGAAGATCGCGAGCATCGCGTTAGCCAACCAGGCGACGCTGCTGACGCGGAACAGGAACGATTATGACCGAGTTCCCGGTCTTCGAACCGAAGACTGGCTGTCTTGATCCGCTCGAACCGAGTGCCTCGGTTCATCATGCCTTGATCTGAGAACTCCACACGGATGCCATGGATTTGGCGCCGCAAGTGCCCCCACCTGAGGTGGAAATGGTGGAACAACGCCGATGGCACGCGGACACAGTCGTGGATCGGCATCACGCGATCTCCCATCGATTCACAGACAGGCGGCCATGGGAATCCGACGTTGGCCGTCACGATGGCCATTGCACACCCGATCTGCGAAGTTGCGAAGGAACCCGTTACAACGCGTTTCGCGGGTCTCCTGGCCACGACCTGTTCGAAGGGGCGCATCCAATGGGACACAACTGGGTGACCAGGGCGCTCGATCTCTACTTGCCAAGCGGGATCGGGGAAATGCGCCGAGTGCGTTCGTTCTGATCTTCGTGGCGGTCAACGCTGTGAGCGACCAGGTAGGGGCGATGTGGAGGCAGCCTGAATCGAGCAGCGGCATACATTGGGTTCGACCATGCCAAGGGCTCGTCCGAGCCGTCCGGAAAATACTGGAACGGCTTGCCTGTCACGGGGTCAGCTAGAAAACGGGGTCGATCATGGAGTCGTCTCCAAGGTCACCGGCCGTAGACGATGCGGCACTTGGCGATCCGCGCGTTGGTGGAATCGAGCACGAACAGCCGGTCCTTCCAGACGGCCAGTGCGGCGATGGTGCCGAAAGGAAGCTCGGGATGCGGGTGGTCGCTGCCTGGTCCCAGGCAGTCCATGTTGCCGTAACTGCCGAACTCGCCCACGAGTTGCCCCGTCTCGCAGTGCACGACCTGCACGCTGAACTTGTTGGCCACGTACAGATACCCCTTGCCATCCAGGGCCTGGTGCAGCCTGGGGTTGAGGCAGACGCACGTGGTCTGCATCCATTCGACCCGCCCGGCGCCGCACGCGACGACGCCATCCCAACGCCTGGACCAGATCGGCTTGCCGCCCGAACGGCCGTATTTCGCCAGATACAGGTCGCGCGGCGTCCAGTCTCCTTCGGCCGTCCGCACGGGCCCTTGAGGGCAGGACAACACGTACAGGTTCCCTTCATCGTCGGCGAGCAAGCCGCGGGTGTCGATGAGTTGGAGCAACCCTCGCTCCCGGAGGTTTCCGTCGCTGTCGTACACGTCGACGGCGTTCCGCGCGTTCACGTAGTAGAGATTGCCGCGCGCGTCCACGTCCATCCCGCGGTAGACGAAATGATTGCGCGGCTGCACGGCCGGCTGCGGCATTCGGTCGACGATCAGCGCGTTGCTCCCCGCGGCGGAGAACGGCAGCGGAGTTCCCTCGCGGTCAAACCGCAGGACTTCCACGCGGTCGTCGCATCGTCTCCAGCGGTACGTTCTGCCGTCCTTGCCGAAGAACGAGTCCAGATACCGCGGTTCGTCCGCGTGGCGGAAGACGGGCGTCGCATGGGCCTGCTCGTAAATCGGCTCGCCGTTCCAGTCGGGTTTCTCGTTGAATGGCAACGGCGGCCATCGCTTCAGCACGTTCCCCTCCTGGTCGATCCGGAAGACTTCTCCGTACACGCCGCGATGGTAATAGGAATCGTCTTCCACATAGAGGTGGCCCGTGTCGGGATCGACGTTGAGTGCGGGCAGGTAGCCGTATTGCACCGGACTGGACAACTTCGCGCCGTCGTCCGCCCACGTTCCGTTGAGTGACAGGGTATTGCCATCGAGTTGCAGGAGCGTTCCACGGCCCGCGCCGTTGGCGATCCAGACCAGGGGCGGGCTGGCGCCGCGATCCAAGGCGATCCGGACCGTGTCGGCGTCGAGTGGGTCGGAGATCGCCAGCAGTCGCGGCTGCCGCCAGCTGTTGAGTTTGATCAATCTTCGTTCGGATCCGACGAGCGCCAGCACATACAGGTACTGCTCGCTGTCCATCGCCAGCCCGGTGGGGTTCACGAGCGGCACGTCCTGCCCGTCGCGCTGGAAGCTGGTCACGGAGGCCGCGAGGCGGCCGTCGAGTTCGAACACCTGCAGCCGGTGGTTGCCGGAGTCGGCAACGAGCAGGTGGTCGTCGATGGCCAGTCCGCACGGTTGGTTGAAGTGCGCCTCGTCAGTCCCGGGTTGACCCTCGAAGCCGAGATGGTCTCGACCAGGTTCTTCGGTCCGCTCGCGTCCGTTGAATTGGAAGTCCCGCGCGGCGTCCACGAGGACGCCGTCCCGCAGCCGGTACTTCCAGACAGTCTCGCCCTGGCCGCGGCCGGGGACTTCCCAGTTCGTGGAGTAGAACTGGGAGAGGGGCGACCACAGGCCGCCGGAGACGTACAGGTTTCCATTACGGTCGAAACAGAAGTCGGGCAGGCAGAACATGCCGTAGGAAAGGTACGGTTGCAGTCCGACGGCGTGCCAGGGTCCGACGAGCCAGCCGGCTTGTTCAAACGGCTCGTTGCGTTGTGGATTGTAGATGGACGTCCAGCCTTCCGCCGGCAAGCTGCCGTCCGGTTTCATTCGCCACAACGTTCTTTTGAACAAGTTGGACATGATCAGGTCGCCGCGGGGCGCGATGGCCAGGCTCTGGGGCAAGTGCCAGTACTCGCCGTACAAGCTCGGTTCCGTGGCGCATGTTTCGAACAGAGTCGGGACGACCAGCTCCACGCCGTCCTCGACGACGGTTCTCCGGCACAGGTCGTTCAGTTGCGCGCGAGGCAGCGTGGGGTGGAACGGCATGATGGTGCGGATATACGTGCCGCGTCGATCGAAGACGCGCAACTCGATGGCACTCTTCCTGCGGGCTGCCGAGAGGACGTACAGTTCACCCGTTCGCTCGTCCACGGCCAGGTCCCAGATCAGCGCCCGCGCGTGCACGTTGCCGCCCATCAGGAATTCCTCCAGCTCCAAGCGCACTTCGCCGGTGGTGCACGGGTGGCTGGAGCCGGGGCCCAGCCGTATCGGTTGGTCGCCGGCCGCCGTGGCTTCCGTTGGCGGGTTGAATCCCTGGCGGAAGCCGCCATCGAGCTGGTAGCACCCGGCGTAGTTCGCGGGCGCGGGAGCGGGAATTTGATCCCGCGGTGGGATGCCGGCGAGTGTCCCCGCATCGGCCGGGTCGGCGAAATCACCGTTCCAGCAGTACGTCGTTCCGGCTCGCGCGTCGCGACGCCGGACGTTGAAGCCGATCGTTGACGTCAACGACTTGTTCTTGTCGAAGATCTCAAAGGGAAGCGAGAATTCCGCGATCCACCCACGGTCGCTCGCGGCCGTGGCGCATTGAAATCGCGGCTTCCGGCGGTTCCACGTCGGGTCGTGCCACGGCGGCCGGCGCTCGTGATACGACGCCTGCACCGTTCCCTTTTCTGTCACGATGATGACGTAGCAGGAATTGCGGTCGTGGTTCGAATCGATCAGCAGGGCGACCTGTTCCTGGAGTGAGAGGTCGGGCGACTGCGCCGGCGGCGTTTGACCCTGTCGTCCGTCGCTCGTTTGGCAGACGACCGCGACGTAGAGACGATCGGCGTCGCGCAGCAGGAACGCCTCGGTCGGAGCCGTCGCCGGCTCCGCCGATGGCGGCCCCAAGGGGCCCGTCTTGGCCGCTCGCGTCCAGCATGGATCGTCGAGTTTCCCGTCGATCCGAGGCGGCTCGTCGCAGTGCGGCACCTGCAACGACGGCCGATCCGAAGGGGCATGGCGACTCACTAATGACACATGTGTGTCATTGTCTTCAGCCGCCAGCCACGGTGGCGACGCCAGCGATGAGAACACGATGACGGAAAAACAAGCCACAGTCGTGCATGCATGTCGGCGCGAGATCATCTCCGTGGTTCCTCCCCGTCGCGGCCCGCGGCCGCAAACAACGTAGGACGGATTGGCAATCCGTCCCACAAAGATGCGCGCACGGCTCGCGGATGTTTCAGCGTAGGACTCTAGTGCGGCCCTCGGTCAAAGGAAGTGACATTCCAGCGAGGCGTTGCCTCCCATTAACTTGCGTGTGAAAACGCCGCCATGGCGAATGGGACAAAACGGACTGATGGGACCAATGGGATGGGGCCTTACCGATTTCCCATTCCCGATTCGTCACTCCAAATCCGGGCCGGCGATACGTTCTCCCCTCAATTGCCGTGCTTGGTCCTCGCGGTTGAACGTCCCGTAGAACACGGCGTTCGCGTCCATCCAGGTGATCAGCCGTTCCCAATCCTGGGGTGACAAATGTACGTCATAGTGGCCGTTGGCGAGAATGGTCAGCAGTTTGCTGCCGCGCGCGCCGTACTGGTCGGGCAGGGTCCTGGCAGGTCCGTCGCTGTCACGGAACTTAACGCGGCTTACCAGGGCGTTGTAGGATTTCGAGAACTCCGACTCGGGCTCTCCCGTGAGAATGACGCCGCCGTGTTTCTCCGCCGGTGCCGCCGGATTGTGGCACGCGACGCAGTGCCGGTCGAGCGTGGGCTGGACGAGCAGCGGGTAGCTGAACGGCAGAGATCCGTCGGGGCCGGGAGTGATGGCCGAGGGAGGCCGTCGCAAGGCCAGGGCGATGGATCCGGTTCGCGAGGCGTCGGGCGTGGACGTGCCGTGTTCGTGGCAACCCACGCACGCCACGTTTTCGCCGGGCTGGAGATAGACCAGGCTGTACATCGTCTGGACTGCCCGGCCCTGTTCGTCCAGGGCCTGGAACATGACGGCCTTGCGTGCCGGGGCGCGGAAGTAGGCCGAACCGTCGGGTTCCACTGGGACGGTGCCCAGCACCTGTTTTCCCGGCGCCCCGCGCGCCGCGCCCGGAGGCGGATCGCCCATGTCGGGTGTGGTCTTGGGCAGCACCTGGATGACGCGCAAGCGGGTGATGCGTTCCGCGGAAAGCGGAGTCCAGCTGGCGTAGACGTTTTCGACGAAAAACGTCCCTTCCGTTGGTTCCTCCGCCGGTTCTTTCTCCGTTTCTTCCACCGCCAGCGCGGAGGGCAAGGCCGGCGGCTTCTCGCGCGGCCGCAGCGGCATCGGCCAGGAACTCGAGATGTTCAAGTCCCGGTAGAGCAGCTCCCTGTTGCCGAAGCAGTCGACCAGGTAGAGACCGAACAGGTGCGGCGGGTTCTTGGACGGTTCGCCGCGCAAGATGTCGAACGTGTAAGCGGCCAGGCAGTACTTCTCGGACAGCGGATAGGGGCTGCGGAAGCAATGACCGGGCCAGCGGATCGTCGGGAGCTGCTGTTCGATCTCGGGCGGCCAGCGTCCGCCGAAGCGGCTCTGCACCGGGAACTCGGATTCGTAGAACGGCACGTCGGGCGTGAACCGCGTGATCGGCTCCAAATCGTTGATGCCCTTGGCCACGTCGACCAGCACGATCGATCCGGCGGGCATGCTGTGGTGGGCGCAGGCGGTGCCCATGACGCGGTGTGACCCGGGGATCGGCCGCGCTTCCCAGATGCCCATCGGGTTGAGCGTGCTGTTGCCGTACCAGATCCGGACGTCGCTGCCGTCGGGTTTCACGGTCCAGAGATGCTGGAAATTGACGGCTTGCCGATCCACGTAGTCCCACCGCGTGTAAAGGACGCGGCCGTCGTGGAGCACGGCGGGATCGTACTCGTGCGTGTCATGGAAGGAGACGACGCGCACATTGCTTCCGTCCGCCTCGCAGATCGCCAGCGTGTGGGTGGGGCACGGGCCCTTGCCGCAGCGATGGAAGCCGCCGCGACGCGTGGAACAGAAGATGATCTTGCCGTTGGGCAGCACGCACGGCGAATGGTCGTCATAGGGTCCGTCGGTGAGCTGCGTCAGATTTCCGCCGTCGGCGTCGACGGAGTAGAGGTGGTAGAAGCGATCCGGATGCTGGCCGTAGAAACTCGGGTCCGACGGCGCCTCCGCGTACGCGAACAGGATTCGCCGACCGTCGTAAGAGACCTCGGGTCGGTAGTAAGCGCCCTGCGGAAGTTGGTCGCGAACCAAGGGCCGAACGCGCATCGACCGGCCGGGCTCTTCCAGCACGAACACGCCGCCGCCCGGCCGCGCGCAGTCTCCGTGGAAGGAGACGATGTGCGAGCTGTAGGCGCCGCCCGGCACGTCCTGCGCGAACACGAGGGGACCCGTCCGCGCCAGGGGATTCCGCAGGGCAATGCGGCGCCGCGCCCGATGCACGTCGCGCCACAGCGATTCCCATTCGCATTCCGCGGTTTGCGGACTTGCGTTGAGCAGCTCCCATTTCGCGCGCAGCGCCGCCCATTCGGCCTCTTCCGCTTCCAGGCGAGAGCCGCTGTTACGAAGATCCTCGAGCAACAGATCACCACGCCCCAATGTCTCGTGGGCGGCTTCCGCGACCGTCCGCGCGGCTCGCGGCGTGCCGATGCCGTCCTGCATGCGCCAGTCCCACTCGATCAGCACTTGCTCCATGCCTGCGCGGAGGACCGGGTGTCGCGGCGGAGGGCACGCGACGTCCTTCTGCTCGAATGTAATGTGGACCGGCGCGGCGGTGCCGGAGGTTTCCAGGTGGATCTCCCGCCAGCGAGCCACTGCCTCGCTGCCCGCCGCGCGCGTGGTGAGACGCACCTGGTGGGTTGTGTCGGTCGCGTCCAGCGGGATGCTCAACGTGGTAGCCCGCCCGGCGTGCAATGTCTCGATCGCCTGCTTCGCGCCGACCGAGATCTCCACCGTCGCCGTCTCACCCGCCACGAGATCCACGCGAACGGACAAGGATGACGCGCCGTCACGCAAGGGAAACGGCACGACAATACCGGCGGTCTCGTCGCCCTGCACACACGCGACGAATGCGCCGGCATACGCCAGGACAGCCACCTGCGGCCCCGTGCCGTCCGCGACCAGTATGAAACCGGCCACCTCGCTGGATCTCTCTGTCATCGCTCGCCCGTTGGCCGTGAACTGCAGCGAGTCCAACGCGACGGTCACCGGTGCGGCCAAGTCCGTACTGCTCGGTTCCGCGCCCGGTACACGTACCGGTGCCATGATACCGGCCAGCGCCACGAAAAGGACCGACCAGTTCGTGACGGCCCGCGGTTTCCTCCAAGCGGTCATTGTACTTCTCCCTTGCGGTCTCTCGTGAACGTTGGACGTTGGACGTTCGAAGTTGAAAGTTGCTGACACTAACGTTTTCTATGTAGTCGAATTTCGGAGGTTTTCGTGCTAGCACACAAATCGGTTTCGGTGACGACCGAAGGAAAAATCGTCGTGCTAGCATAAAACCGGGTTCGCTAGCAGAGGCATTTTCTGCGATTCTTCTCTTTTGGCGAGGGAGGAATCGCATGGATGCCCTGAAACGAACCCGATCGTGTAAACGTCAGCCGCAAGCCTCTGGCCAGGCCGTGCCTCGCGGCTCCAGGCAGATTTGTATTCCTATGACGCGTGACATCTATGATGACATTTGGAACGACGCAGCGAAAGTCCGCTCCTTCTTGACGCCGTTGATTCAGACCATGCCGGAGGTGTTTCCCCCGGAAATTCAGGCCGGCTATCAACTCAGCGGACACCTGCCGGAATCCGTGAAAATGCCGGGGGTCCGGCTGCGACAAGTGCGGGTGCAAGGGACGGCTTATACGTTGCGACCCAGTTTCGCGACGAGTTACATGACCGGCACTGTAGAGGACTTGGAGCATCCGCTGCTGCTGTTGAGCATGGGCGTACCTTGTTGGGTTGTCACGAAAATCTTCGGACGCGACGACATGTACTGGCACCGACAACTCGAACGATTGGGACGCAACAGCTTGGTCGGGACCACGGTGCGCGATCCGACCCGGCTGCCACAACATCTGGCGGCCGACGAGCACCATGCTGATTGGTGCGGGAAAAAAGGCTTTGCGGCCGTCACCGCTGGCGGAGGTTGCCTGTTGGGGATCGCCTTGACAGACGCGGCCGACGAGTCGCATCTCAAGCAAGCTTATGGCGAGTTCGCTGCTGAAGCCCGTGAGGTGCAGTCCGACTACGCCCCCCAAACGGTCAACACCGATGGTTGGTTCGCCACACGCAACGCGTTCCAGGCTTTGTTCGCGACCATTACTGCGGTGCTCTGCTTCCTGCACGGCTTTTTGAAGATCCGCGACCGCTGCCGCAAGGCCCACGACGTCCACCAGCGCATTTGGGACGTGTATCGAGCCGCGACGGCGGAGGAATTCCACCAGCGGATGGCGGCCTTCCGGACTTGGTTTGAAGAGGGTGTATGGCCGTCGGCAGTTCGCGAGATGGTGGCTAAGTTGTGGCAAAAGGCATCGGCTTACGCGGTGGCCTACGCACATCCTGGTTGCCATCGCACGAGCAACCAAGTGGATCGTTTGATGAACCGCTTGACGCGGCTGCTGTACGCAGGCCGCGGGTTGCACGGGCACTGTCATTCGAGTACCGCCCGCCTGCGCGGGTGGGCCTTGCTGCATAACTTCCGCCCCTTTGCACCGCGGAGTGGCCGCTCTCGCGAACATACGTGCCCGGCACATCGGCTCAGTGGCAAGCGGTATCACGAGCATTGGCTCCACAACCTGCAAGTTTCCGCGTCCCTCATGGGCCGCAGGCCATGTACATAGAAAAAGTTAGAGTCAGAAAATCCTCGTGCCGCATCCGCACCACGCGGGCTTCACCTCCTGGCGCCTGTGGATCCTGGGCTTCGCGCACCTGATGCTCTTCGCCCTAATCTACCTGCTGGCCTTCATGCTGCGGTTCGAGTTCGCCATTCCTCCCAACAACGTAGACATGCTGCTAAACAGCCTCGTCTGGGTCCTGCCCACCAAGCTCTTGATCTTCTACTTGGGCGGCCACTACCACGGCTGGTGGCGCTACGTCACGTTCTCCGACCTCCGAGCCCTCCTGCGCGCGTCGGTGCTCTCACTCTTGGCCCTGGCGTTCATCGATCATTTCGCGATCGACGCCTACCAGATCCCCCGCAGCATCCTGATCCTCGACATGCTGGTCACGGTCATGATCATCGGTTCGCTACGTGCCAGCTGGCGACTGGCGAACGAACAGTACCGAGCGATGTTTGGCGGCGCCGACCGGCAGGCGACATTCGTTGTCGGCACTGACGACAGCACGGCGCTATTGGCGCACCAGATCAACTCGCACAGCGAATCCCAGTACCAGATCCGCGGCTTTCTGGAGACCAACGGCGCGCCCACCAGCGGCCGCCGGCTGGGCCAGATCCCGGTCATGGGCCGAGTGGCTGACGTGGTCGGCCTCTCCGCCAAGCATGGCGTCGAGCAGATCCTGGTCGTTTCCGGCACGCTGCCCGGCGACGGGTTGCGCAAGCTGATGAAGACCTGCGAGAACGCGGGCCTGGAACTGAAGATCGTCCCACGCGTGGAAGACCTGTTCCGCGGCGACAACAACGTCCCGATCCGCGATATCGAAATCGCCGACCTCCTGCATCGCGAACCGGTCCAGCTCGACTGCGCCGCCATAGCCCACATGCTGGCCGGCCGCACCGTTATGGTCACCGGCGCCGGCGGCAGCATCGGCTCCGAGATCTGCCGGCAGGTCCTCAAGTTCAAGCCCGCCCGACTGATGCTGGTCGGCCGAGGCGAGAACCGCATTTTCGAGATCCAACGCCAACTGGCCGACCAGCACGTGGACACCGACGTCCGCCCGTTCATCGCCGACGTGGGCGACGAACCGCGCATGCGAACGCTGTTCGAGCAATTCCGGCCCGACGTCATCTTCCACGCCGCCGCCCACAAACACGTGCCGCTGATGGAACAGAACGTCGGCGAGGCGATCAAAAACAACGTGTTCGGCACCAAGTGCCTGGCCGATCTGGCCGACGAGTTCGAGGCCAAGAGCTTCGTGATGGTCTCGACCGACAAGGCCGTGCATCCGACGAGCGTCATGGGCGCGTCCAAGCACCTGGCCGAGAACTACGTCCACTCGATGTCGTTGGAGTCCAAGACCCGGTTCGTCGTCACCCGGTTCGGCAACGTCCTGGGCTCCGCCGGCAGCGTCGTGCCCATCTTCCAGGACCAGATCCGCCGCGGCGGACCGATCACCGTCACGCACCCGGACATGACCCGCTTCTTCATGACGATCCCCGAGGCGTCGCAGCTCGTGCTCCAGGCCGGCTCCATGGGCCGCGGCGGCGAAATCTTCGTCCTAGAAATGGGCGAAGCCGTGAAGATCGTCGACCTGGCCGAGGACCTGATCGCACTGTCCGGCCCGCCCGAAGGCTCCATCGACATCGTCTTCACCTCGACCCGCCCGGGCGAAAAGCTGTACGAAAAGCTGTACTTCGAACACGAGGAAATGATGGAGACCTCGCACCCGAAGCTCCAGATCGCCTACCACCGCTCCATCTCTCGAGCTGAAGTCGAATCCGCCATCCTCTCGCTCCGCCCCCTCTGCGACGGCCCCGAGCACCTCATCCGCCAGAAGGTCCACGACCTCATCCCCGAATTCCTCTCCCGCGACAGTAGGACGGGCACTCCTGCCCGTCCCCTCCTCACCCCCCCCCCCGCCGGCGAAACCGCCTGATCCGCCCCCACTGTAGGACGGATTGGTAATCCGTCCGGAAAAGCATGGCTGGATTGCCAATCCGTCCTACGGTTTGTCGTTCAACTTATCGCTACGTGGATGCCAAAAAACGAAAGCTCACGCATCCCCTGCGGCGCGTCTGTCCTCGGCGGTGGCGAGAAAACGGAAATCGAAAGTCGAGACGCATCACAGCGAATATGGAGCCTCAACTCCCTTCTCTCTCAACTCTCTTCTCTCTCACCTAATACCTAATACCTCTCACCTCTCACCTCTCACCTCTCACCTCTCACCTCTCACCTAATTCACGCAGGCCGCTTCGCACCAGCTGGTTGCCTGCCTTCGGGGCTGGTGATACGATGTTCACCAGACGCGTGCCGTAGGTGAGGAGGTGCAGCGATGGACCGGGAGACGTTTACCGAGACGATTCGGGCGTTGAAGCATCGGACGCCGTTTAAGCCGTTCACGGTGGCAACGGTCAGCGGGAACCGCTACGAGGTCGATTACCCGGACGCGCTGGCCGTTCGGGAAGGCTTGGCGATCTTCGTCGGGCCGGGCAGAGTGCCGGTGTTCTTCGACCACGAAACCGTCAGTGAGGTCGCCGGCGACCTGTCCGGCCGCGGGGCTGAGACCGGCTGAAAAAAAACGTCGTGATCCCGGTCGTTCGGCCAGGCACGTCGTCCTCGTATGGTCCTCCGTGTCTCGGTGAGAAACAAACGCCGACCGACCAAACCGACACCCCGGCGCGTCCCTCCTCGCCGGTCCTGATTGGACCATCGACCCCACCCGCCCGCGTGATTGCGGCCGGTCCGGGCTGCGGGCGTAACGGTGGTGCCTTGCGTGCCGAGGGGCGGTCCTTGGCGTGATCTCTGATTCGGCCGGGAAGTCGGGAGGCTGTGGCGCATGCGGCAGCGGGTCTATATCGAAACGTCGATCCCTAGCTTCTACCACACGCTGCGTACGGACCCCGAATCGGTCGCGAGGATGCACTGGACGCGACTGTGGTGGAGCACGCACGCCAGTTCGTCGGAACTCCTTTCCAGTGCTGCTGTAATCGCGGAGCTTGAGCGGGGCGCCAGCGAGAAGGTGCAGGCCCGCCTTGCCCTGTTGAACGACGTTGAACTCCTGGAGATCAGCAACGAAGTCAGAGAGATCGCACGAATCTACATCCGGCGTCTCGTCATGCCGAGCGACCCGACCGGGGATGCGGTCCATCTGGCGCTGGCGTCGTTCTATCGTGTCGACGTGCTGCTGACGTGGAATTGCCAACACTTGGCCAACCCGAATAAAATGGACCATATTCGGCTGGTGAACTACGAACTCGGGCTTCCCATGCCGGTGCTGACGACGCCCCTGAACTATGTGGGTGGAGGTGAATCCAATGGCTGACGACGAAATCAGGGTCATTCGGCAGGTACGCCACGAGATCTCGGCGGAGTTTGGCCACGATGTCGACCGTGTCGTCGACTACTACCGCAGCGTTGAGGAGCGACTGAAGCAATCCGGCCCATATCGCTTTGCCCCGTCGGCGGCCCCCCCAGAACTTGTACAGGATCAGATCGTGCGATGACCGAAAGAGAGAGGCCCGACCGACCAAACCGACGCCCAGACGCGTCCCTCCTTGTCGGTCCTCATTGGACCATGGACCCCGGCCACCCGCGTGATCCCCGTCGTCGTTCTCACACCTCACACGACCATTCCGACTATTCCGATGCTGCGGATTTTGCCCATTCTTCCCATCCCGCCCGCAGCCGCCATCTTGCTCGGCGCCGAATGCGTCAAATTCAGGCAGGGGCCCTGACCAGCACGCGAGCGATCATTTAAAATTGCTCCAACGGCGCTACTCTTCCGCACCCCACAAGGACGGAGTCCGCGCCCACGTACCCAGCAAGGTGAGAGGTGAGAGGTGAGAGGTGAGAGAAGAAGACAGGTAACCATCGACAAGACAGTCATTTCCCCCTCCCCTCTCTCACCTCTCACCTAATACCTCTCACCTCTTCGCCCTCTCACCTCTCACCTAATACCTCTCACCTCTCACCCGAACCGCCACTACCGCTCGACGCCGCCATGAAAGACGTCGAGGCCCGACTGAGTGCGCGTCGAACTCGCGAATGATTCGAAACCGACCCGCTTGCGTGCACTCAATTGACTTCGGTCCTTGGACCGACGACGAAATCAACCTTCTGGCGGACGAGGCGCTGGAATTGGCTTCCCGCGATGGGCTGGATGAACCCGTCAAACCATGGCGCGCAGCTCGGTCCCGACCATCCTGTCCATTGTGTTAATCCTGCCTTCCATCTCA
>Ga0194113_10007656_pt1 | contig 13409 bp, 4 predicted proteins | sample TA2MahC200mmetaG_FD_146193 | JGI IMG/M metagenome (GOLD analysis project Ga0194113, IMG submission 146193) | Freshwater microbial communities from Lake Tanganyika, Tanzania - TA2015017 Mahale Deep Cast 200m | ecosystem: Environmental > Aquatic > Freshwater > Lake | place: Tanzania: Lake...
CAACCGCCAGGGGAACTGGGCGAAGCTGGCCAGCGGCGTCGCCACCCACAGCGGCGCGGCGGGGGCGAGCATGAGGAAGATGGTGAGGACAGTGGTGAGTTGGAAGAAGAGCGGCAACGTGAAACGTCTTAACAATGTTGCATCTGTCATTGCGAGCGCAGCGAAGCAATCTCTTTGTTGCGCAACGAGGGAGATTGCTTTGCTTCGTTCCTCGCAACCGCCTCCCTTCGCCAACCCCTTCGCTGTCCCTTCACTTCGTTCAGGGCTACGGCTCAGGGCAGGCTCTTCACTGCGTTCAGGGCCGGCGAAGGGATGCTCCTCGCAATGACGGATAAATTTAACATTGTCAAGACGTGAAACGTGAAACTTGGAACTTGGAACTTGGAACGTCGTTCCCAACGACAGGATGGCCAGGACAAAGGGCACCACGCCCAGTTGGAAAGACATAGCATCGCCGGGCCCGGCGTCGCTGTAGCCGAAGCCCCAGAAGGGCGAGAAGAGCTGGAAGAAGTAGACGAAGTGGCGGCGGAAGTCGTAGTAGGCGCTGGTCCACTGGGCCACGTTCACGTAGCGCGTTTCCAATAGGGCGGGCAGCAGGAAGATCGCCGCCAGCCCCACGCCCAGGAGCAGGGCCAGGGCGCAGGGCATGGCCACACGTCCAGCCGCCACTAAAACGTCATTGCGAGACAAGCCCCGCTGCCCTGCCCCGCCACCCCAGCCCCGTTCGACGGGGCTTGAGCTATGAGGACGACCATCTGATGGTCGTCTTTCTGTGCGGAGATTGCTTCGCTGCGCTCGCAATGACGACTCAGGCAGGAGATCGCCTCGCCCCGCTCGCCAGGACTTAACCGCCACCAGCACCACAATGTACGCCCCCAGCAGCAGCGAGAAGACGAAGGCTGTGCCGTTGTGCGTGCACAGCAGCGCTGCATACGACACTCCCCCCGCCAGCAGGTAGCGCCGCTCGCCCGTCTCCACCAGCTCCAGAAAAGCCCACAGTAGCAAGGGGAAGAAAACAAAGGCGAAGCTCTCTGCCAGCACCCCACGCACGTACACGTCCCCCAGGCGATAAGGGACGTAGACGTAGACCACCGCCGCCACCAGCCCCGGCCAGCGTCCTAAAACCCGCCGGGCGAAGAGGTACATAGTCAGGGCACTGAGCACAAACCCCAGCCCAAAGACCACCTTCACCGCGGCCACAAAATCCAGCCCCAGCAGGTGAAAGGCCTCGCCCAGGTAGAAGGCCAGCGGTGAGTAGATGTTGAAGAACGGATACCCGTAGCCGAAGGCGTAGTCCGGCTGCCAGCGCGGGTACAGAATGCCGTCCTGAATAGAACGATCGAACTCCACCAGGAAGTAGACGCTGTGCCTGGCGTCGTGCGCACCCCAGAAGAAGCCCGGCTGGGCCAGAGGCGCCACGGCGAAGGCGCAAAGAAGAATGACCAGCAGCCAATTCCAGTCTACAGAAACCCGTTTTCTCGGAGAAAACGGGTTTCTGATGTTCCAGCCCAATCCCTTGATCTTCACGCCTTCTTCTCCTCGCCCAGCCGCAGCACGGCGATGAAGGCCTCCTGCGGAATCTCCACGTTGCCCACCCGCTTCATGCGCTTCTTACCATCGGCCTGCCTCTCCAGCAGCTTCATCTTGCGTGTCACGTCGCCGCCGTAGCACTTGGCCAGCACGTTCTTGCGCAGGGCCACAATCGTCTCCCGGGCAATAATCCGGCTGCCCAGGGCCGCCTGCACCGGCACATCAAAGAGCTGCCGCGGGATGAGCTTGCGCAGCTTGCGCACCAATTCTCGCCCCTGGAAGTAGGCCTTGTCCTTGTGCGTGATCAGCGAGAGGGCGTCCACCAACTGGTTGTTCACCAGGATGTCCAGGCGCACCAGATCGGCGGGGCGATACTCCCAGAAAGAGTAATCCAGACTGGCGTAGCCTTGCGTGTGCGATTTCAACTGGTCGTAGAAGTCGGTGAGCATCTCGGAGAGGGGCATGGCGTAGCTCAGCACCACCCGCTCCGGGTCAATGTACTCCATGCGCTCGTACTCGCCGCGGCGGCCGGTGACCAACTCCATGATCGGGCCGATGTATCGGCTGGGCGAGACGACGCTGATCTTCATCCACGGCTCCCGGATCGCCACGATCTGATCCTCCGGCGGCAGCAGCGAGGGGTTGTCCACCGCCACCTCGCTGCCGTCCTTCGTGACGACCAGGTATTCCACGCTGGGGGCGGTGGCCAGCAGGCTCAGCCCGTACTCGCGCCACAATCGCTCCTGGACGATGTCCATGTGCAGCAGACCCAGGAAACCGCAGCGGAAGCCAAAGCCCAGGGCCAGGCTGGTCTCCGGCTCGTAGAAGAGGGCGGCGTCGTTGAGCTTGAGCTTGTCCAGGGCGTCGCGCAGCAGGCCATAGTCGGTGTTCTCCACGGGGTAGACGCCGGCGAAGACCATCGGCTTGGCGGGGCGATAGCCGGGCAGCGGCACCTCCGCCGGCGATTGCGCCAGGGTAATGGTATCGCCTACCTGGCAATCCTTCACCGTCTTCAAGCCCGTGGCGATGTAGCCGACCTCGCCCGTGGTCAGCTCCCCCACGGGCACCAACTGCGGGCGGAAAATGCCGATCTCCAGCGCCTCGCCGGTCTTGCCCGTGGCCATCATCAGCAGACGGTCGTTAGTGCGCACCATCCCGTCCACCAGGCGCACGTAGGCGATGACCCCCTTGTACGGATCGTACTTGGAATCGAAGATCAGCGCCCGCAGCGGGCGGTGCACCTGGCCCGTGGGCGGCGGCAGGCGCTGCACCACGGCCTCCAGAATCGCCTCCGTGCCGATGCCCTCCTTGGCCGAAGCGAAGATGATCTCCCCCTTGGGCAGGCCGATGACGTCTTCGATTTCCTGCGCCACGCGCTCCGGCTCGGCGCTGGGCAGGTCTATCTTATTGACCACGGGGATAATGGCCAGGTCGGCGTCCAGGGCCAGGTAGGTGTTGGCCAGGGTCTGCGCTTCAATGCCCTGGGTGGCGTCCACCACCAGGATGGCCCCCTCGCAGGCGGCCAGGCTGCGGGAGACTTCGTACGTAAAGTCTACGTGGCCGGGCGTGTCAATGAGGTTCAGCTCGTAATCCTGCCCGTCGCGGGCGCGGTAAACCATGCGCACCGCCTGGGCCTTGATGGTGATGCCCCGCTCGCGCTCCAGGTCCATGGTGTCCAGCACCTGCTCCACCATCTCCCGCTGGGCGATGGTGCCCGTGAACTCCAGCAGGCGGTCGGACAGCGTGGACTTGCCGTGGTCAATGTGCGCCACGATGCAGAAATTACGGATGCTCTCCTGGGTGGTCACACCTTGCTCCCCGTTGGCGACTGTAGGGCGGGCCGACCTGTCGGCCCGCCGCCTGTTTTCCCCGTGGGCGGGGCGCGTCGCCCGCCATCCCCCGGCCGCTCCCCATGCGATCAGCCGCCTAGAGTATACCACATCCGCTGAAAATAGCAAAGAGGAGCAGTAGAAAGCCGCAGGACCCTGTCAAAGTCATTTTGGGGGTCATTGCGAGAACCCCATGCCCTCGGGGGCATGCGCCAAGACAGAAACTGTCATGCTGAGCGCAGCGAAGCATCTCAGCCCATGAGGGGGCGAGACTCTTCGCTGCCCCTTCGCCAAGCTCAGGGCATGGCTCAGAGTGACAGGGGGGAAGTTTCTGAGCAGTCTCTGATGACGCGGGGCGTCATTCCTGAGACCAGAAACTGGCATGTATTGTCATGCTGAGCGCAGCGAAGCATCTCAGCCCATGCGGGGGCGAGACTCTTCGCTGCCCCTTCGCCAAGCTCAGGGCATGGCTCAGAGTGACAGTCTACTGCTGCCAGTTTCTGAGTAGGAGTATCCCTGCGCCGGTCTGAACGCAGTGAGGGGGCGGCGAAGGGATGCGACGAAGCCCCGATACATCACTGAAGATGGAAGTATCGGGGCGAAGCAATCTCCCTCGTGGCGCAACAAAGAGATTGCTTCGCTGCGCTGCTCAGAAACTTCCCCTTGTCACTCTGAGCGCAGCGAAGAGTCTCGCCCCTACATGAGCTGAGATGCTTCGCTGTGCTCAGCATGACAGTTTCTGTCTTGGCGCATGCCGCCCAACGGCATGGGGTTCTCGCAATGACGCGATACTGACTTTGACAGGGCCCTGAGAAAGCCGTAGGGTGGGCCGACAGGTCGGCCCACCGTCCTGTTCCGCACATGTGGGCGGCAGGCCACGGGCACTGCCCTACGGCCTAAAATAGCAAAGTGGAAACACCTCCAAGGAATGCCTCGCCCCTACGCCAGGATGCCCAAAACGTCGCTGCCGGAAGCAGGTTGCACCTGCTTCCGGCAGCATGGTGAGAGGAGATGGAAGCCATCTTGCAGCTATGGCGGCTTAGGCAACTCGGTGGGCACGGGCACAAGGCAATAAAAACTCCAGGTTGGACTCTGGGGGCTAATGGGCTGGCCTATAGGTTTGCCAGCAGCGTCAGTCCCCGTCTGCTGCATAACCGTGACGCGCCACTCATACCGACCCGTGCTGGAATGCGGCCAACCAAAGTAGTTGGGCACTGTCCAGGTAGTCTCTTTCACCCACCCACCATCCTGCCAGGTAGCCTCGCCATGGGGGAACGTGATCTCTATCATATAGTATTCATCAGAGCCTAATGCGCCCACGGACTCCCAGCGCAGGCCGCTTTTCCCTGGAGCAACCAGGCCCTCATTCGCTGGCTCAAGCAAGCGGGGTGCAGAACGCCAGGGAGAAATAGTAGTAGGTGTGCGTGTTGGTGCCGGCACCTTCGTGGGAGACGGCGTAGGGGGATAGGGCGTAAAGGAGGGTGCAGGTGTCGCTGTGGGCGACGGCTTGGGCGTAGACGTGGGTACAGGCGTAGAAGTAGGCGTAGGCGTGAGGTTAGAAGGAAAACTGGGCCGCCCAATAGCCGCAACCAGGATAAGACCTAGCACCACAACGGCAGCTATGCCTGCCCATAGCCGCCGGTTCGCGACCCGCGGCCTGACTGCTGCCCACAGGCTGGCCGCTCGCTGCCTGATTGAAGGCGTGGGGGCGGCTGCGGCGCGGGCCAGGGCGCGCTGTGTGGCCGCAAGCTGCTTCTGGACGTCTTTGTAGTTCCCCGCCAATCCCTGCAGCTTCTGCCAGGAGGCCAGGGCCTCTTTCCAGTGCCCGGCTTTACGCTGCTCCATCCCTTGGGCATACAACTCCGCCCAAAGAGCCTGCTTCTGGGCGTACTCTAACTGCTGCGCGGCGTCTCGATAATTGGCATTGATGGCCAGCACTTGTTGGAGGGCCGCTAACGCCGGCGCCCATTCCTCCCGGCGTACGTGTGTCTGGGCCTGCCGATACAATTCCTGCAGGTGCTGTTCACGGCGTATGGCCTCCTGAACCTGGGCCAGGAGCGATGCGCTGGTCTCTCGCTCATAATCTGGGGCCTCCGCCTGCAACTGCTGCAACAGAGTGCGCGCCTCACTCCAGCGGCCTTCTCCTATGGCCGTCTGAGCCTGCCTCAACCGATCAGCCCAGCGCGCCTGCTGTTCCCGCGCTGCTTCTTCCTGACGACGCTGAGCGGCCAGCTTCTCCTGCTCTAGCCGTTTGACCTCCGCCGTCTCTGGAGGGGCTGGAGGTGCCGCTGGACTGGGGCGCGCTACCTGGAAGAGGACACCGTCCGGTGAGCGCATGTAGAGCACCGGCGTCCCCCACTCTATCGTGCTGGTCACCGCCAGGCTGATCGCCTTACGCCCTTCGGTCACGGCGGCATCCACCGGTAGGCCATCGGCCAGGGCTTCGTAGAAGGTGCGGGCGAATTCGATCGCTGCCTGGTCGGTGATCTCGTACTGCATGGCCAGCACGGCGGGGATGCTGCGCCGCACCAGAATAGCCGCTGTGCTGGAGAAGATGTCGCGCTGGCTGCCCCTGGCTCCTTCGCACGAATTGAGCAGCGCCAAACGCAAGGAGTCTTGATCGGCCAGCAGCCGAGCGAGCTGTGTGGCGGGCAGGCGGTACGTCTTGTCCTCTTCGTCCGCCAGGGCGATGAAGCCTTCCTCGGCACTGCGGTCAAAACCGCCATGCCCGATGAAGTGGAAGATATGCCAGGGGCCGCCCCGCATTACGCGTTGCAGGTCACGCCAGGTTTGTCCTTCTAGCCAGGTGATTTCCACCAGACCACGCCCCTGCAAGTCATGGATGGCCTTCTCCACCCGCTGCTTTTCATGCGCGAGATCCAGAGGGGCCAGGTCACAGGGGCTGGCAATCATGCCCAGGATGCGCAGCGGCGGTGTGACCGTCAGGGGCTCGATGACCTGGGGCAACTCCAGGTAGCGGACCACCGGCGTGTGGCGAGAGAGGCACACGTATTCGGCCTGGCGTGGGTCGTAGAGGAATTCCCAGGGCAAGACGGCCAGCTCTGGTGACTGGACGTACAATCGTAGCCGCAAACCCCTGTCTTGCCGCGCGGCTTCGCGCTGGCTCACGTCGTAGCGGCTGCGGACTTCGCCCGTGAAGAGGGCATCGAACAATTCCCGGCCAAAATCCTGTACGGCCTTCTCTTCCTGCGTAGGCACCAGGCGGCGCTTGCCGCCAGAGCGCAGCAGGGCGATCTGCAAGGCTTGCAGACGATTTTCCAGTACCAGTTCGCTGAAGGGGAAGCGCATAGTTTCGCGCGCTTCACCCGCTGGCGAGTGGATGACCGATACGGGATATTTGCGTCCGCTACCGGGGCCGATTGCCAGATCAAAGTTGAGATACTTCACCTGCCTGACGCTGGGTAAACTACTGTCGTTTGGCATCCACACACTCCGCGTCATGTCATTTCCCAGAATCTGCTGCCGGAAACAGATACAAACCTGCTTCCGGCAGCATAGAAAGGGAGAAGAAAAGCCTTCCTGCGCCCCGGACCGTGGCGGCTCAAGGTGCTAGCGCCAGCGTGGCGTGCGCGTCGGCGTTGGCGTGCGAGCCGGCGTTGGCGTGCGGGTCGGTGTACGCGCCGCCGTGACTGTACGAGTTGGCGTCGGTGTGCGCGTCGCTGTGACTGTGCGGGTCGGTGTACGCGCCGCCGTAACTGTACGAGTTGGCGTCGGTGTACGCGTCGCTGTGACTGTGCGGGTCGGTGTACGCGCCGCCGTAACTGTACGAGTTGGCGTCGGTGTGCGCGTCGCTGTGACTGTGCGGGTCGGTGTTGGTGTGCGCGTCACCATGGGCGTGTAGGTCCGGGTTGGCGTCGGCGAGGGGGATGTACCACCGCCGTAAACGATGTAGTTGGCCGCATAGCCTACCTTGGATACCCCGTATCCTATGCGCATGTAACCATCTTCGCCCCAGCCTGCCCCCCAGGAATTGCGCAGGTACCAAACCCCACCAGATCCCTGGTTGTCATCCCAGCCCACCAAGACCACAGCGTGATTTACACTGCCGGAGCAAGTTTCGTTGGTCTGAAAAACACCGTTGCTATAGTTTTGGAAGGCCGGGCCAACACAGACGGCGACCGCAACGGGCCCACGGTCGTAGATGGCCTGTTTGATGGCGGCCACGGATGGAACACCATACTGCGAGCCCACATAACTCCAGGAAGTGATCTTCTCATGGTGCGGATGAGGTGGGTTGCAAGGAACATTCGCCGCCTGGTAAGGGAAATCGGCCTCATACACCGCCCCGGCGGCGGGCTCGCCTGGTGGTATCTTCCACTGGTGATAGTTGTGCGCCCACCAGCCACCACTGCAACTCCAGCCATCCGTGTTGCAGGACACCAGGTACTGTTCGGAAAGGTTCTTCTCCAGTCCGTCATGGATTTTGATCTTGGACTCTAGCGGACCGACCGTGCCGAAGGCCCAGCAACTCCCACAATTACCCTGATTTTTCACCGAGGTGCATCCTCCCAAGTCGCACCAATTGTAGCTGGCAGGGACAGTGAGGTAAAGCTGTTCATCGTGGGGTAGAGAAAGGCTGGACGATGGTTCCCCTGTGGGAGCAGGAAGAGAGGCAGCCGGGATACCAGTAAAGACCCCCACGCCCCGCACCTGAATGGTAAAAGTCTTGCTGGGTTCTACCTTCTCCCAGGGGCGACGATAGACCAGTTTTAGGGAAGTCCAACCTGCAGCCACTGGTTCAAAGCGCAGTATTTGCCTATCAGGAGCGCCAAGCAGTGGCGATACCGGCTCAAACTTTCCACCCAAAGCACCAGGCGGCTGGGATAACGACTCGACCTTTACGCTACCCACCTGACGTAGAGTCTGGCCCATCTCCTCAATCTCCCACCCGTAACCAGTAGATAGATTGCCTTCCAGGCCGACAACCAGAACTTGACCTTCCCTGATCTCAATCTGGCGACCATTGTCTGGTTCACTTACCCAGATTTCGTTGAGGTCGGGGGCGCTGAGCGCTGAGGCGCCCGGGGGATACACGCCGCCTGGCGCGAGCAGAGCCGGTGGAGGGGGCACATCGTCCGGTTCAGGCAGGAGGCTGGCCTGGCTGACGTTGAGGTAGGATGTCGCCAACAAGACCACCAGCATAACCAGAGTCGCCATAAACACGAGACATTGACGCTGTGCTTTGATTTGCAGTAGAGACATAGGGCTCTCCTTTCAGCCAGTTGATTGGTAATTACTGCGTGGGACTAGTAGTGCTGTCGAAGTACATGGAGGTGAGATGATAAACATCCTGCTGGGCGTTGAACTACGGGGGATAACACGAGCACGGCTGGGCAGTCGCTGCCCGGCCATGCATCTGCTGCCGGAAGCAGGGCTGGCCCCAATTCCGGCAGCAGGCGAATCAGAAATCCGGCGCGTAGTGCGCGCTTCCAGGGCGTTACTCAGATCCTCCAGACATGGCTTGACCTGGCGATGTGACGGGGCAAGCGCTCACTACGAACTATACCCTTCCGGTAGATGGAATGGCGGGCGCGGCGCCCACCCTACGGCTGGGTGGTGATGGTGATGTCGTCCAGGTACATGTAGGTGCGATCGCCATAGCCATCCCCGTGGACGTTAAACCAGAGTTGGATGGTCTGCCCCTTGAATGACGTCAAGTCGTAGGTGACCTGCGTCCAGGCCTGGGTGTTGTTGCACACGCGCAGCACCTGGGCCAGAGTCTGCCCATCGGCACTGCGCACCTGCGCTTCCTGCCAGTCGTAGTAGATCCTGTCATCGCTCCCCGGCCAGTACCAGAAGCGGAGGGTGGCGCTGCTCGCCCCGGCGGGGATGGCAATGGCCTGGCTCAAGGTACTGTCGCCGAGGGGCTCAGCGCCTGCGTTTGCCCCCAGCAAGGCCGCATAGCTCCCACCGTGCACCGGATTGGTGGCGATGACCGGCAGCTTCACACCCCCGGTCACCCACGGGTTAAACCCGCCGCTTTCAAACCCACCGTTGCTCACCAGAGCCGGCGGCGCCGGTGGTAGCGTGGGCGTGGCTGTGGGCCCTGGCACCGTCGGCGTGGGCGTGGGGGCATTCACCATCACCGCTACGTCGTCCAGGTACATGGAGGTGAGATCGCCGTAGCCATCTTGATGGACGTTGAACCACAGTTGCACGGTCCGGCCGATAAAGCGGGACAGGTCGAAGCTGCCTTGCGTCCAGGTCTGGGTGTTGGCGGAAATCCGCATGGCCTGGGCCAGCACGTTCCCGTCCAGGTCGCGCACCTGCAGCTCCTGCCAGTCGTAGTAGATCATGTCCGTCGTGGCTGGCCAGTACCAGAAGCTGACCACGGCGCTGGTGGCGCCGGCCGGGATGGTCACCGTTTGCCTCACCGCGCTGTCGCCGTAAGGCTCAGCGCCTGTGGTGGACCCTAGCAAGACGCTGTAGCTGCCGCTGTGCGCCTTGGCCGTGGTCAGCACCGGGGTCGTGCCCCCGCCCGTGCTCCAGGGATTAAAGGTGCCCGTCTCAAACCCTCCGTTGACGATCAGGTCGGACGGCCCCAGCGTTGGCGTGGGCGTGGGTGTGGCCGAAGGCACGGTTGTCCGTGTTGGCGTGGCCGTGGGCGGCAAAGATGTCTGTGTTGGGGTAGTTGTTGGCGTGGCCGTGGACGGCAGGGATGTAGGCGTCGCGGTCGGGGGCAACGGCGTCTGTGTGGGCGTGGCGGTGGGTGTGGCCGTGGACGGCAGGGATGTAGGCGTCGCGGTCGGGGGCAACGGCGTCTGTGTGGGCGTGGCGGTGGGTGTGGCCGTGGACGGCAGGGACGTAGGCGTCGCGGTCGGGGGCAACGGCGTCTGTGTGGGCGTGGCGGTGGGCGGCACGGTTGTGGGCGTAGGCGTCGGCCCAGCGACACCGGCCACCTGCACATCGTCCACGTACCAGCCTGTGGCCGCTACGGAGACGTCGCAGGCCAGGCGGTAGCGCAGTTTGACTGTCTGTCCGGCGTATGGTCCCAGATTCACCGTGACCTGACGCCAGGAGGCCAGCTTGTTTCCTGTCCAGGCCTGTCGCCCGGCAATGGGACTGTTGTAACTGGAGCTGATCGTCCCGTCGTACCCGCCACTGGTGATCTGCGCCCCCAGGTCGGTGTAGCTGATCCCATTGTCGGTAGAGATCTCCAGCACACCCCCATCGTAGTTGCCTTCCAGGTCGTAGGTGTGCCAGAAGGTGAGCACGGCCTGAGACGGCAGGACGATGGCCGGGCTGATCAGATAAGCATCCTTGCGGAAGGACACATCGTTGGAGAACATGGCGTGGCTGGGGCTGTGGGAACGATCTGTGACTGGCCCCCAATCGTCCTGGCCCACAGCGGCCGAGTGCGTCCAGCCTTTGTCCGGCCCTTCGAAGTCGTCCTGGAAGACTACCGTCCAGCCCCCTGGTGTCGGCGTGGCCGTGGCGGTGGGGGCAGGCAGCGTTGGTGAAGGTGTCCAGGTGGGCGTGGGCGTCCTGCTGGGCGTGGGTGTCCAGGTAGAGGTTGGCGCTGGCGTGAAGGTGCGCGTGGGCGTCGCTGTGGGGGCCAAAGTCGTGGGTGTGCGCGTGGGTGTGCGCGTGGGCGTCGCTGTGGGGGCCAAAGTCGTGGGTGTGCGCGTCGGTGTCGCCGTCCCTGCAGCGGGGGTACGTGTCGGCGTGGCCGTGGCGGGCGGGCTGGCCCTCGCCGCCATGTCCTGGGTCCAGTAGTGCCCGTAGGTGGAGTTCTGATTATAGGCGTAGCCTACGCCAATCTCCCGGAAGTTGGGGTTCAGTATATTCGCCCGGTGCCCTGCGGAGCCCATCCAGCCCTGGACCACGCTCGCCGGGGTACTGAACCCGGCGGCGATGTTCTCCCCGCCGGTGGTCATCTGGTAGCCACAATCGCTGATGCGCTGCCAGGGGCTGGAGCCGTCCAGGCAGCCGTAGTGCGAGAAGCAGTTGTTGGTGGCCATGTCCTGACTGTGGCGGCGGGCGGCACACCACAGCTCGTTCGACCAGGCCAGATCAGGCACACCATTCGCCGCCCGCTGTTGGTTGGTGAGCTGCCAGACCTCCAGCTCAAACTCGCTGGGGCCGCTGGGCGAGGGGGGCGTGGCGGTAGCCGTGGGGCCAGGCACGGTCGGCGTGGAGGTCGGCGTTGGGCCAGACGTCGGCGTGGGTACAGAGCCACCTGCTAGCGCCCGATAGGCGTTCACCCGGCCCCAGCCGAAGTACTTGTCCCAGCCAGAGGTGCCTTTATCGTCCGCCGATTGCTCCATGATTTGCCGTACCTGGGCATTGCTGCGCGACGGGCTCTGGGAGATCACCAGGGCGGCCAGACCGGCCACGTGCGGGCTGGCCATGCTGGTGCCGTTCCAGGCAGCGTAGCTGCCCCCGCGCACCGTGGACAGGATGCTCACCCCCGGCGCAGCGACCGAGATGTGCGCGCCGTAGTTGGAGAACGAGGCTTTGTTGTCATTCTGATCCGTGGCCGCCACGGCGATGACGTTCTGGCAGGCGGCCGGATAGGAGGGACTGGAGGTGTTGTCGTTCCCTGCCGCGGCGACGATGACCACGCCACGATTCCAGGCGTAGTTCACCGCCTCCTGCAGGGAGGCCGAGTAGTAGTAGCCGCCCAGGCTCAGGTTGATCACCCGCGCCCCATGCTCGGCGGCGTAGGTGATGCCGTTGATGATGGCCGTGTAGGAGCCTGAGCCCGTGGAGTCCAGGACCTTCACGGGCATCACCTTGGCGTTGTAGGCGATGCTGGCCACGCCCAGGCCGTTGTTCGTGAGGGCCGCCACGGTGCCGGCGACATGGGTGCCGTGTCCGTTGTCGTCTGTGGTATTGCCATTGTTGCCCACGAAGTTGTACCCGGCCACCAACTGCCCGGCCAGGTCGGGATGGCCGGCGTCGGCCCCGGTGTCCACGACAGCGACCACCACTCCGCTGCCCGTAGCCAGGTCCCAGGCCTGGGGGAGCTGCATCTTGGCCAGGTCCCACTGCTGGTTGAACAGGGGGTCGTTGGGGGTCAAGAATTTCGAATTTCGAAATTCGGAATTCGAATTTCGGGAGTCAAAGGCGTAGGCGATGAAGTTGGGCTCGGCGTAGGCCACGTTGGGGTTGGCCCGGTAGTCCTCTACCTTGGTCAGTACCTGGCCGGCGGGCACGGTCAGTATTTGCACGTCTACTGAGGTAATCGTCGCCTTGTAGGTGGCCCCCAGGGCGGCGTTGATGGTGGCTATAGCCGCGACATCAACGCCAGGCTTGAACTTGACCAGGATCTCGTCCGGCACGTACCCTGGATCCCCCAGAACAGTGTCCAGTGCGCCGCTGCCGGGCCGCCAGCTCATTTCCTGGTAATTAGCGGCTTGTGCTGCCACCTCTGGGCCTGACAGGTGCTCACCCGTTCTGCCAAGTGCCAGGGCGGCGGGTGCGAACCTGTCACCGGGTAGCCCTGCTGGTCCCACGGTGGATGCCCCCATCACCAGGATGACCACCAGGGTCAGGACCACCCCTAGTCGATCTAACCTCTGCGCCATGATGGCTTACCTCCTGCTGCTTACTTGGGCCAGCCATTGCCCGCAAGCAACAAGAAAGACCAGAGGCAATAGCTCTGGTCGGCGAGGCTATACCTCTTCCTGCTGCCTACGAGGTTAGCTGACGGGTTCGGGCTGGAAGATTTACCCTACTCGCCGAAGCGAGATTCACCCCACGTAGTCCGTAGTCCGTGGTCCGTGGTCTTTAGTCCATAGTCTGTGGTCCCTGGGCGGATAGCCGTGAGTCCTCAAACAAAGGACTACGGACCAAGGACTATAGACTGTGGACCAAGAACTACCTGACTATTTGGTTCCCCCGTTCCCCTGTTGGGAATTCGGCGTTGACCAAAGACTGACCAAATTGGCGCCAGGAGCCAATCTCTTGAAGTGCGATCACCTCCCCATTGTGCCCGTAAAAAGCAGCCCTCATTGCTTAGCTTTTGTCTATGGGCACAAATTATCGTAGCACTTCCATTCGTAGTTGTCAATAGGGGAGTGAGAC
>Ga0194113_10007657_pt1 | contig 13409 bp, 9 predicted proteins | sample TA2MahC200mmetaG_FD_146193 | JGI IMG/M metagenome (GOLD analysis project Ga0194113, IMG submission 146193) | Freshwater microbial communities from Lake Tanganyika, Tanzania - TA2015017 Mahale Deep Cast 200m | ecosystem: Environmental > Aquatic > Freshwater > Lake | place: Tanzania: Lake...
AATTCTTTTTCCCAGGCTTTTGGGATGACGCCCCGGTTTTCGATATTCAACTCCGTCGTCATCCCCAAGCGTCGCTCGACGGATCCCAGACGAGCATTCAGGATTTCGAACAGATCAACATGCTCTTCCGGCGTCAACTGTAATTCGTAACACAGCAGGCGCATCTCCTGAAGGGCCTGGCGGGCGCTGTCTTCCAGCATCGCCAGGGAAGCAGCCAATTTCTCGCGCCGATTCTCGCGATGAAGTAGCTGGGCTGTCTCCGCAGAGAGAATCAAACTATGCAGTGATTGTGTCATCGAATCGTGCAGGTCGCTTGCTATTCGGCGGCGCTCCTGAAAGGTGGCCAAATCCAGCATGGCTTTTTCGGCTCGCTTTCGCTCGGTGATATCCCTGTGGATAGATAGGGAATACAGCAAATTACCCTCCCGGTCTCTCACCGACCCGGAGCTGAGCAGAACCGTGCGGCGCTCCCCTGCCTTCGAGATGATGTCAAGCTCTTCATTGAGCAGCTCGCCGTTCTCTTTCCAGTTTTTCCAAAGCTGTTGCGCTGTCGCTCTCGACTCAGGGGCAAAGATGATATCGCGCGGTTTACCCACCAGGTCTTCGAGACTGTAACCCAAGATGTTCAACGCGGCGGGGTTCGCATCGAGAATGACGCCTTCCTGAGAGATGATAAAGCAATAATCCGGTTCGTACTCGAAGAATCTCCTGAAGCGCTCTTCGAGGTCGGTCACCAATTCTCTCAACCTGACGACCATCAGGTTGAAAGCGTTGGTCAAGTAGCCAATCTCATCCTGATACTGAATGGGGATCGCTACATTCAGATCGCCAGCTTCCATCTGCCGCACCCCGGCGGTCAATGCATTAAGGGGGTTGACAAGCGACAATCGAAGCAGTTGAGGCAGCAGCAGCAAAAGCGAAATACTACCGCCGATCATCACCCACGTCAAAGGACGGATGAATTCATGCAGATAGCGCCGGAAATCCAATTGGAAGTTTTCGATGATCGCCAATTGACCCTCCGGGCGCGGCCAGGTCAATGGGGCTACGCTGGCGTGAAGCGACTCCCCCTGGCCTGGGATTACCCCACGCAACCAGGGATTGGCAGATGGGGTCGCATCTGGGTCGAAGGTAAATGGCAAAGGCAACCCGTTGTAGGTGATATCGAAAACGCCGTCCCGATAGAGAACGACCTGGAATGTAAAGATCGCCTCTGGCCGATACACGGCGGGCAGATGATCCCAGGTGACGATCAGCCGGCCTGTATCCGCGTCGACCCGAACGTACAACCCACCGTCCGATAGCGTATTAAGCTCGATCATCAGCGGGAAGATGGCCGGGAATCTGGCGCAACAGTTCTGCATATTGGGCTGATAGAATAGTTCACCCATGCTGATGACCCCCGAATTGGCGGCATAGACCTCGGTATGGGTTTGCCCATAGAAGGGAAAAGTATAATTTATTTTGTGATAGCGATTCTCGCTGAAAGGGTTGACTTCCACTCGATCTCCCAAAGCGGTTTCGAAGGAAAAGTCAACCTCGGTCACATCGTACCCGCCAGAGGCGTCCGGTATAAAGCGCAGGGTCTGATGATCGGTCAGATGGGGACGATACGTTTTGATGTGGGAGGGCGCGATGACCCAACCCACCAATCCCAGCAAGGCCATATACAATGTCAGGACAAGCAGCGACAACTTCGCCAACACGGATGATCCACCCGGAATGTGATTGATATAGCTGGAGGCAAATGTCCACATCGCTATCAGAATACCGATCGAAAGCGAGGTGTTGTAGAACGTGGTCGAGACGATAGAAAACGAGCGCCAAATATTGACCAGACTCAACACAAACAGGACCGTAAAGGTCAACACAAAAGAGCGGGCGCCGCGGGCCTCCGCTCCCTCCGGCTTCCAGAGTTTGACCATCCAGTTGACCGCGCGAGGATCAGCGTCAACGATCTGGCGTAGAAAGGCAAAAACAACCCATACGAAAACCAATGCCAGCGCACGATCATATCCAGGGGAGCGATATAGAACGGACCCCCTCTCGAGCAGCGCAATATAGCGGTTGACCATGAACTGCCCTTCCCAGAACAGATAGACCCCGCTGGCCGCCAGGCTGGCGTAAGCTTCCCATTTGCGGTGTGAATACAAACAGGGAAAGTGGTAGGCAAACTGTAAGATAAGAACCAACGCCAGCGCCAAAATGGTATTTTCCGCATACACTGCCAGCAAGCGCGGGAAGGGCGAAAGGGCGGCATCCAGGAACAACAGCCCGATAAAAATGGTAACCGTAGCAAAAAAACTGGCGAGTAGAACCTGGGGCGCGGTCATCTTTTCTCGGCGTCGTGCCAGGAAAAAGGTGATGACCAACGCGAGGATGAATTGGGTCAGGAAACTGATCGAGGCGGGGGTGAGGTAGATGGAGGACATCAGCAAAGTTCCGACTACACTGACGAGGAAAAACCTGTAACCCCCATTATACACTGGAAAGGTACCTTCTCAATAACTTGGGGGAAGATGGGGGGTGTGCGGGCGGCTTCGCCGCCCGCACACCCCCCGCCCCCCTTATTATTGAGATGATACCCGGAAAGAGACCCGCGTTTTCATGCGGGCTTGATCGCAAACATCAGCATCTGGCGCGCCAGGGCGCGGATCTCTGCCTCGGTGTTGGCCTTAAGTCCGCCGAGCGACATGACCGCCCGGGCGTAGCGCGGGACGCGCTCCAGGTAGCGCACCATCCGTTCTTCGGCCTCCTCGGGCGGCAGCGATTCGGCGCGGGCGGCGAATTTCCGCCTCCCCACCTGGGCATGGAAATGTGAAACACGGAGTGTCCCCTCTTGCGACACTCCACTACGTTACGTGTCGCACTACGATTCGATTTGAAGCAAGGCGTATCTTCGACAGCGCCGGGAGAATTGTACCCGAAAACATGGACGAGACATACGACCGCATCAACAGCCTGAAATAGTCTTCAAAGCTACTTTCACCCCCATCCTCTCCATTTCCTTCATCAACCTGACCGGCTCAACCAGGTGGCCCATCATCCACAGGCCAGGACGGCGAGCAGAGCCATCCAGGTATTGCAGCAGATAGGCGACCACCGGGATGGCGGTCAACTCGTAGCCGTCGGTATGCGAGACGCTGGCCTGCACTTTGGCTGGTTCCCCGTCTTTCAGGCCGGAGGCCTGTGCCTGGAGTTCAACCCGATACGGCGGCCCGGGCAGATTCATCATGCCCCACCAGAACAATCTCCCCAGCGGACGGATGCCGCGCTGCGGAAAGAGTTTCAGCCCAGCCATCACGACCAGGTTGATGACCCAGTCCAGCAGCCAATGCGTCTCGGAGATGTAGAAGCCGATCTCTTTCAACGAGGGGTACATTTCAGGCAGGGGGCGCATTTCCTCGAAGAACATCGAGTAGCAGTTCTTAACGCCGATGTCGCCGCCGAAGTCGAATTTGCGCATGTCGAACGAACTGGCCTTCGTCCATTGACCGTTCTTGAATACCTGCGCCTGGTATTCCTTGAAAACTTCCATCAACTCGTTCACCGAATCGGCATAAGGCAGCTTGCTGCCGCCCATATTGAGGTAACCGGCAGTGACGGCGTTCTCGATGACATCCAACTGGGAGGCGACGTAGCGCACCAGCGCGGCGGGCAGGCCGGGATGGAATCCGGCCTCGGTGACGAAACAGCGCCCGGCTGCTTCGATTTCCCCCGCCAGCGATCCCAGGAAGGCGAATTTCTTCGCCGAGATCTGCACATCGAGATAATCCACGCCCGCTGCGAGCGCGGAGCGGATGACCGTCTCGTATGGCGCGGAGGTGAGCGGCGCGGCGACCAGCAGCAGGTCGGCGCCGCGCAGCGCCGCTTTCAGGGAAGCCGCCTCGGCTGCATCGGCGCGCCGGGCGGTCACGCGATCGCCCTCGAAATCCGCATTCAATTGATCAGCCAACGCCTGCGCTTTTTCGAGCGTGCGTCCAGCCAGGATAATTTCGGCTTGCGATTGGGAGAGTAAGTGGCGGGCGAGCGACCGGCCAGTGTAGCCTGCCCCGCCGAGGATGAGGATAGTAGACATCAGCGCCTCCGTAGATTTTCCGCAGGGAGCGCAAGGATCGCAGAGATTGTTCTCCGCGTTCTCCGCGTTCTCCGCGCTCTTCAGCGGCTAGTCGTTTCCTGTCGAACAGGAAACTGCTTGAATTCGTTCAGATCGCGCGGCTTGGGTCGAAATACTGAAACTCGCGTACGACCTTCAGTATAACCCGCGCTGATGTTTTCGGGAAGGTGTTTATTGCACGCAGCTAGTATGACAGCGCAAGGTTAGAAAATAAGCAAGAACTGTAAGCGGATTTCGGGAATGGGTTTAGCGGATTCAACTACACAATCCGTTCAATCCGCTCCAAAAATCCGCTAACAGATACGCTTCTAAACAGACATTGCGCTGTAATACTAGTATTACAGCGCAAGGTTGAGCTTGATGGATGAAAAATAGCGAATAGGAAAGGACATGGTAACCTTCTCCAAAACACGATCAAGTGAAAGGAGAACCGAGTTGCCATGTCCACAGAAATTGTAACCGATATTTGCCCGCCGCCGGAATGGAATTTGGCTGAGGAAGATATTCATCAAATGGTTGCCGAACTCGAGAGGTACTATCAAGATTTTAGACCAGCCTTTGAGCGCAGCGATCAAGCTGCCCACGGATGGGTGTATCTGAAAGGTCTGCTGAGCGACCTGCCGCGAAAAGTGACCGAACGGATCGCTTTGCGGTTTGGGGTGAATGTGCGCAGTCTGCAACACTTCATCGGGCAGAGTCCCTGGTCGCATGAAGATCTGCTGAGGAGGCATCAAGCGGGCGTGGTCGAAACCTTGGGCGAAGCGGACGGCGTTGTGCTGGTGGATGAGTCGGGGATGGTGAAGCAGGGTGCGCATTCAGTGGGGGTGGCCCGGCAATGGTGTGGTTCGGTGGGTAAAGTAGCCAATTCGCAGGTGGGGGTCTACCTGGGATATGCCAGCCGCAAAGGTCATAGTTTTTTGGAGGCTGGTTTGTACTTGCCGGAAGAGTGGTTCGAGGAAACGCACCAGTCCCTGCGTCAGGTTTGCGGCGTTCCGCAAGAACTGAGTTATCGAACCAAACCGGAAATTGCGCTGGAATTGTTGAGAAATGCGCTTCAGAGAGGCGAATTGCCCTTTCAATGGGTGGCTGCGGACGAATTGTATGGCGATTCGCCCACTTTTCGGGACGGAATCGCTGCTTTGGACAAGTGGTTCTTCGCTGAAGTGCGTTGCACGACCCGCATTTGGCTGGAGCGACCCGAAGTTGGCGTGCCAGCCTGGAAGGGCAGAGGCCGTCGTCCAACCCGCACCCGGCTGTGCAATCCAGAACAGAAAGCCATCCAGGTTGATGTGCTGGCCCAACAATTGCCTGCAGAAGCCTGGGTGCGAGCCAAGATCAAAGAAGGCGGCAAAGGCCCACTGGTTTGTGATTTCGCTTTTTTGAGGGTCATCGAAGTGCGAGAGGGCTTGCCGGGCCAAGAAGTGTGGCTCATCATTCGTCGCAATTTGGATGACCCCACCGAACTCAAGTACTACCTCAGCAATGCCCCCGCTGGTATCGACACCGCTGAACTGGTGCGCATCAGTGGCATGCGTTGGCCGGTTGAAATCATTCTTCGAGCTGGCAAAGTCGAAGTCGGTTTCGACCATTATGAACTGCGCGGTTGGATCGGTTGGCATCATCATATGCTGTTCGTTTTTCTAGCTCATCATTTCCTGGTGCGAATACGCATCTTTTTCAAAGAACGCGCTCCGGCGCTCACTGTCTATCAGGTGCGTTTACTCCTGCTAAGCGTTTTGCCCATGCCGGTTTTCGATGTCGCAGCTGCTATTCGCATAGTTCGTTACTATCAGCGTAGAAAGTACGCTGCTTATCTTTCTCACCGCAAGGGCCGTTTGGAGCGGCTTTCAGTCAACCTTGCGCTGTAATACTAGGCGACCTCAAGATAGCGTTTGACCTCCCAGTCCATCACAGTGGTGCGATATTCTTCCACTTCGGCCCATTTGGCGCGGCAAAAAGCCATATACACTTCCGGGCCAAGCGTCTCCTTGAGAACAGAATCGCCATCAAGCTCTCGCAGGGCATCCGCCAGGGAGTTGGGTAGTTCGGCGATATCGCGGGCAGCGCGCTCTTCAGGGGTCAATTGGTAGATATTGACATTATTCAACGGCGTGGGGCATTCGTATTCATTGTCAATGCCATCCAGACCCACTGCCAGCATAGCCGCAAAGGCCAGATAGGGATTGGATGAGGAATCAGGACAACGCAGCTCGACCCTCACCGATTTGTCACGCCCCGGTGTGTGGCGCGGGATGCGGATCAGCGCCGAACGATTGATCTGCGCCCAGCCCACATACACAGGCGCCTCATAGCCAGGCACCAGACGCTTATACGAATTCACCGTGGGCGCAACGAGAGCGGCTAATGCACGGGCATGTTTCAACTGACCAGCGATAAACCCATGGGCTATCTTCGAGAGCTTGAACTCATCATCCTTGTCGAAGAAGAGGTTATTGCCATTCTTATCGAACAGCGATTGGTGACAGTGCATCCCTGAGCCATTGATGCCGAAGATGGGTTTGGGCATAAAGGAAGCGATCAAGCCATGCTGCGCGGCGATGGCCTTGACGGTGTACTTGATGGTCAAGACATTATCGGCCATGCGCAGCGCATCGTCGTATTTGAAATCAATCTCATGCTGAGCGAGGGCGACCTCATGATGCCCGGCCTCGACATCCAGGCCCATCATCTCCAGAGCTTCCATCAACTTGGTGCGCACGATCACCGCCTCGTCATTGGCGGAGAAGTCGAAGTAGCCGCCCACATCATGGGGTACGGGGTAGATATTTTCGGGGCCATTTCTTTTGAACAAGAAGAACTCCGGTTCGGGGCCTACGTTGAAAGTCCAGCCTCGCTCTTCGATTTTCTTCAAAATGCGCTTGAGAACGCCACGCGGATCTCCCAAAAAGGGCGCTCCCCCAGGGCGGTAGATATCGCAAAAAATGCGCGCCCGCTTCAAGTCTGTGGGAGACCAGGGCAAGACTGCATAAGTACTCGGGTCGAGCACCAGGCGCATATCGCTCTCTTGAATGCGAGCGAAGCCCTCCACCGATGAGCCATCGAACCAGACGCCATCCTCCAGGGCGTCCTTCAAGTGGCTTGGGGGGATGTCAACGCTCTTGACCGAGCCAGTGACATCGGTGAACTGCAAAGAGACGAATTTGACATTATCTTCGCGAACCCGTTCCAATATCAATTTCTTATCCATAACAATGCCTCCTGAGCATTAAAATAAAACCGGGAATGCCTGGGCATACCCGGTATTTTAGAACCACTATACGGTAGCCCTTCCAAGGATACAACCAGACAAATCAAAGAATTGTCTGGGCCACTGCGCTGGTCTTTGTCCCGGCCATTACTGGCAGGTTTTGAACCGGCGCTTCTTGGAAGGGAAAGAGAAGCCCGTGGTCAGGCTTAAGAGGCATCCGCTGATCGATCCGATTTTCGAACCTCACCCTACCCCACCCGCCCTATCGGGTAGGTGGGGTAGGGTGAGGTCTTAGCGCTCCCTTCGCAGGGAGGAACCTCTACCTCGTGCCCCGCAACGCGGGGTCAGCCGCTATCTCTCCGTATTCGATTGTCAGTGCTTCACGAAAAAAGATCAACGAATCGTTGGCTATCGAGATGCCTTATGATAGCATAGAGAATAACAAACTGTCAACATAAAAAAAGCCCTTGCCTGTAGAGCAAGGGCGTTCGTTCGATATCTACTCGATCGGGCAATCAGGCGAGGATAATGCAATCGACAGGGCAGACCTCGACGCATTGGTTGGTATCGAAATAGCCCTTGCACTCGACACACTTGCCGGGATCTATCTCGAAGATCACATCGCCTTCGGTGATGGCTTCCACGGGGCATTCCGGCTCGCAAGCGCCGCAGGAGATGCATTCGTCGATAATTTTCATTGCCATAGTAAAAACCTCCAGGGTATCTTTTCCAAAATGAACTTTCACAGGTTAATTGATCTGTGGTGGATCGTCAACAGACAATTGTCATATCCGCTCATTGACAATTGTCTCCCTTATTTTTTGTAACTGCTCAGCCATCGAACGGATTAGCCCGAAAAAAGGGTGTGCGAACGCAAAGCGGCTGCGCCCCCTTCGCACACCCTTTTTTCGGGAACTTCCCCGTTTGGCTGAGTAGTTACTATTTTTTTAGAAATTCTCTCAGAGCAAGATTCTGTACACGGATCAACACGGGTTGCACGGTTTTTATTGTTTTTTCATCCGTGTTCATCCGCGCAAATTCGTGCCCAACTGCGGTATAATCGTTGCGCATCCCTGACTCTGGGGGTGGTTGAGTCCCGGTGGGCTCCCCGGTCTTCAAAACCGGTGGCGGGTCGCTCTGCGGACCGCGGTGGGTTCGACTCCCATCCACTCCCGCCAATTTCACTTATCATCACAATAATCTATGACAGTATCTGTATCAACATTGCCACAGACCGAAGACATCCTCGCCCGCCTGGTAGGGCGGGTCCTGCACATCGAGGACACCACGTGGGGATCAGCCAAACAAGGATACCTGGCGCGCTTTCGCGGTCAGCTCCACGGCGACCCCCATATTGCCTACGAGCAATTAGCCGCCGCGCTGCTACCCTACGAAGTCACCCCACTCTTCAGAGTCGAAGACAAAAGACATGTCATCTTTCTTGTAGAAGGCATCAACCACCGCCGCCCTTCGAATCCGTGGATCAATCTGGGGTTATTCATCCTGACTCTTATGAGTGTGCTATTTGCTGGGGCCTTGTATGGTTACGATGGACCTGTAACAGGAAACATCTTCCAGGACATCATGCACATTCTGGCCAACCTGGCTAATGGCTGGCCTTTCGCCATCAGCATGTTAGGCATCCTGTTGGCGCATGAGTTTGGACATTATCTGGCTGCCCGTTACCACAAAACGGATGTCACTCTGCCCTACTTCATCCCCTTCCCGTTCAGCCCTTTCGGCACCATGGGCGCGGCTATCCGCTTGAAAGAACCTCCCAAGAACAAGCGCGTTTTGCTCGATATCAGCGTCGCCGGGCCGTTAGCTGGATTAGTGGCGGCGATCCCCGTACTGCTGATCGGCCTGAGCACATCACAGGTGCAACAACTTCCCGATGTCTTTCCTCCCGGACAGGCCTTCGAAGGCAATTCTATTCTCTACCTGGGGATCAAGTTTCTGATCACGGGCAGATGGTTGCCAGAGCCAGCCAGTTTCGGTGGATCGAATCCCCTTCTCTATTGGATACGCTATTTCTTCAGCGGGTTGCCTATGCCCAAGGGGGGCGTGGATGTGACGTTGAATTCTGTCGCCTGGGCTGGTTGGGCGGGATTGCTGGTTACTGCGCTCAACCTGATCCCCGCGGGACAGCTCGATGGTGGCCATCTCATTTACGTGCTTCTTGGCCGTAGAGCGCGCCGGTTGATGCCCTTCATCCTGGGGGCCTTGTTGCTGCTCGGCCTGGTCTGGTCTGGCTGGTGGCTGTGGGCTATCCTGATCTTCATACTGGGGCGCGCTTACGCAGAACCCCTGGATCAGATCACCACCCTGGATCCCCGCCGAAGAGCTATCGCCTTGTTGGGATTGATCATTTTCATCCTGGTGTTCACGCCGGTGCCTCTGATCACCCCCTTCGGTGGATAGACGAATATGGCAGAATACGGCCAACCCAAAACCCAGGGCTTTCTCCAACAATTTCTGATCACGCTCTTCGCGGGCGTTTTGGCCGGGATGATTGCGGTGAGCAATACGATTTCCTTGGGAGCAACCATCTTCTCTGGCGATCTGGCTCGATATATTCCCCTGGGGATCGGCATGGCTTTATTCAGCGGCCTGGTGATCAATGCCGCTATGTCGCTGATCAGCTCTCATCTCGGGACGATAGCTTTTCCTAAAGCGGTTACGACGCCCATCGTGGCAATGATGGCTGCGCAGGTAGCGCTTGATATGCCATCTTCTGCGACGCCGGACGAAGTGTTCACTACCGTCGCCGCGATGATAGGAGTCAGCACTTTAGGCGCGGGGTTGATTTTTCTTTTTTTCGGCATATTCGGGTTGGGCAAGCTGATCCGTTTTATGCCCTATCCGGTCTTTGGGAGTTTCCTGGCTGGCGGGGGTTGGCTGCTGCTCGAAGGGGGCTTCAGCGTTATGACAGAGCTTCCTCTGCGGGCAGATGCCTTATCTCGATGGTTTCATCCCCCTGCCATCCTTCTTTGGGGGCCAGGCCTCTTCTATGCCATCATTTGCTTTTTACTACAAAGACGCCTCAAAAATGACGCTGTCATCCCGATCACTTTTCTCATTGGTCTGGGAATCTTCCACTGGATTAGCTGGATGAATGGATTTTCGATTTCAGAGATGGCTGACCAGGGATGGCTGCTGGGCGATTTTACAAAAGGCCAGCTTTGGGATGCGTACTTGTTTATGAAACTTCCAGGCGCGAATTGGTCGGTGATTTCTCGTCAGCTTCCCACCATGCTGACGCTGGTGCCAATATCACTCATCAGCCTGCTTTTCAACAGCAGCAGCATCGAATTGGAAACCAGACGAGAGATCAACTTGAACCGCGAACTCGTAGCGGCAGGCATAGCCAATGCACTGGCAGGCTTTTGGGGTGGCCTGTTGGGATATCAATCTGCCGGCCTCTCTACGCTTTCCTTCAAAATGGGCGTTCGAAATCGTTTTGCGGGGATCTTCGCAGCGGCTGTTTTTGGGGTGGTCCTATTCTTCGGGGCGACAGTATTATCCCTGATTCCTAAGTTTCTGGTTGGCGGTTTGTTGATCTATCTGGCATTGACCTTTCTGGTGTATTGGGTATTCGAATCTCGATCCCTGTTGCCGAGAATGGAATACCTCATTCTGCTCCTGATTCTGGCGGTCATCATTAGCATCGGTCTGCTAGAAGGTGTACTGGCAGGCGTGTTAGCTACAATCGTTTTGTTTACCCTAAACTACAGCCAGATAGATACCGTGCGCAGCGCGCTATCCGGCCGAAATTTCCATAGCAATGTCGAGCGCGCTCCACATATCCGGGAATATCTCCACAGCGTAGGTGAAAGTATCTACATCCTGAAACTGCAAGGATACATTTTCTTCGGCACGGCTCACCACCTCCAACAACGGGTGATGCAGAGAGCGCAAGTCAAGGCGCTTCCGCAGTTGCGCTGTGTGGTGCTCGATTTTCACCTGGTCAACGGCGTGGACTCATCGGCATTGAACAGCTTTATCGGTATGCGCCACCACGCGGAAGCAAACGGTTACAAAATATTATTCGCCGATTTGCTGCCGAAGATCCAGCGCCAGCTAGAGAAGGGCGGCATCCTGAAGCTCGAGAGCGAAATACCCTCGACCTTCCCAGACATGGATTACGCCGTCGAGTGGTGCGAAAACGAGCTGCTCGACCAGGCAGACATCACTTCGACGAGGATTCCCTCTATCAAAGGTCAACTGCGCGAGTCGTTCCAGTCGGCTGCCAAATTCGATCGTTTCATGGGCTATCTCGAAGAGTCGATCGTCGAAGAAAATACCCCACTGATCATGAAGGGCGATCTCCCGAGCGGCATCTACCTCATCGAACGTGGACAAGTGACTATACGGATCGAGCTCGAATCCGGTGGAACCAAGCGGCTGCAAACGACCGGTTCCGGCACGGTCATTGGAGAAATCGGCGCCTACCTGGGAAGGCCAGCCTCCGCCACCGTAATCGCCGATATGCCTAGCATCGTCTATTTTCTCTCCCTGGAATCGCTCGATAGGATGGAACAAGATGATCCTGCCATTGCAGCGGCGTTCCACAAGTTCATGGTCGAACTCACCAGCCAGCGTCTGATAAACACCAATACAACGTTACAAGCCTTGTTGGATTAGGATATTCACTGTTCGGCCTATGAAAACTCTCTGTTTATACCACAACGACGTAGATGGGCGCGCAGCGGCGGCGATTGTGCGCCGCGCCCTGGGGGAGGAGATCAGCCTCTATGAGATGAAGTATGGCAACTCGCTCCCCCTGGAGGAAGTGCTCGTCTCCGATCAGATTGTCATCGTGGATTTTTCTCTGCCTCGCGAAGATATGGAGCGGCTGTCTGCCTACCACAAATTGACCTGGATAGATCATCACAAGACCTCCATGGAAGAACTGGCCGATATATCCGATCAGTGGCCCGGCATCCGTGATACAAACGAAGCTGCCTGCGTGCTGGCCTGGAAGCATTTTTTCCCCGGTCAAAGCATCCCGGCGGCGGTGAGGTTGATCGGCGACCGCGACATCTGGCGCTGGACCTACCCGGAGACCGGCGCCTTCAACGAAGGTCTCTACCAACTGAATACAAATCCCCGCAACGATCGCTTGTGGATACCGCTGCTAGACGATGATCGGCCACTGCTCGATGAGATCATCGAACATGGCAGAGCATTGCGCCAGGCCCGCCTGAAAGCCATCCAAAGTTCCACGGCACGCTATGGTTACCCGGTGCTCTTCGAAGGGCATCGCACGCTGGCAATCAATATGCACGGCTCTGGCGATCTGGGGGAGCATATCCGCAACCATGGCTACGAAGTGGCCTACTGTTATATAGACAATATCCACGACGGCGAGTTATACACCTTCGTAACCCTGTATTCAGATGAAGCCGATGTGGCTGAGATCGCCCGCCGCTTCGGAGGCGGCGGCCACGCCGGGGCTGCAGGATTCCACTTCAAACGCAGCGCGAGTCCATTCCCCCCCGGCGCGAAGGTCGAGTTCGGGTAGGCCTCACAGGTTTCCAAATACGAAGACGCTCCCGTTGGGGAGCGTCTTCGTTTAGGGGCGGATGTCTCGACCTAATCGTCGTCGGATTTGCTCGTTTCCTTCTTCACGCTCTCGCTCTTCTCCTTCTTCGAAGAGCTATCACTCTCGTTGGAAGAAGAAGTACGAACGCTGGATGAGGAACGATGATCGGTGGAATAGAAACCAGAACCTTTGAATACAATCCCGACCGGCAAAAACACCTTGCGCAGAGTTTCTTTCTCACACTCTGGACACATGCTCAGGGGATCATCGGAAAACCTCTGGCTACGGTCGAACTGGACACCACAGTTTTCACAGCGATATGTATAGATTGGCATAACGAAACTTACCTCGCAAACTATCTGTTAAGCAGGAGGATTATAACGCGCTTGATTTCCCCTGACAAGGTAATTTTACTGGTGATTGCCCACAAGTGGATGAGAAGAGGAAAAGCTCTGCCAACTGTGGTAAGGTTTGTTAGCCCACAAACCAAACGCAGGAGGCAGAGCCATGTTGAATATACCGCTGAAGGAAATCATCGC
>Ga0194113_10007662_pt1 | contig 13405 bp, 11 predicted proteins | sample TA2MahC200mmetaG_FD_146193 | JGI IMG/M metagenome (GOLD analysis project Ga0194113, IMG submission 146193) | Freshwater microbial communities from Lake Tanganyika, Tanzania - TA2015017 Mahale Deep Cast 200m | ecosystem: Environmental > Aquatic > Freshwater > Lake | place: Tanzania: Lake...
CCGGGCCCGGCCGTGTGGTGGTAGCCGGCACAAGCCGTGACCAGCGCCTGGAGGTCGAGCCGCGCGTGCAGGCGCACCAGCAGGTGCTGCTGGGCGTGCGCCAACATCACGGCGTAGACCTGGCTGCTGAACCAGGCACACAAGCGCGTCCAGAAGACCAAAACGCTGTCCGGCAGAAAGTCGGGAATAGGCATAGGGCAGAACCTCCGCAAGTGGCGTTGGGACGCCCCCTATCATCGCACAGCTGCGGGCGTGGGCCAAATCCAGCCCTGCCTGACTATCCGAATTCTGCAACGCTCTCTGGTGGGCAATGCGATCAAGTATTCGCCGGCCGGCGGTGAAATCCGGGTGGGGGGCTGGCACGACGGCGCGCGGGCGACGGTCTATGTGGCCGACCAGGGCATCGGCATCCCGGCGGAGGAGCAGGGCTGGCTCTTCCAGCGCTTCTACCGGGTGGATTCCAGCCTGCGGCGCAGCACCCAGGGCGCGGGGCTGGGGCTGTATCTGTGCAAGTCCATCGTGGAAGCGCACGGCGGCCGGATTTGGCTGCGCAGCGAGCCGGGCAAGGGGACGACCGTCTTCTTCGCCCTGCCGTTGAAGTGATGGGGGCGATGCGATGAGAAAACGCATTTTGGTCACTGATGACGAAGCGCGGATGCGCCGGTTCGTGCGCATGAACCTGGATCTGGAAGGCTACGACGTCTTCGAGGCGGAGAACGGGCTGGCCGCATTGCAGCGCGTGCGCGACGACGTGCCCGACCTCGTGCTGCTCGATGTGATGATGCCCGACCTGGACGGCTTCGAGACGCGGGCGCGCATCCGCGAGATGTCGTCGGTGCCGGTGATCATGCTGACGGTGAAGGGAGATGAGGAGGATCGGATCAGGGGCCTTGATTTGGGCGCCGACGACTACATCACCAAGCCGTTCAGCCCGCGCGAACTGGTCAGCCGCATCCGCGCGGTGCTGCGCCGGGTGGAGCCGGGCAAGGCTCAGGCCGATGAACCATTGGTGATTGACGCCGACCTGGCGATTGACTTCCCGCGCCGCGATGTCATCGTGCGCGGGGAGCGCATCAAGCTGCGCCCCACGGAATACCGGCTGCTGCTGCACCTGGTGGAAAACGCGGGCTGGATCGTGCCGCAGGAGACGATTTTGTCGAAGGTGTGGGGGCCGGAGTATCGGGACGACACGCAGCTCTTGCGACTGTACGTCAACTACCTGCGCAAAAAGATCGAACCCGATCCCGCCACCCCGCGCTACATCTTCACCGAGCGCGGAGTGGGGTATCGGTTTGTGGACCTCCCGCGCGGGCGTGACGGGGTGAACGGGTGATCCGTGTCGCGGGCGTCCCTACGCCAACCGATAAGTCTCCAAGATAACTTCGTTGACTTCAACCCCCAAGCCGGGGCCGCTCGGCACTTGGACAACACCCTGACGGATTTCCAATGGCTGGCGCAAGATCTCGTCGCGGATCGGGTTCTCGGTACGGTCCAGCTCCAGCATCAGCGGTGATGGGTTCAGCGAAGGCGGCTGGTCGGGCTGCGCGGCGATGAAGTGCAGCGCCGCGGCCAACGCGATCCCGGCGCCCCACACATGCGGCACGCAGCGCATGGCCCAGGTGCGCGCCAGGGCGGCGATCTTGGCGACCTCCGAGATGCCGCCGGCCGAGCAGATATCCGGCTGCAGGATGTCCACTGCGCCCTGGATTACCAGCTTGCGGAAGCCATAACGCGTGAACTCCGCTTCGCCGCCGGCGATCGGGATGTTGACCGCCCGCCGCACCGCGCAGTAGCCGTCAATATCCTCGGGCACGACCGGCTCCTCCAGCCAGGCGATATCGTAAGGCTCGATGGCCCGGCCGAGCGCGATCACCGCGGCCGCGTCATACGCATGGTTGGCATCCACCATCAGAGCCACCTCGTCCCCGATGGCCTCGCGCACGCAGCGCACGTTGCGGAGGTCGGTCTTCAAACCAAAGCCAACCTTCATCTTGACCGCTCGGAAGCCCTGCCGCACGTAACCGCTGGCCTCTTCGGCCAGCACGCGAGGATCGGCGATTGCGTTCTGCGTGATGTACAGGCCGGTCGCATAGGCTTGCACCTGCGTGCGAAACGGCCCACCCAGCAAGGCATAGATCGGCAGACCCGCAGCCTTCCCGGCGATATCCCATAGTGCGATGTCAATCCCACTGAGCGCGACGGCGGTCAGACCGCGCTGGCCGTAATCGCGGCTGTGGTTGTACAGATGCTCCCAGATCACTTCGCGGGCCAGCGCGTCCTTGCCGATGATCTGCGGCTTGAACACGCGCTCGATGAGCACGGCCACGGCCGGCCCGGCATCGTGGCAAAATGCCTCGCCCCACCCCACAATCCCGTCGTCGGTCGTGATCTTGACGAGCAAGGCGGTGCGCGCTTTGAACCACTTCTGCGAATAGGCGAACGGTTCCCGGATCGTGCAACGCAGCGGGAAAGCGGCAACGTCGGTGATTTTCATGGGGCTGGCTCCCAAAGTAAGGATTTTGGTTACGTACGCAATTCTAGCACACTGGCAACCAAACGGACATCTCCGTCGGCCCTCGATTGGTCCAGGCGTGGTATGGGATCAGCGTGATCGGGAGTTTCTCAGCCGCCTTATGGCCCGCCGGCCGGTACAGTCGTCCCGACCAGTCGCCCGCCGGAATCCAGCAGGCTTCACCCTGCAGGACGGTGAGGCCATCCAGCAGATCCGCTCCGCGCACGGGCGCCAGGTTGACATCGCTCGGCAGATACACTTCGCTCAAGGCGACACCGGGCGTGTCCACCGTCTCCAGGCAGTAGACCACCGGCCCGCGCATGACGGCAACCTGGTTGCGCGCCTCTTCCACCAAGGGATGCGCCTCCACAAGCTGTACGGCCAGGGGCAATACCAACTCAATCGTGTCTCCGGCCGACCAGGTGCGACGCACCGCGAAGTAACTGCCGGGCTGCGGCCGCGCCGCCACCGGTTCACCATTGACCCGTACCGTGACGCCACCTGCTTGCGACGCGGTCCAGCTCGGGATGCGCAAGTGAACGGCGAACGGCCGCGCCGGCGCCGCAGCGATGGTCAGCCGAACCTGACCGTCCCACGGATAGTCCGACTCCTGAGACAACGCCAGAGGTGATCCATCGGCCAGGCGTGTCTGCAGTGCATTTCCGCCATAGATATGCACCCACAGGCCATCATCCGCAAGGCTATAAGCCCAGTCCTTCATCCAGGCCAGCGAGCGCGCCACTTGGGGCGGACAACAATAGCATCCATGTAGTTGCCAACGTTCGGGGATGTCATTCTTGCGCGTGAGGTGATACTCGCTGCCGGTGTAACGCAAGGGATTGCAGTAGAAGAAGCGCCGGCCGTCCAGGCTGACCGGCGAAAGCCCGCCGTTGTAGATGACCTGTTCCATCGCGTCGGCGAAACGCGCCTCGCCGCTGATGTTTAGCAGCCGCCAGTTCCACATGGCGTTGCCGATGGTGGCACACGTCTCGTTGTAAGCATTGGAATTGGGGAGTTGATACTCAAGGCCATACGCTTCGTGGACATCATCGCGGCGTTTAGAGGTACCGTGATACAGCGCCGCGCTGCCGCCGGTGATGTAGGTTTTATGTTCCGTGGCATCCTGCCAGATGCGCATCAGCCCATCCCAGATGGCCTGCTCGCCGGTCTCCATGAAGATGTCGGCCGCGCCGGCGTACAAGTAGGTGGCGGTGACGCAGTGGCCCACGGCCATCGTCTCTTTGCGCAGCGGTACCCGATCCTGGTTCTGATCGCCCGGATCCACCGGTACCATGTCCGGTACAGCGGTGATGTCCTCGGGATGCGAGCCGCGCATGGTCATGAAGATGTCGGCCAGTTCCAGGTAGCGGCGGTCGCCGGTGTCGCGGTAGAGATCCGCCAGGCCCATGATCTGCGAGGGGTTCCAGCCGAAGTGGGCGAGCTCGCGCGGCGGCGTGGGTGCGAACAGCGCATACAAGTAGTCTGCTGCCCTCAAGGCGACGTCGAGGAAGCTGCGCTTGCCCGTGACGCGGTAGTGGACGCTGGCAGAGGTAAACAAGTGCCCGAAGTTGTAATCCTCGTGGTGGCGGCGCCGCGACCAGCGCTGCTTGCCGGTGAGCTGGATTTGCGTGTTGATGTAGCCGTCGGGGTCCTGCGCCTTACCGACCACCTCGATCAACTCGTCCAGACGGCCCTCGAGCATGGGATCCTTGGTCACGCCCCACAAGTGCGAGGCGGCCTCCATCCACTTGTAGCAGTCGCCGTCGCTCCAATCGGTGCCCACGAAGGGCGCATCCTTGAGTCCGGCGGCGACGTACAGGTTGTCGAAGCAGGCCGAGTTGCTGCGGTTGTGCATCGCCTCCCAAGTGCTTTCGATTGTGGCTGCATGGCAGAGGTTGAACTTATCGGCCCAGAAACCCTGCGTCCACTGGACGGCGTCCGGGCCGAGTTGCTGGAGTTTGCAAAAAGGGCTGCGGGCAATTTTGCTGAAAGTCGAATATGGCATGAAAAGGCTCCTCTGGTGGTTGAATCGAGTATGGGTGTAGCCCGCCCCTTGTGGGCGTTTCAGCGAGCATCAGACCCAATAATGCTGTAAGCTGTGCGGGAGGGGGCGCTCAATCACCGCGCCGAAACCAAGCCCACTCCTCCGCTGACCAACCGTGATCATGTTGTTCATCGGCGTCCCGGCCATCTACATAGACACCTGGCGGTGGTAGGTGATGCGCACACGACAAATAATCCGCCTCGGACTCCATCCAGGCCAGCAGGCGGCCGCGCAGATCAGCCTGGATCGTACCATAGCCCGGCGAGCCAGCCAGGTTGATCCGCTCGCCGGGATCATCTTGCAGATCGTAAAGCTCGCATAGCTCGTGAGGGCTCCAGTTGTACTTCCAGCGGCCGCAGCGCATCCCTCGAATCTTGAATAGCCGTCCCTGGTACTGATCGTAGGTGATGAACGTCTCCGGCCGGTTCGTGGCCCAGAAGGAACGCCCGCGCTCGTCATCCGTCAGGATGTGGCCCGCGCCCGCCAGATCAGCCAACGTCGGGAAGAGATCGCGCAGGTTGGCGAAGCCTTCACGATTGCGCGGGGCGCGGCCAGTCGGGTCACGCACGACCATCGGGATGCGCACGGCCTCTTCGTAAAGGTATGGGCCTTTGTCGAACATGCCGTGTCCGCCCAACATCTCACCATGATCGGCCGTGAAGGCCACCACGGTATTGTCTGCAAGGCCAAGTGCATCAAGCTCCGCCAGCACCCGCCCAAATTGCTCATCCAGGAACGCGCAATAGGCCCAATAGTGCTGGCACGTCTTGCGCCAGTCATCTGGCGTCAGGGGACGGGTGTTCTGACACGGCCAGTAGGGTCGGCCCTGCATGGCCGGCTTACCCGGTTCGGTGAACGGTGTGCTGAAGTTCGCCGGCCAGAAGTCGGCCGGGAGATCGGCATAGCGATCGGCGAACTCTCGCAGCACGTAGTGCGGGAAGTGCGGGCCCGGCGTCGAGATCACCGCGCAAAACGGCCCGCCGGCGGCGGCCAGCCCCGCGATCTGCGCCATCCCCTGCTCGATGACGTGCTGATCCCATCCAACCCCTTGCGAGAAAGAGCCGTAGAAGGGCGCCAGCTTCTCGCCATCCAGGGTCGGAGCCACGAAACCCGCACGCCCGCCCGTGCCGCCATCACTCGCGCGCACATCGGTGATGCCGCGCTCCAGGAGCGTGCCCGCGCCCAGATGCCATTTGCCGCTGTAAGCGATCTTGTAGCCTGCATCGTCGCGCAACCGCTCCAGGTAGGTCTTCAACCCAGGGTAGAGCTTGCCGTGCGGGTAGAACATCGTCCCGCTGACGTTGTCGGTGAGGTTGGCCTGGTAGGGCCACTGGCCCGTCATCAGCGCGGCGCGCGCTGGGGTGCAGAGCGGGCAGGCGGTATACGCGTTCGTGAAGGCGATCCCCGCGGCGGCGAACGCGTCCAGGTGCGGCGTCTGGCAGATGTGGCCCGCTTGATAGAGGGTGTCCCAGCGCCATTGGTCGGCCATCAACAATACGATGCTATTCACGAGGCGCTCCGGCCGCCGAAGGTCTCATCCTGGGCGTCATGCCACATCCGCTGCAATGATTCCCCCACGCCTGGCTCATCGGTGAAGGCGCCGGCCCCCACGAAGATCCCCTTCCGCCGGCTGAACGGCGCGAGGATGCGGCGGAAGTACGCGGGCCACGGCTCCCCAGGCGCGCGCTGCGGCGCTGAACCAGGCGGTTCAGGCAAGACGTAGTCCGGGCCGCCCACGCCGTAGTTCAGCCCCTTGCCGTGCCGAATGAGCTTCAGCGCGGTCTCATGCGGCACACCGTTCAGATGAAGCTGGCCGTAGAGGATGCCGTGCAGATCGGGGATCGCCAGGTAGTCATCCAGGATGCGCCGGCCGTCACCGCAGAAATGCACCCATCCCCCGCCCAACTCCTGGAATGCCTGTCGCGTGTACGGGATGCCGAACTCCCGGTGGAGCTTCGGCGAGAGCATCACACAACAATCCTCGCACGAAAGCGCGCTGCCGGCATGCGTTGCGTTGATGTAGCGGTGGAATCCATCCGGCTCACCCGCCTCGCGCTTGAGCAGCCGCGTCGCCTGCACGAAAAGCTCGGCGCAGAGACGCATCAGGCGATGTAGGTCCGCCGGCGCATCGTACATGTCCAGCATCATCTCCGAGCCGCGCACCAGGTAGGCCAAGTCGTAGGGGCTCATCATGAAGCACAGCCCAACCGGGATGTGCGGCGGCAGGATCGAGCGGGCGTATTGGACGAAGCGGACGGCCTGGCCGATGTGCCCTGCTTCGGCCCAGTTCGGCAGCATCTCCAGTCGCCGCACCTCGTCGAGGCTCAGCGAACGCGCCGGCTCCAGCAGGTCGCCCTCCACGCGGGTCTCCAGCCCCAGAGCTGACAGCAGGAAGGCATTCCCGAAAAAGGGCATCACCACCGGCGTGCCATCGCCGGGGTAACGGCGGAGCGGCACGAGGCGCAGGAGCTGCTCGTAGAGCATCTTCTCCGGGTCCTCGACCTGTTCCGCGAGCGGGTAGCGCGTACCCGACCCAAAGAGATCGCGTTGGTACTCCTCAGGGTGTGCTCGGTCGAAGCCCTGCACGATGATCGGCAGATAGTCCGGTTCGGGCGCGTCCAGCCCGGACAACCGCAGCCACCGGTTGTGGATCCGCATCGCTTCGGCGGGATCACGCGGGGGGAGTAGGTCGATCAGGCGGCGGATTTCATGCTTGAGTGCCATCATGGAAGTCTCCCTCGGCTCTGGGAAAGCGTCTGGAACCTCATGCGGGCCTTGATATCTTGATCCACCTAGCCTTTGATCCCTGTGAACACAATCCCCTGGATAAACAACCGCTGAGCAAAGACAAAGATCAGCATGACAGGAATCAGACTGAGGGATGCCATGGACATCAGCGCGGTCCAATCCACCATGATGCTTGACTGCAGCGCGCGCAGCCCCAGCGCCACCGTCCATTTGTATTGATCACTCAGGTAAATCAGCGGCGCAAAGAAGTCGTTCCATGTCCATTGGATTGAGAAGATGGCAACGGTAGCGATGGGCGCCTTGGAGAGAGGCAAGACGATACGCCAGAAGATGCTGAAATGCGAACACCCATCTATCAATGCGGCATCATCGAGCTCGTGCGGGATCGTCATCATGTACTGACGCAACAGAAAGACAAAGAAGGAACCGGCAAACCAGTACGGCACCCAGAGAGGAAAGTGGGTATCGTACCATCCTAACCAGCGGTAGATGACAAAGTGAGGCACTAGCGTCACCTGGCTCGGCAACATCATTGAGCCCAAGACCAGCAAGAAAATGAAATCGCGGCCAGTCCAGCGCAACCGGGCAAAGGAATAGGCCACGATCGACGCCGAGAGTACTGCCCCGATCCCCGCGAGTCCGGCGATCTTCGCCGTGTTGAGGAAGAAACTCCCGAAGGTGGGCGCTAAGAGAAACCAGCCCCGCTTGAAGTTGCTCCACATGATAGGATCGGGAAACCACTGTGGAGGATACCTGAAGACCAGACCTGGGTCTTTCAATGCTGTAGAAACCATCCACAGCAGCGGAAAGAGCACGATGGTGGCACCAACGATCAGCAACGCGTAACTGAAGCCAGCGCTCAGGCGCTCTTGATCATGTTTCCCGAGCTTCATCCTATCACCTCCCCCTCAACTCCGACTCGTAATAGACCCATGCAGATGAGCTTCGCAGCACGAGGAGTGTCAAGCCCATGATAATAAAGAAGAGCAACCAGGCCAACGCGCAGGCGTAACCCATACGGAAATACTCGAAACCCTGACGGTAGAGATGCAGCATATAGAAGAGGGATGCATTCGCTGGCCCGCCATTGGTCATGATGGCGACCGTAACAAACGCCTGCAAGTTGCCGATGATGCCCATGATGACCTGGAACAAGATGACCGGACTGATCATGGGTAGGGTGATGTAGCGAATCCTGGACCACCACCCCGTGCCATCAATGGTGCCAGCTTCGTACAGGTCGGTCGGCACCCCTTGCAGTGCAGCTAGATAGATCACCATACTGCCGCCGACGTGCCAGAGACTCATCAGGATCAGGGAAGGGATGACCCAAGTCGTGGACATCAACCAGTTCGGGCCTTCGATGCCGAATAACTGCAGCACGGTGTTCAGAAGTCCAAACTCCGGCGAGAAGACGAAACGCCAAAGCTGGGCTGTGGCGACACCAGAAAGCACCGCAGGCAAGTAGTAGATGGACCGGAACAGCGCCAGTCCTTTGATCTTGGCATTCAACAACATGGCGACGGCTAAGCTGCCGATCAGACCTAGTGGAAGCGAACCCAGTGCATAGTAGAGCGTCACTTTTAACGACTGGAAAACGAGCTCATCCTCAAAGAACATCTTGCGGTAGTTGGCGAATCCAGCGTACACCGGCGCCCGAAGCAAGTTCCAATCCATGAAGGAAAGGCCAAAAGAAAAGACCATCGGCCCCACCATGATGATGCTAAAACCGATGATCCAGGGACTTGCCATCAACCACCCCAGCAGGTTCTCCTGGCGTCGGATTGAGGACTTGTGCGCGACAGACCTGAGTGTCAATACGTGAGCCATGGTTTCGCACCTGTATCAGGGAAGGCAAGCGTCATGCGTCCAAGCCTTGCTCCGCGAGCGATTTGGCATGGGCGCACGACGCTTGCGATGTCAGTATCGCTGGGTCAATTCTGGGCCATTATCCCTCCAGCCGGCCCTTGACAACAAGCGGATTGACCTTGGCGACGGCCGCCTTGCAGCACTCCTCGGCGGTCTTTTGCCCCAACCAGAGGGGATCGAGTTCAGCGGTGATGGTATTGTTGATCTCGGCCCAGTTAGTCAGGAGCGGATCCTGGAATCCAAACTGCTCAACAGAGTCCACCAACACCTGGCGGCTGGCCGCGCCCTCAGTATCTTTGGCGAAGATGTTGCGCAGATGCGACATCTTGGTACCCTGGAGGCTGCCCTTCTTGACGATCTCCATGATCGCCACATCCTCATAGTACTTGAGCAGCGACCAGGCCCCCTCCTTCACCTTCGAGGTCTTGGCGATGCAGTTGGGATAGTAGAACAGATAGTTGTTCCTCTTCGCCGGCCCCTTGGGGAAGTGCCCGATATCATACGGGAACTTGTACTTCATCCAGCCCTTGACACCCCAGCCACCGCCGGTATCCATGGCGATGCGCTCGCTTTGCAGCAATTCGCCCATGCCCATGGTCATCGCTTCCGGTTTCGGCGCATACCCGTACTTGTTGCGTAGGTCGGCGTAGAACTGCAAAGCCTTGATACACTCCGGTGAATCCAACGTGCACTTCGTGGGTGACATCGGGTTGTCCACGTAACTTCCACCCCAGAGCGACATCCAGATCCCGCGCACTAGCCAGTGGGTACTGAGGTTAAACGCCCACTGCGTGACTTTGCCACTGGCATCTTTCTTGGTCAGCTTTTCGCACGCGGATAGGAAGTCATCCGTCGTCCACTTCGGATCGTCCCACTTGTTGGTGGGGTAAGCAACGCCGGCCTTGTCGAACATGTTCTTGTTGTAATAGAGGCACCAGCCCGTGATGTTGTCCGGCAGACCGTAGATGCCACCTTTCCACTTGTAGGACTCGATGGCGATCTTGGGGAACTCCGAGAGATCATACTTGTCCCGATCGATGAAGGGTTTGATGTCGAGCAGGGCGCCGCTCTTCAGGAACTCGGCCAACCAGGAATACTCGATGATGAAGAGGTCCGGCGGTTGGCCGCCGGCGATCGAAGTGGTAAGTTTCTGGTAGTACTGGGGACTCCATTCGTACAGGAACGTGTATTCGTCCTGTGTTTCGTCCCACTTGCGCATCGGCTCCTCACGGTAGCCGGGCACCACATTGTCCCACCATAGGGTGCGCACAAGCTGGCGTGCCTTCTTCGGCGGCACGGTTACCACCTTCTCGACCTGCTTTTCGACCACTTGCGTCTGGACGACCTGCTTCTCGACGATCTTCTCGACAGGCTTTTCGACGACCTTTTCCTTCTCGACGATCTTCTCCACGACCTGTGGAGTCGGCATGGCGCATGCTGTCGCGAGGGCGCCTACCCCCGCTCCAGCGGCCATGGCGAGAAACTGCCGACGACTGAGTGACTTGCCTTTCACTTTGATCCTCCTTGCTGATCTGACCGATTGATGTACTCGAACGACAGGATAGCGGAGTCGGTCTTCTTTACTGGTTGTTTATGCACCTCCCTGCGCGCAGGCAACGGCGCGCCCGAACCCACAAGGCTGGTCTCGATTGCCCCGAACGGCAGCCCACGGATCGAGATATCGAGATCATACAACTCACCAACGGATCGCGTGGGGGGTCAGCCTGACGTAACTATGTTTTCCGCCCCATCCTGGAAATCAACAGTCCGACGACATCGAGATAAATTATCTAATATATCAGCTAACCACACAGGCAATGGCGAGCGCCTCTCGCCAAGCCAGACCGATTTGGATCCCTCAGGAAGTCAGATAGCGCGCCAACGCGCCTTGCAGATGCATCTCGATCTCGTGCTGCGCACACTTGACATCGCGCGCCAACATCGCCTCCACAATGCGCATGTGCTCGCGCACCGTGGTCGCATAGGCAGCCGGATTCCGGGATACGATAGTCGCTTGCGCCCAATCCACCAGATCACGGAGGCCCTGCATGATCTCGACTACCTTGGCGTTACTGCAATAACGCATCAGGAGGTCATGCACCATGTAATCACGTTCTATCAATAGGGAGCTATCATTCGTCTGTTGGTAAGTCGCTTCTGCTTCCTGGTAGGAGCGAAGCACGCGCTCAAGCTCGGCCGCCGGGGCCTGCAATGTGGCCGACTTCGCCGCCAGAACCTCCAGCGCAATCCGAACCTCGAAGACATCTTGAAATGTGGTTGCGTCCAGTTCGGTGACGAACACGCCGCGACGCGGCAGGACCTTAACAAAACCCTGGCTCTCCAGATGGCGAATGGCGTCACGAACCGGCGTGTAGCTCACGTTCCACTTGGCAGCCAGTTCTTCGTGAGAGATACGCTGCCCAGGCGCCAGGCGTCCAGAGATGATCTCCGCTTTCAGGGCGTGCTCGACCTGATCGCCGAGGGGTGTGGTATCCACAGTAACAGGGACGACCATGCGCGCAATCCTTCAACGGCACAAGAATGTCATGGGAAACGCTATCATTTAGGATAAATTATGTAATATGTGATATATCAGAGATAATGATAACATGAATGACGCCCTCTGTCAAGTACCCGCAGCTTAAATTTTGACGCGCGGAGCGATCTTCCCGCGCGTCAACCCACAAATTGCCCTGCCTGACCAGGGCGTAATCACTTCGGCGTTGCCGTCGGCGTCGCTCCCGGCGCGGGTGTCGGCTGCTGCAGGAAGTTCGATTTCCCGCGCGTCACCAACTCGTTCACCGAGTAGTCGTTCACCTTGACGTAGTACGGCGATTCGGAGATGGGGCGTCCAGTTTCGCGTTGTCGCCGAGCGAAACCAATTGACAAATGCCAGCACCGCGGCGTATAATTAGGGCAGGATAAGGCGTATTGTTCGTGCTGTGTATGATGCCACGGTGTGATACGTTTCTTTCTTCTGACAGGTCAGAGGGTATGATGGCCGAAATCAGCTTCCTGGACTTCGACTTGCGCTTCGAGCGCATAGAAACCGGCTACCGGGCGCGCGTCGTCGGCTGTCCCGCGCTCTCTGTCGCCAGCGATTTCACTTTGCCCTTCTCCGACGAGGCCCTCGAAAATTACCTACTGAAGATCGGTCGGCCGCGCCGCGATGTGCGCCGGTTCGAATCACGGGAGGTGGAACTGGCAAAGGACTTCGGCCGGCAACTGTTCGATGCCGTTTTTGGCAGGGAGATTCTGGCGTGCCTGCGCCAGAGCCTCGACGAGGCAACCCGGCAAGACAGAGGCCTACGGCTGCGGCTCAACCTGACCGACGCGCCCGAGCTGGCCGACCTGCCCTGGGAGTATCTGTACGAGTCAAAGCGCAATCTTTTTTACTCCCTGTTCGGCAAGACACCCATCGTCCGCTATCTGGATATCGCGGAACGCATCCAGCCGCTTGCGGTCCAACCGCCCCTCAAAATTCTGGTGATGATTTCGGCGCCCAGCGGCGTTTCATCCCTGGACGTCGGCCGTGAATGGATAAACCTGACCCAAGCCCTGGCGGATCTCCAGAGCCGGGGGCTGGTGACGCTGGATCGTCTCGACACAGCCACGTTGCCGGATTTGCGACGGCGCCTGCGGCAAGGGCAATACCACATCTTCCACTTCATCGGTCACGGCGCGTTCGTCAAGCAGTCCGAGGGGGGCGCGCTGCTCCTCGAAGATGAGCAGGGTGGCGCCCGCGGCGTGGGCGGCCAGGAGTTAGGCTGGCTCCTGCGCAACCACCCGCAGATGCGGCTGGCGATCTTGAACGCCTGCGAGGGGGGCCGGGCCTCACGCAGTGACCCGTTTGCGGGCACTGCGCAAAGCCTGGTGCAACAGGGCCTGCCCGCGGTCATCGCCATGCAGTTCGAGATCAGCGATCTGGCAGCCATCGCCTTTACGCGAGACTTCTACGCCGCGCTCGCCGACGGCTATCCCGTGGATGCAGCGCTCACTGAAGCGCGGCTGGCGATCTTCGCAGCGAACGGCAACGGAGTGGAGTGGGGCACACCAGTGCTCTACATGCGCGCACCGGATGGCCGCATCTTCGACCTCGCAGCCACGGCCCCTAAACTGCTCGCAGAGTGAAAATGCAGAGCGGCCCTGGTATACTGCCAGTGATACCTGGGTTACGGGAGGCTCTGCTCATGAACGACGTCATGGTCATGCTCGGACACTGGCAGTTGGAT
>Ga0194113_10007663_pt1 | contig 13403 bp, 7 predicted proteins | sample TA2MahC200mmetaG_FD_146193 | JGI IMG/M metagenome (GOLD analysis project Ga0194113, IMG submission 146193) | Freshwater microbial communities from Lake Tanganyika, Tanzania - TA2015017 Mahale Deep Cast 200m | ecosystem: Environmental > Aquatic > Freshwater > Lake | place: Tanzania: Lake...
CGGTGGCCGAAAGCACGTGAAAAGTGTCAACGATGTGCTGCGCCTAACTCAAGCCAAAAACTACCCGCAAAAGTGTAAACTATGTGCTGCGACTACGCTGCTGTGGTTTGACGCGCAGAAGCAATCGTAGTAACATAGACATCGGCAAGACGATCGAGATCATTTTACAGAAAATGGTGATCCGCTTAGAAGACCGGCTACGCTGCTGGTAAGAGTCGTGGGCGAATCTCGTTTCACGCGAGGTGAGTCCAGAGTGTCAGGACGAGAATCCCCTCCTGACCAGCGTCAGATGGAGGAAGAGTGGTTGGCCATGGTAGCTCGGTTTCGTAGTCACTCTGCTGCCTGCTTGGACTCCTCCTGCATCTCCTGACCCCCCATCAGGATTCACCAATGGGCTTTTCTCTAAGAATCTCATCTCTAGCCGCTCTAGCCGCATATGGCAAGGAGGACCAAGTGCACCGTTCTCTCCCGCAGTCTGACAGTCACAAGGGTTTGCTCTGGTGTGGAGCGGCGACAGGGTTGGCAGTGTTCCTACTCCTGGCACCCACCGTGACCGTCGCCTTCGCTACATCACGCTCCGCGCACTCGCCAGTCGTCCAGTCGCTCGCAAGGTCCGCTCTCGGTTTCAGCGACCCACAGGCGCAGACCGGCAACGCCACCCCGACACCAACTGTAGCCTCGAGCCCTGTCGTGACCGAGACGCTGACCTCAACCACTACGGCAACAGCGTCACCGATGCCAACGGTAATCACCAGTCCGGTGGCGCCATTGACTTCGACGCCACCACCGGCAACGACGATTCCCACCGCCATACCTACCGCCACATGGACCGCGATGCCCAGTCCAACAGCGTCGGCTACTCAACCGGCTGCAGTTGCAGCGACTCCGTCCCCGGTGCTGGCTGTATCTCCCTGGCCTACGACAGTCGCCATCGTGACCTCTGCGCCTGGGACAACCCCGCGTGGGTCTACGATAGCTATGGCGCTTGGTTTCGCTGTGCTACTGCTGGCCGCGGCGGTTATTGGTGCAGCCTTGATACTGTCCAGGCCACGACAGCGAGCGCCACAACCGAAGGCGGAGCCCCAACCGCCACAGCCGTCAGCCACTCCGGACATGGGCGGCCAGGCAGCGCCAGTCCCCGGAAGACGCGCTCTGCTTTCTCCCGTGCGACCCCCACCGGGCGTCTGTTACCTGGAAAGCCGGGGCCGGCCAGCGGGCATTCTCTATTGTCCGTTGGAGAAGCCGGTCGTGACGATCGGTCGGGATCCGGAGAGCGATCTCGTAGTGGATGCAAGCTTCGATGGCTGGCAGACCGTTTCCCACCGTCACGCCACGGTGGAATGCGATGGCGGTCGTGCAATCGTCGTGGATCAACAATCGCACAATGGCGTCTACGTCAACAACCGGCGAACTGGGGCTAACGTCCTCTGTGACGGTTGGACAGTCAGATTCGGCAAGGTCGAGTTCATCTTCCACAGTAGCCAGGGAGGCGGTGCGTTATGAGCAACTGTCCACACTGCGGATTGACCAACCGTGATGGGGCCAGATTTTGCCAGAGCTGCGGCAAGCCCCTACTTCAGCCACTCACGCCGCCACCCGCGACCGACGAGGCTGTCAGCTCAGTGGGGGCGCCTGGCGGGGCAGCGGCGGGGCTGATCATCCCTCCGACAAGCGAGACGTCCACAACTGCTATGCACGACGTGGGCCAGGCAGTCTCAGCTGCGCCGCTCCCCATCCCTGCGGCCGGCCCGGCGCCAGCTTCGCCGGCGCCGACATCGGCCGATGCCGGCCTGGTTGTCGAGGCGTCAGGCGCCTCGCTCGATAGACCCGGCACAACCCCGCTGGCCGCGCCTCCATCGGCTGTGGGGCCGCCCGCTGTAGATAGCGAAGCGTCCGCGGCCGCGCCTACCGTCCCCTTGCCAGTTGCGCCGCCCGTCTTTGCAGCCCTGCCGGTCGGCGCACTGTTGGACAACCGCCGCTATGAGGTGACGGCTGTTCTCAACGAGGGTACAAAGCTGAATGCCTACCGCATCGCCGACTATGGAGGCCGTCACTGCAGCCAGTGTGGCGGGGCAGACAACGCGCCCGACGAGAAATACTGCGCCAACTGCGGCATGGCGCTCTCAGAAGGACCAACAACCTTCCTGTTGCGCGAAGCATCCGAGGCCGACATGTGGGAGGGTGAAGCATTGATCGTCGAGCGCAAGCTATGGCACAAGGGGCTGGTGAACGTCTATCGCCTCTTCGAAGAGTGTCCATATGGGGATGTGAAGCGCTTCTACCTGGTCTCTGATCCAGATGAGGGCGAGAGCCTGGCGGCGCTTGCGCGGCCACAGGCTGAGGAAACGGTGCTGCTGTGGGGCCAGCAGTTGGCTGACGCAATCGCCTGCTTCCACGACGAGGGAATCCGTCATGGCGGCATTCGCGCCGCGAGTGTGCGCCTGGTTGATAGCCAGGTTAAGCTGACCAACTTCGGCCGAACCCAGAAGGTCCGTCGAATCGAAGGGAAGGACTGGCCAATCCAGGAAGTGGCGGACCTGGCCCGCATGTTGCACGACGATCTGCTATCGGGCCAAGAGCTTTCACCGCCGCTGACCGGCTTGTTCGAAAGGGCGTTATCGGCGGATAAGGATGTTCGATATACCTCGGCTAGGGCTCTGGCAGCGGATTTAGCGAAGGCTTTGGAAGACCTGCGACGCGTGGAAAGCGTGGTTCTTGTCGGTGGCAGTTACTCGCACGTCGGCGTCGTCCGCGATCACAACGAAGACTGTCTGCTCTCCCTGGAAATTCAGCGCACACGACTATCCGAGTGCCACCCCCTGGGATTGTACCTTGTAGCCGACGGGATGGGCGGTCACGAAGCCGGCGAGATTGCCAGCGGCCTGGCGGTCAACACCGTCGCAAAGGTAATGGCAGACACGGCTCTGTCTTCCTGGATCGCAGAGGCTCAGCCGCCGAACTACGAAGGTCTGCTCAAGGAGGCTTTTCAGCAGGCAAATCGGGCTGTGCACGAGCGTCGACGCGCGGCTCGCACCGATATGGGGACGACCCTGGTGGGCGCCCTGGTCGTGGGCGCAGAGGCCTGGGTCGCGAACATCGGCGATAGCCGGTGCTATCACCTGAGTCGGCAGGGGCTCGCGCTGGTGACGTCTGACCACTCCCTGGTCGAGCGCCTGGTCGCGACCGGACAGATCACCCGCGAAGAAGCGCGCGTCCACCCACAGCGCAACTACATCTACCGCACGGTCGGCGACAAGCCCCAGGTGGAGGTGGACATGTTCAAGGTCAGTCTGAAACCCGGGGATTGCCTGGTGCTGTGCTCGGATGGCCTGAACAGCATGATCGAGGACGCCCAGATCGAGCAGGCAGTGCTCAACAACCCGCACCCCCAGGCTGCCTGTGAGCAGCTCGTCCGGCTGGCCAATGCTGCTGGCGGCGATGACAATGTCACGGTCATCGTCGTGCAAGCACTGGAGATGGCAGGGAGCAAGTGAGGGAGATGCCGTGATGGAATGCCCGAATTGCCATATCGAGAATCGTGAGATCGCGCGGTTCTGCCGGGCGTGCGGGGCGCGTTTGGCCTCGGCGCCCGTTGCTGATCAATCAGTCGGCAGAGGACCAACCCCCACACCAAACACAGAAGCGGAATCTCTACCTCTATCCGCCGGCTCCGGACCTGCGCTTGCCGCGTTGTCGCCGCTGGATGTGGCGGCCCCTGGCGAGCTTACGGCCCAAGTGGAGGATCCTGCGCCGGCCGGAGAAAGCGCGTCGCTCGTGTCTGCGCAAGAAGCCATGCCTGGCGCTGAGCCGGGAGCGGCGCCGGCAGAAGCGACCGGAGAGCCGGCATCCCCACCCGCACCGCCGGCCCAGGCGTCTCCAATTGCGCCGCCCGCTGAAGCTGGTCTCCCTGTGCCTGAAACAGGCCAGTCGAGCCTGGAGCCGCTATCCCCTGGCGCGAGCGTAGCCGGTCGCTTCGAGATCGTGGAGCTGCTGGAGGCAAAGCCGGAGACCAATCTTTACGCCGCGCGCGATCTGGGGATGTGTCCCAATTGCGGAGCACCCGGCAACATCCCGGACGAGCCATTCTGCGTCGAGTGCGGTATCGAGCTCAAGAACGCTGGCGCGCCTGTGTTCTGCAAGCTGCGTGAGGCTTGCTCTCTCGAGGCGCTCGGTGTGGCCAGCCAGCAGACCCTGGCTGATGGCGACCGCTTCTACCTGCGGCTTGTGGAGGAACCGGCTGCTGGCCCCGCGAGGGCTACGCCGGCCTCGTCTGCTGCCCAACGTGGTCTCGCCCTGGCCTTAGGCTACGCTTCACACGTGGGGATGGTGCGCGAGTTGGACGAGGATAGCTTGTGCGTCTTCACCCTGGCTGGCATCTACGAGTCGGCGGCCGATCCGCTTCTGGGCCTTTTCATCGTGGCCGACGGGATGGGCGGATACGAGGGAGGCGAGATAGCCAGCAAGATGACCGTGCAGACTGTCGCCAGGGAGCTGATCAAGCACTTACTGCTCCGCCGTTTTCTCGGCGAATTCCAGGGCCAGGCCGACGCCGCGGCCAAGCTGGCCACGCGCGCGATCGCCGAGGCTAACAAGAAGGTGCACGCGCTGGCTGAACAGCGCGCTGACGAGATGGGCAGCACCGTGACCCTGGCGCTGGTCATGGACAGCGCCGCCTATATCGCGAACGTCGGCGACAGCCGCACCTACATCCACCGAGAAGGCAAGCTGCGCCAGATCACCACCGATCACTCGGTAGTGGCCAGCCTGGTCACGGCTGGCGTGCTCGCGCCAGAGGAGATTTACACCCATCCTGAGCGCAGCGTCGTTTACCGCTCCATCGGCGCCAAAGCGACCGTGGAGGTGGATACCTTCGAGGAGCCGCTGGCGCCGGGCGACACCTTGTTGCTTTGCTGCGACGGCCTGTGGGAGGCGATCAGGGATGAGGGAATCGAGGAAGTGCTGTTGGCATATCCTGATCCGCAGGCTGCCTGCGCCGAGATGGTGCGGCGGGCGAACCTGGCGGGCGGAGAAGACAACATCAGCGTGATCGTTGTGAAGGTCGGTGGGGTAGATCAGACCGTCCGGCGGTCGGGAGACCGCCTCGAGCGACTCAATTCGTGTTTGAGTGAGGTCTCCTGACCGAACGGTCGCGGTGATCAACCCACCAAGCTACCGACGCCTGGAGCGCAGTATGCCGCTTGCCATCGGACAAATACTCCAAAGCCGCTATCGCATCCTCCGTCTGCTGGGTCAGGGCGGCATGGGCGCCGTCTACCTGGCGGAAGATGCGCGGCTAGGACGCCAGTGCGCGGTGAAAGAGAACGTGCCCGACCCGAGCGCCAATCCGCAGGTGTTGGCTCAAATGCGGCAGCAATTCCAGGTCGAGGCGCGCACCCTGGCCGCGCTGGACCATCCGAACCTGCCCAAAGTCTACGACTTCTTCTCTGATAGCGGCAACGAGTACATCGTCATGGAGTACGTCGAAGGGGAGGATCTGGCGATTTTGCTCCAGCGACAGGGCGGCCCATTGCCTGAACGGCCGGTGCTGCTGTGGGTTGACCAGGCGCTCGACGCGCTGGAGGAGCTGCATAGCCAGCAGCCACGGCCGATCATCCACCGCGATATCAAACCCGCCAACATCATCCTGACTGCCAAGGGCCGCATCAAGCTGGTGGACTTCGGACTGGTGAAACTGCTAGATCCGAGCAACCCGAGCACGGCGACCTCTATGAAGGGGATGGGCACGCCGGAATACGCGCCGTTGGAGCAATACGGCAAAGGCGCAGGCCATACCGACGCCCGCTCCGACATTTACTCGTTGGGAGCGACCCTCTATCACCTATTGACCAACGTGGCGCCGCCTGAGGTGACGCAGCGCATCCTGGATCCGCGCCAACTGGCGCCCCCGCGGCAGTGCAATCCAGCGCTCTCGCCAGCAACCGAGGCGGCTGTGCTGAAGGCGATCGAGATCCACCCCGATCAGCGTTGGCAGACGGCCGCCGAACTGCGCCAAGCTCTGGCGAGCGCCCGCCCGCCGCCGGCCAGCGGAGGAACAGCCTCTTCGAGCAGCTCAGGGCACGCGGGGCCATGGGCTCCTCCGGCCAGTCCTGCGGTGAAGCGCTCCCCCGCGGCACAGCGCTGGCCGTGGCCATTGGCGGCCATCGGCGGAGCGCTGCTGCTCGTGGCGCTGCTGCTGGTCTTCTGGCCGAAGGGCGCCAGTCCGGCGGCCACGGCCACGCCCACTGTGCGAGCCATCGCGCCGGCAACGGCAACGCCGGCGCCTGTGACAGCGACACGTCCCCCGACCGTCACACTGGCGCCAGCGTCCCTTACACCGGCGCCGCCGACAGTCACACCGCTTCCGCTAACCGCCAGGCCGGCGACGGCAACGCGTCCGCCAGCCATCGCACCGACGCAGGCGCGGCTTACGTCGGCGCCGCCAGCAGCCGCGCTGAGCCGCTTCGGCATCGCGCTGGTCCTTGTGCCGGCGGGTCAGTTTACCATGGGTAGCACGGCCGCAGAGGTGGATGCCGCGTTTGAGTTGTGTCAGAAGGCGTACAGCAACTGCCCACGCGCGTGGTTTGAGAACGAGCAGCCGCGGCACGAGGTTGACCTCCCGGCGTTCTGGATCGGCAAGACCGAAGTGACCAATGCCCAGTACCGGCCGTTTGTGGAGGCGGGAGGCTATCGGGATCAGGTGCTGTGGACCGCGGCCGGCTGGGAGTGGCGCTCGGCAAATAACGTGACGCAGCCCTCATGCTGGACCGACTCCGCCTGGAACAAGCCGGACTACCCCGTGGTGTGCGTTGCCTGGTACGAAGCGCTGGCCTACACCCGCTGGCTGGGCCGCGAGACGGGTCTGGCCGTGCGCCTGCCCACCACTGCCGAATGGGAGGCGGCCGCGCGCGGCGCCGATGCCCGCGCCTGGCCGTGGGGCAACCAGGCGCCTGACGGCAGCCGGCTGAATTTCTGCGACAAGAACTGCCAGTACAACTGGAAGGATTCGGGCGTGGACGACCGGTATGCGACGACCGCGCCGGTTGGCTCCTATCCCGCCGGCGCCAGTCCTTACGACGCGCTGGACATGGCCGGCAACGTGTGGGAGTGGACGAGCACATTGTGGGGCGGTTGCGACAGTACACCGCGGTTCGGTTACCCCTACCGGCCGGACGACGGCCGCGAGAAACTGGAAGACTCCGGCTGCCGGGTAGTGCGGGGCGGTGCGTGGGACCTCCAACTAGCTATCGCCCGGCCTGCCCAGTGGTCCGGGTTCATCCCGGACGTCAGGGGCCTCTCCCTGGGGTTGCGGGTGGTAGTCGCCCCCCAATAGGGGTTGGTTTCTGGTTTCTGGATTGCTGATTTCTGACGTGTGGGGGGTCTGGGGGGCGCTGTGCGCCCCCCAGACGAGTGGTTTTTTCGGAGGAGAAGGGTGAAGACCTATCGGCATCTGTATCCCCAGGTATGGGCCTTCGAGAACCTGTATCTGGCCTACCGCGCGGCGCGCAAGGGCAAACGCCGCGCGGCGTCAGTAGCTGCTTTTGAGTTCGACCAGGAAGCGCAACTCGTCGGACTCCAGGAGGAGTTGCACGACAAGACCTACCGGCCAGGCCCATACCAGAGCTTCACCATCCATGATCCCAAGCGACGCTTGATCAGCGCGGCGCCGTTTCGCGACCGCGTGGTGCACCACGCCCTCTGTCGGGTCATCGAGCCGATCTTCGAGGCGCGCTTCATCCACGATTCCTACGCCTGTCGTGTCGGCAGGGGTACACACAGGGCCTTGGACCGTTGCCAGGAGTTCGCCAGGCGCCACCCCTATGTGTTACAGTGCGATGTGCAGGCATACTTTCCCAGCGTGGATCATGCCATCCTACGCGCAAGCCTGGCGCGTCCTATCGCTGATCCCGATGTGCTGTGGCTGATAGATCGCATCCTGGAGAGCGGGGCAGGGCTGTTGACCAACGAATACGAAATGCACTGGTTCCCCGGCGACGACCTCCTGGCAGCCTGTCGGCCGCGGGGACTGCCCATCGGTAACCTCACCTCGCAATTCTGGGCCAACGTTTACCTCAACTCACTGGATCAATTCGTTAAGCGCGAGCTGAAGGTCGGTGCGTACCTGCGCTACTGCGACGATTTCCTGCTCTTCGCCGACGACAAGCCCTCCCTGCACGCCTGGCGTCGGGCGGCGATAGACTACCTGGCCGGATTGCGCCTGCGTCTGCACGAAGAGCGCGCCCAGGTCTTTCCGGTGACAGAGGGTATCCCGTTCCTGGGGTTCCGCGTGTACGTGGATCATCGTCGCCTGAAGCGGGTCAAGGGGGTGGCCTTCGCCAGGCGCTGGCGGGCGCTGCTGCACGCTTTCGCTGCAGGCGAAATCACGCAAGAACGGCTGCAGGCCTCGCTTCAGGGTTGGGTTGCGCACGCCAGCCACGGCAATACCTACGGGCTGCGGCGGGCGCTGATTTCGGCGAGGCCGCTTCCGCGGAGCCCAAGATGAACGACTCACCCATCTTCGCCCGCACGCATGACTTGCTGCTGTGGCTCATACCGCGCACTTTGCGTTTTCCGAAGGAACACCGCTTCATGTTAGCTCAGCGCCTGCAAAGCACGGCGCTGGATCTGCAAGAGCGGCTGCTGGAGGCGGCGCTCAGCAACGGGAGCGATCGCAAGGCCGCGCTGGCGCGTGCCGACGTGACCCTCGCCAAACTGCGCTATCACTTGCGCCTGGCACAGGAGTTGAGCCTATTGAGCCACGAGCAATACGCGCACGCAGCGGGGCTGATAGCTGAGATCGGGCGCCTGTTGGGCGCCTGGCAAAAGAAAGGGGCAGTTACGACGGCGTAGACCGTCGTTCTGTGGGGGCCGACCGGCGGCGGCTGCCGGGTAGTGCGGGGCGGTGCGTGGAACAACCAACTAGCTAACGCCCGGCCTGCCCAGTGGAACAGGAACAACCCGAACAACAGGAACAACAACCTGGGGTTGCGGGTGGTAGTCGCCCCACGACTCTCGCCCCTCTTAGCCGGAAATGCCGTCCGCCCGCATCGCGGCCGGCGGCCGAGGTCTGAGAGTTGGCGCGGTCGGTTCCCGGTCGGGGTACGGTTGACCCCGGCCAAATATCGCACCGGCCCTGCTCCCTCCGGTAGGCTGACTGGCCGACAGTTGGAGCAGGGCCACGCCGATTCCGCGTTGACCGACAGGATTGGTTTGGGAGTACCCGTCAAATGAGCGCAACCCTAATCTGTGGTCAAACTATCCAGGGCCGCTACTGCGTGGTGAAGCTGCTCGGCGAGGGCGGCTACGGCGCGGTCTACCTGGTGCAGGACACGCGGCTGGGGGGCAAGAGCCTGGCGCTGAAGGAGAGCTTCGATAGCTCGGCCGAGGCGCAGCGGCAGTTCCAGCTCGAGGCCAACCTGCTGGCGGACCTCAGCCACCCCAACCTGCCGCGCGTCAGCGACTACTTCGTCGAGCCGACCGGCCGCCAGTACCTGGTGATGGACTTCGTCGAGGGGCAGGATTTGACCGATCTGACCGTCACCCGGCGCACGCCGCTGCCCGAGGGCCAGGCGCTGACCTGGATGATCCAGGTGTGCCAGGCCGTGGCGCATCTGCACGGCCAGCGGCCGCGGCCCATCATCCACCGCGACATCAAGCCGCCCAACATCAAGATCACGCCTGCCGGCCAGGCAGTGCTGGTGGACTTCGGCATCGCCAAGCTCTATGAGCCGCAAAAGGGCACCGCGCGCATCGCCAAGGCCTTCTCGCCCGGCTTCTCGCCCTATGAACAGTACGCCAGCCACACCGATGCGCGCTCGGACGTCTATGCGCTGGGGGCCACTCTCTACTGCATGGTCACAGCAACCGTGCCGCCCGATGCTTTCTCGGAGCGGCTGGTCAAGCAGGCGCCCCTTGTTCCGCCAAGACGTCTGAATTCCCAGGTGTCGCCCGGCCTCGAGCGGGTGATCTTGCAGGCGATGGAGATGGATCCGAACCGCCGCTTTCCGTCGGCGGTTGAGTTGCTGCACGCGCTCCAGGCGTGTCTGACCGGCCAGGCCGTAGTGAGCACGCCGCCCGTGTCGGCCGGTCTCGTCTGCCCGCGCTGCGGCTTTGTCAACCGGCCGGGCGCCCGGTTTTGCAATCGCGACGGGACTCCGATTGTGCCGCAGCCGGCCGTGGCGCCGGTCGCTGCGCCGCCTCCCTTGCCCCAGGCCCTTGCGCCAGATCTCGCCTTCGAGATGGGCAACGCCTATGCACGCAATGATCAACACGACCTGGCCATCCAGGCCTACCAACAGGCGCTGGCAGCCGGGTTCAGCGACCCAGCGCTCTACTTCAATCTCGGGCAAGTCCATGTGGCCGTGCACCGTGCGACTGAGGCTGTCCCCATCCTCCAACAAGGGTTGGGGCGCTATCCCAAGGACGGCGACCTTCATTTCCAACTGGGGCGGGTCTACGCGATCGTAGACCGGATGCAAGATGCGGCGTTGGAGTTGGAGCAAGCAGTCCGCATCAAGCCGCAGGATCCCGACTGCCGCCTGCTGCTGGGCATGGTCTACCAGGATCTGGATCAGCATCCCAGGGCTATAGGCGAGCTGGAGCAGGCGGTCCGGCTGCGCCGGAATCATGCGGCAAGCCACTTCTACCTGGGCAAGTCGTGTTTCCAGTCCGATCAGTTGGACAAGGCGGAGAAATCACTGGCCGAGGCCGTGCGCCTCGAGCCCCAGGCGGCGGAGTACCACTACTTCCTGGGCGTGACCCGGCTGCGCAAGAAGCAGTTCGCTCAGACCGTCCAGGAGCTCCAGCAGACGCTCCGGCTGCAAGGCGACCACTACCTGGCGCACTATTACCTGGGCGTCGCCTATCAGGCGCAGGATCAGTGGCGCGAGTCGTCACAGTGGTTCGAGCGGGCTGCCGCCATGGAGCCATCGGACCCTGACCCGCACATCGGTCTGGCTATCTGCCATGCGATGCAGAATCGTCGCACCGACGCGATTGCGAGCTTACGCAGGGCTCTCGCGCTTGATCCAAACAATCAACGCGCCCGAGAGTTGTTGAGCAAGCTGTAGGTATGGCGCCAACTTCGGGTAGGGGACTGTCCTGCCTTCCCGGAGCTGGATGAGTTTCGGCATGCGGCTTTGCGATGAGGAGGCGCCACCATGCTGAACCCAGGAGACATTCTAGGGAGCCGGTATCGGATCGTTCGCACACTGGGCGCAGGAGGAATGGGGGCTGTATATCTGGCCGAAGACAGTCGTCTGAGCAATCGCGCCTGCGCGGTCAAGGAGATGCGGCCGGACCCGTCGGCCACTGCCGCCGAGCAGCTCCAGGCGCAGCAGCAATTTCAACAGGAGGCCGGCATTCTGGCGTTGTTGAAGCATCCCAACCTGCCCGGTGTGTACGACCACTTCAGCGAGCGCGGCAACTTCTACCTGGTCATGGAGTACGTCGAAGGAGAGACGCTGGATCATCTGCTTTCGAGCGCCGCCGGCTTTCTCCTAGAAAGCCTGGTGCGTCACTGGAGCCTCCAGCTCTGCGACGTGCTGGACTACCTGCATCGTCACCGCCCGCCGGTGATCTTCCGCGACCTGAAGCCGGCGAACATCATGCTGGCGCGGGACGGCACGGTCAAGTTGATTGACTTCGGGATCGCGCGAATCTTCGATCCACGCAAGAAGACCGACACTCTCAAGATGGGGACCGTAGGCTACGCGCCGCCAGAACAGTATGCCGGTCATGGCCAGACCGACGCCCGGTCCGACATCTATGCGCTGGGCGCGACCCTGCATCACCTGACCACGAAACAGGACCCTACCAGCCGGCCGTTTGTCTTCTCCGTGCCCAGCAGCGTCAATCCCGCGGTCTCGCCGAACATGGATCATGCCATCGCTAAGGCCCTGGATCTCGACCCTGATCAACGCTTTCAGACCGTGCAGGAGATGAAGGCCGCACTGACAGGGGCCATGGCCAAAGTGACTGCGACCCCGCTATGGCGGAAGATAGCCAGGTATGCGGCGTTCGTGGCGACTGCCATTGTGTTCCTGATCGTAGGCATCGTCTTGTCGCGGTTGGTTTTCGGCGGCCCACGTTCGACGCCCACACCTGGGCCGACGCGGGTGGCCGCGGTCGCGACGAGCAGCCCCACGCGTGCTCCTGGCATCTCCCTCAGTCCCACCCTGCGGCTGACGACGGCGGCGCCTGTCGCAGCGCTGGGAGCCGCGACGCCCACGCTGACGCCTGCCAGAACCGGCACGCGGCCGCCTTCTGCTACGCCAGTTCCGCCGATCGGCATCACGCCGGTTTCTCCGTCGGCCGGCGTCACCGGCTCGCCGCTGGCGCCTTTGCCTGCGATCACGCCTCCCAGGGTCGAGACGATCACCGCGGCCGTCGCCGGGCGGCTTAAGCTGCTCTGGCGACGCGGCATTGGCGCCATCAATGAAGTCGCCTGGTCGCCCGATGGCAGACTGCTGGCACTGCGCGCAGCAGAGGGTCACGTCGGCCTCTTCGACAGCCAAACTCTGCTGCCGGTGCGTTTCCTCCGACACGGAAGCGCCGTGTACGGCCTGGCCTTCAGCCCCGATGGACACCGCCTGGCCACGATTGGCGATGACAAAGCGGTGCGGCTGTGGGATGTCGCAAGCGGTCAACAGGTGCCGCCTTTGCTGTCGGGACACAAGGCCGATATATGGGCATTAGCGTTCGACCCACACGGGCAGCACCTGGCTACCGGCAGCAGCTACAACGAGCTCGCCGTAGGATTGTGGGCTGCCTCCTCCGGTCAATCGTTGGCCTTCCTGTCGGGACACAAGGGCGCTGTGCGCAGTCTCGCCTTCAATCCAACCGGCGAGTTGTTGGCTTCAGGCGGCGAGGATGCTGTCGTGCGTCTGTGGAACGTCGCCAGCAAACAGACGACTGCTCAATTGACCCATCCAGGCTCAATCTATGCTTTGGCTTTCAGCCCGAACGGACAGTGGTTGGCGTCAGGTACACTCGCCGCCATCAGGATATGGAACATCGCCGACCCGCAGCAGGTTATCACGCTGACGGGCCACCTCGATAGCGTGCAAGCCGTGGCGTTCAGCCCCGACGGTCAGTGGCTGGCATCAGGCGGCGGCAAGAACGACAGCATGGTGCGGTTGTGGCGGGCGCCGATTTGGCCTCAGGTGGACGCACTCGACGGCCACAGCGGCGCGGTGTACGGCGTGGCCTTCAGCGCCGACGGCCGGCTGGCCTCAGCAGGTGAGGATCAGACCATGCGGCTGTGGGATGTAGCTCGGCGGCGCGAGATGGCCCGACTGCGACTTGCTGGCCATACCAGTGACGTATCTGCAGTTGGTTTCAAGCCAGACGGACAATACCTGATCTCTGCGAGCGATGACGGCACGATCCGGATATGGAATACTGCC
>Ga0194113_10007671_pt1 | contig 13398 bp, 19 predicted proteins | sample TA2MahC200mmetaG_FD_146193 | JGI IMG/M metagenome (GOLD analysis project Ga0194113, IMG submission 146193) | Freshwater microbial communities from Lake Tanganyika, Tanzania - TA2015017 Mahale Deep Cast 200m | ecosystem: Environmental > Aquatic > Freshwater > Lake | place: Tanzania: Lake...
AAGATTATCTAATTTTTTTATCTTCTTTAAAGCATCTGTATACCATTTAGTATCACACACTGCATAATCCATGACATCATATCTTTGTGCCTTACCTTCATCACTTAAAATTACTACTTCTTTAATTTGAGAGTTTAATATTTTTCTTTGACAACGTTGACAAGGTACTGCCATTGTTAATTTATCTTGATTATCTTTTCCAGCAATGTATAATGTTGCTCCAATTCTATCAGCACGATCGCTATTAATTATTGCATTTTCTTCAGCATGAACCGCGGGACAATAATCATAAGCTTGTCCTTGAGGTGATTCCATAATGTTTTTAATACAATCAACTTCATCACAATTTATAACACCCCGTGCCGTTCCATTGTAACCTGTTCCGACTATGGTGCTGTCTTTTACGATGACTGCACCAAATTTGCGTCTAAGGCATGTAGATCTAGCAGCTACACTTAATGCAATGTTTAAAAAGTAATGATCTTTGTCAGGACGAATCATAAATCAAAAAAGGGTATTAGATATTAAAGAATTCTTTTATAACACAAGATTTTTTCGTGCAGAATTTATTATTTTATTTGGCGGACGATGATAACTTTGCCCTTCTGAAAAGTGATGAGGATCTTGAGTTTGGAGTCCGCTTTATGCAAAAGTTCATAACATATTTGATGGATTTTGTTGTGGTGTTAATGTAATGCCATGTATTGAAGTTAAATGGTATAAAGGGAGAGACAAAGCAACCAAAGCTAAGGTTATGGAGCTTTTAACAAAAGCAATGTGTGAGGGAATTGGTTGTAAACCTGAAGCAGTGAGTGTTGTTTTTTATGATGTAGAAAAATCTGATTGGGGTAATGCAGGTAAACCTGTAGGTAACTAATTTTTTTCTTTTTTTATTGAATTTTTTAAATCTTCAATGATGTTTTCTCTACCAACTAGATTGATATATGGTCCAAGTCTTGGTCCTTGATTTTTTCCGATTAATGCTTTATAAACGACTGGAAATACTTCTCTTGGTTTTAAATTTAATTTTGTTGCTGCATTAAAAACGACATTTTGATATGCATCAGGATTAGTTGTATTCAATAATTCAACTATTACAGTTTCAATAATTTTTATTTCATTATCATCAAGTATGATTAGTAATTCTTCTTCAGGGAAATCAGTTATCCAGTTGAATGCAAAATCAAGCCGTTTATCTAAACCATTTATATTGTCAAGATAACCATATTCCTTTAGTTTATTTTTTATAAATTCAGTCTCTGAGCCTTTAGGTGAAACTCGTGCTAGTTTTAATAATAAATTATAAGGTACATGAATTGAAGGATTTTTAGGAGGTTTAAGCATCCAACAGTATTCAAATAGACCTTTAAGTTGTGCACTTTCAACTTCATTATTGATTTTTGGTTTTCCAAAGTAGACTTCTTCTAAATCATCTAATTCATCCATATGTGTTGGAATATCTTCAACACTGCCACTTTTTGTTCCAACAAACCTTTTAAAAATTAATAAATTTAGAGATTGTGGGTAACCATATTTATACCATACTTGAGGCGTGAAAACGTTTCCAGCTGATTTACTAATTTTTTTACCTCCTCTATCTAAAAACATCTCATATTGAACATGCATTGGAGGTTCCCAATTTAAAATTTCACGACAAATACGATCATTAACTCTAACGGAATCAGCAATATCTTTTCCATATGCTTCAAATCTAATATCTAATGCCTTCCATCTTGCTGCAAATTCCACTTTCCAACTTAATTTTCCTTTACCAGAAAGGATATCTACTTCTCCTTTAAACCCACATCCCTCTAACCAATTACCTCTGACCTCCAAGCCTTTGCATTCATATTCGATTGTATGAGTTTTCGAATGATATTCAGTTGCATGTGTTGTGTATATGCGTCCACAGTTTTCACAGACAATAAAATAAGGTAATACTTCAGTATACTTTTCTTGTCCTATCTCTTCTTCAATAATTTTCCCGACTTTTTCATGATTATTCATTATAGCTAAAATTTCATTGTTAAAAATCCCTTCATGGTAACATTTATTACCAGACATGAAATGGTAATCCGCCCCAGAAATGTCTAAAGCATTTAAAAGTTGACTAGTCATATGTTCACCAAAACTTTTATGACAATCACCTACAGGATCAGGAATCGAAGACACTGAATAACCCAACCATTTCTCTAATTCTTTTGGAAGTCCAGCAGGCACTTTTCTTAGACCATCTTTATCATCACTAAAAGCAATTAACTCTGCATCATATCCTTGAACTCTACATGCTAATGCAATTGCATAATTTCTTAATGCATCTCCTAAACTACCTATATGTGGAAAACCAGATGCTCCAAGCCCACTTTCAGTTCTAATTAGTTTTAAACTTCGACCTAATTTTTTTTCTCGTTCAATTAATTCTGATGCAGCCTTATCATACCATGTACCTTTACCAATAATAACTGGTTTAGATTGCCCACCACTCATTTTCTTAAATTCACTTCTTATATAGCAGATTATCAAAGACTTAATGTAAAAAACTTATTGATTATTAAATGAATTATTACTCCAAAAAATTGTGATAAATGTTTTATGATCACTCAGTTGATTTAATTGAATAAAGGTGTTAAATATTGAGTATTTATGAAAAAAGAGTAGAAATAGCTCAAGAACTTATGGCTAAGGAAGGAGTAGATTACCTATTTCTTGGTGGTGGCACCGATATAAGATACTTAATAAATTATTCACATGGAGAAAGTGAAAGGTTAGGTGTATTTATTCTACCTTCAAAAGGAAAGGGAACATATGTCGGCCCACAATTTGAAATGCCTAGATTTCAATTAAGTAAAATTAAAGTTTTCTATGATTTACTTGGCTGGTGGGAACATGAAGACCCAGTTGAAAAAGTTGCTAGCATTGTCAGTAACTCCAAAAAGATTAAAATAGCTATAAGCGATACCCATCAAGCACGTTTTGTTACAAAATATTTAAAGAGATTCCCTAAAGCAGAACTTGTTGGTGGTTACCCAATAATGGGTGAATTACGAGTACATAAAGATGAAACAGAAATTGGGTATCTAAAACATTTAGGAAGAGCATTGGATAAATGCTGGGAGAAAACATTAGAACTTAAATTCAGTGGCAAAAAACAATCTGAAGTTGGATTAGAATATCAAGAAATTAAAAAGGAAGTCTTTAAAGGTTTCATAGATCCGTTGTTAACTTTATCATCGATGAGTGGAGGTCCATCAACCGGTATCAATAGTTCTTCAGCACATGGTGGAGGAGGAGATCGAGTGATTCAGAAAGGCGACCCATTTTGGTGGGAATGTGGTGGTGGAAGTTGCATGGGTTATGTTGGTGATAAAACTCGAAGTGGACAAGTCGGACCAGGAACCGAAGAATGTAAAAAAATTTATAAAATTGTACAAGAAGCACAAAAAACCTCATTTGAAGCAGTTAAACCAGGCATGACATGTGAAAGTATTGATTTAATCTGTAGAAAAGTGCTCGATAAATATGACGTAGGAGAATATATGGAGCATAGAGTGGGACATGGTTTAGGAATGGATGGACACGAATACCCATATTTAGTCAGAGGGAACAAAACTATAATTGAACCAGGGATGGTTTTCAGTATAGAACCAGGTCTTTATTTACCAGGAAAGTGGGGAATAAGAATTGAAGATATTGTATATGTAACAAAAGATGGTGCTGAAACATTCTTTAATTCTACGAAAGACTATCACGAATTCAAATAACACAAAATTTTTTAAAATATTTAGGTGGAGCCCCGGGCGGGATTTGGACCCGCGATCTTTTGCTTACCAAGCAAACGCTTTGGCCAGGCTAAGCCACCGGGGCATGAAACAAGCATAGACTCATTAGACCTTAATTAAAAGTTTATCCAATTATAATTAGTGTTTTTTAAATAATTATTATAGTTCTCAAAACCAAATAATTTATTAAGACTTCATACAAAATATTTTTCGTATATATGATGAAATATTTATATATTAAGAAATTATATTATTTCATAGTCTGATGATATGTTGAAATTGGATTATAAAAGATTAATCATTGAAAAATTAATTTTTAAAATTAATGAAGAAGTAAATAGTAAAAATAAGAATATTTCAACAGTTGATCCAATAATTAGAATGGGTAGAAAATTATTTCCTTTTATGTCAGATAATGAAATTCAGGAATATGCGACAGTGGCTTTAAGAATAATTCTTAATACTAAAAAAAACAATTATTTTCAAACAACTTTACTATAAAAATTCATTTTTTAGCTAATTTTTTAACAGTTAACATATTTTCAACATTACCTCTATATTTATCAACAGGTGTTTCCATTATCATCGGAAAATTTATCAAAACAGAGTTTAAAATATTCGTAAATCCTTTAACACCAATTTTTCCTAATCCAATATGTTCATGTTGATCAAAACCTGAACCAAGCTCATGTTTAGAATCATTTAAATGAATTAATTTAAGTCGATTTAACCCAAAATTTTCTTCAATTTTTTGAATAAAATCATCAATATTATTTCTTAAATCATATCCTGAAGTAAAAGCATGGCAAGTATCAATACATAAACCCACTCTTTTATCATTAATTATATTTAATATCGACATTAATTCTTCAAATTTTGAACCTATGCCATTTTTTGAACCTGAATTATTTTCTAATAATAAATTAGGTATGTTAACATCCAATATTTCTTTGATAGTCGATGAAAATTTTTGAACACTTTTTTCTCTATCTTTACCTAAGCAACTACCCAAATGCATAACAATATATTGAATATTTAATTGCTTTGAACGTTCAATTTCGTCTTTTAATGTTTGGATAGATTTTTCAAATATTTCAGTATTGGGACTAGATAAATTAAAAATATATGGCATATGCAGAAAAACTGGAAATATATCATTTTCAGTTATTTTGCTTAAGAATAATTTTTTTTCTACTTCACTAATTGGTGAAGAAGACCAGCTTCTAGGATTTCTTGAGAATATTTGAAATGTTGAACAATTATTTTCTAGTGCTCTATCTACTGATTTGTCAATCGAACCGGATATTGATACATGAAAACCTAATTTCATTTTGTTAAAAAAGAAGTGAAGTAAAATTTAAAGGTGTTAGATTTTTTTAAGTGAATTTTCTAGTATATTTAATCCAGCATCTAAAATTTCTTTGTCAGTTATCAAAGGAGGATGGAGCCTTACACAGTTATTATATAATCCTGCTTTAAGTAACAATAATCCATTCGTTAAACACGTTTTCAAAATTTTAGAAGATGCATCTGGGTCAGGTTTTTTCGTTTTTTTATCTGTAACAAACTCCATAGCTAGCATCGGACCTAGCCCTCTAACATCACCAATTTTTTCATTCTTCTCTTGGAATTCAATTAATCTTTTTTTAAGATATTTTCCCATTTCAGCAGATTTTGATATGATTTCTTCTCGTTCAATTATTTCTATAACTTTTAATGCAGTTGCACATGCTATTGGATTTCCACCATATGTTCCTCCTAAACTACCTGGATAAATATCTTTAACTAATTCGTCTTTAGCTACAACTGCACTTAGTGGAAGTCCTGATGCAATTGCTTTTGCCATTGTTATTATATCAGGTTCAATGTTAAAATGTTCTATACCCCACATTTTTCCAGTACGACCAAATCCTGTTTGAATTTCATCAATAATCAATTTAATATTGTGCTCATCAGCGATTTTTTTGAGTTCAATAAAAAACTCAGGTGGAGGGTTTATGAAACCACCTTCACCCTGAACAGGCTCAGCAATAATTGCTCCAACAGTTTCAGGTTCAACTTGTGTTTTTAAAAGACTTTTTTCAATATGATGTACACATGCAAAACCACAACTTGGATATTTTTCATGAAATGCACACCTATAACAATAAGCATAAGGCGTAAAATAGACACCAGGACAATAAGGACCAAAACCAACTTTGTATGGGTCCCATTTACCAGTCAAAGTCATTGCCATATACGTTCTTCCATGAAAACTGTTTTCAAAAGAGATGATGTTTGGTCGTTTAGTAGATTGACGAATAATTTTTATAGAATTCTCTATTGCCTCAGCTCCACTGTTTGAAAACATTGCTCTTTTATTGAATTTACCGGGAGTAATCTCAACAACCTTCTTAGCTAAATTTATGTAGGGTTCATAATTTACTACATGTATACATCCATGAATTAGTTTTCCCGCTTGTTCAGCTATTGTTTTTACTATTTCTTCTTTACAGTGGCCTAGGCTAACAACTCCTATACCTGATGTAAAATCTAATAGAATATTACCATCAACATCAGTAACCATAGCTCCTTTTGATTCAGCAATCCCAACAGGTTGAGTTAAATATACTCCAGGCGGAACAAACTTATTCCTATCTTCAAGTAAAGCTTTACTTTTAGGACCAGGAATTTCAGTTAATATTTTTGGGGAATTAGACATATTCTTCTTTTATGATTGAATTAAAACCTTTTAATATTAATGGAAAAAAAGTAAAAAATTATGCAACTGTAAGCGCTAACACTGCTTTTTCAGTGTGCATCCTATTTTCACCTTGATCCCATACAACACTGTTAGGGCCTTCAATAACTGAATTGGTCATCTCTTCTCCTCTATAACCTGGAAGGCAATGCATAAAAATGCATTTTTCATCTGCTAGCTTAATTGTTTCATCATTAATTTGATATGGTGCAAAAGCAACTTTTCGAGCTTCAATATCTTTATGACCCATGCTATGGAATGTATTAGCATAGACAATATCCGCCTTTGACAACGCTTCTGATAAATTATCAGTTATGATCATGCTTGAATTACCAACAGCTGCATGTTCTTCAGCAAATTTAATGATTCTTTGATTAGGATTCCAACCCTTTGGCAGTGCAACATAACAGTCAATACCTAACAGGCTTGACACAACCATTAGTGAATGGCATACATTCCATGGATCTCCAATATATGCTAATTTTAATCCTTTAAAGTCACCCTTATGTTCTCTAATTGTTAATAAATCAGCCAAACCTTGACATGGATGTACTAAATCAGTTAATGCATTTATTACTGGGTTTTTCATATACGCTGCATATTCATCAACAATTTCTTGTCCAAAAGTTCTGATGACTAAGGCATCACAATATCTGTCAAGAATCCTTGCTGTATCTTTAATAGGTTCACCACGAGCTAGTTGCATTGTCTCAGGGGTAGCATAAAAACTCTGAGCACCTAAATGTGCAATACCTGCTTGAAAACTAAAGCGTGTACGTGTACTATTTTTTTCAAAAATCATGGCAATTGTTCTACCTAAAAGATATTCGTGGGGTTCTTTCATCATCCTCTTCAATTTAAGCTGGGATGAGACTTTAAGTAAATAATCAATTTCGATCGGTGAAAAATCCATTAAAGTTAGAAAATCTTTACCTCTAAACCTATCTTTCATTGACATTCTGTTCAAATAAATAGGTATCATTTGCTTATTATAATTTTATAAAAAAAATATTCAACATAATATTGATTATGATGAAGAATTATTACTAGTTTTTAAATAAATAATTGCTGAAATTAAAGTGGGAATATAAAAAATGCATATTTCAAAAATATAATCTAAAATTCTATAACTTGTTCTCTGGATAATAAAAATTATTAAAGATGTAATTAATAGAATAAACGTCGTTTTCTTCCAAGAATCACGATCACTATTCAATAGTATTTCATCTTTAATAATTTATTTTAAAGCCTTTGAGGTGTAAGATCAATTACAGAAATATCCTGATGAGTTCCATCAGGAAGAGTTCTTCTAATCGTCATTGGCAAAATTCCTTCCCTAAGCTCGGTTAAGGCAATATCAATTGGATCACTAACTCGTGAAGGTAAATCAACTAGTATTGGCGCTCCTAAAGATATCTGTAAAGCTCTTGCACCAGTAATTCTGGCTCGCTCAAAACGAGTTAATTTTGGAGGTCCAATTTGGATATTGCTACTCATAATATTCCTCAAGTATAATGAAGCTACTAGGCAAACCATATGCAGGGGATATAAAGATTTTCTTTTATTACAGTTTACACTTTAAAACCATTCAAAAGTTTTAAAGAAAAATTGTGAGAATATTATTTTTGTTGCTAATGTTTGAACAAAAAACACATTTAAAAATTAGTAATTTTTTAGTTGGTACTCCTATTGAGATTATTGAAGATAAAAGCGCAATAGTTGAGCTTGAAACATCTGAAGTAATGCTTGCAGATAATTATGGATTAATTCATGGAGGATTTACAATAGGGTTAGCTGATTATGCTGCAATGTTGGCAGTTAATGATCCATTCGTTGTTTTAGCAGCAGTCGATTTAAAATTAGTAGCTCCAGTTAAAATCGGAGATAAAATGATTGCGTATGCAAATATTATTAAAAGCGAAGGCAAAAAGCGTGAAGTCTCAGTTAATGTCCTAGTAAAAGATAAAATTGTATTAACTGGCTTAATGACTTGCTACAAATTAGATAAACATGTTCTAGATAATACTAAATGATTTATCATCATTATAATAACCCAAACTTTTTAAAAGACAGAAGCATGAGTAAAGGCCACTTAGGTGTAAAAATGGAATTACTGATTGATCCAACAAAAAAAGGATTAGAAAAAGTTCTAAGAAATTATCAAATTGAAAGCTTGAAAATTATCTGGGATTCACCAAATAAAAGATTAAGTTCACGTGAAATCTATCAATTAGTAAATAAAAAACTGAACAATCGTGTTATATCAAGAGCATCAATAATTAATTTCTTAAATGACATGTGTAATGAAAAAGTCCTTAAATACGAAGAAGAGCCATGCAAAGGAGGCGTTAGAAGAAGATATTATCCTAGTCTTAACGAAGCTCAATTTAAAAAATTCATAGTAAAAACAGTTGTTGATAGCTTGGCCAAAGATTTTCCAGAACAAACTGTTGAGGCAGTTAAAGATAGCTTCAAAGAATTTAATTTAAGTTTTTAAATAAAATTTTTAATAAGATCATTCTAAATATTAGAATCGTCTTTTCTAATTAAAATTGAGAATATTCGTTGAAGTAAAACCTGAATCCAAAAAGGAATCAGTGGTTAAAATTGATGATCTTCATTACATAATTTATTTAAAAGAGAGAAGAGAAAAAGGTAAAGCAAATATTGCTTTATTAAAAATTTTAAAACATTATTTCGGAAAAAACGTAATATTAATCAGTGGAACAACATCTAAACATAAAATAATCAACATAATAGATGAATAGAAAGGAGGTTTCTATATAATAGAAAATCAAAAAAAATTACATGTTATAACATCAATCAGCGATTCTAATTTAATACAAGAAACATATATGCTCGTGTGTGAAGGTGGCCTAATATTAATAGACTTAGGAATAAATAGTGATTATTTCGAAGTCTTAAATAAAAAATTAAAAGAAATCAATAAGACCATTAACGATATAAAATTAATTTTATTCACACACCTATCAAAAATGCAAATAGAAACTCTTGAAATATTCAAAAAAACATGTAACCCTGAAATTATGATGAGTTATAATGATTCTAAATTATTAGTAAAAAATTGTAATATAAAAGCAGACATGGAACTTGATGATGGCGATTTAATCGGAGCTTGTGGCGGCTTAGAAATAATTAAAGTGGAATATAATAAGGCAAGCATTCTGGGATTCCTGCTTAAAGATCAAAAAATTTTACTTCTTGGAGGAGGATTAACAAAAACCATTTTTGATAACATTAATAACGAAAATCCAAAAAATGTTAAAAACTTGCTAAAAATATTAAAAATCAATTTTGAAACAATTTTAATGAGTGATGGAAGTAGATTAAGAAAATAATTAGCCAATATTAGCAATTACGTCTTTAACAATTTTGCCTGGTTCAAGTCCAAGTTGTCTAGCTTTAGTTGTTGATGCTTTAATCTGAGCATTTAATACATCGTCAAAATTTTTTACACCTGAAACCATTGCAGCAACTGCTCCAAGTCTTTCAGCTGATTCGATGTTCAAATACCCACACATCACAAAACCTTTAGCTCCTTTTATAAGTACAAGAGGAGGTAAATCTGGTAAGGTTGATTTTAAACCATGGAAAGTTTTTCCAGAAATTTCAATTTTATCAATTTCAAACAATACCGTTCACAGTATAAAGTTCAAGTTATATAACTTAAAATTAATCTGTTTTTGATTTAAAAATTGTAAATCCGCAGTTGCCACAGGTGTATCTGTTTCCATGGTCAGCCATAAAGTAACCTCTTCCGCAACGATTACAGAAGGGTCGTTTTCTTTCAATTTTTCCATCTTTTATTTGATACTGTTTTGATATTGAATCAGTCTTTTTTACTGGTGTTTTAGGAGCTGAATCTTTTTTTACTGACATTAGTTATTACTCGCCTCTTCTTTTTTCTGAGGTTTACCATTGTTTCGAATAATTATGTGTTTAGGCTCAACCTCAAGTGCCTTTTTTGGGTCTTCATAGACATGGGCTAACCCAGTAGTTATTCGAGTTCCAGATTTCGGGGATAGGTTCCTGATGTATACATTCTCTGGTTGAGTTCTCATTATTACAGCTATTTCACGTCTTACTTCTGATTTACTTGGAGTTTTGTCTTCCTCAATTTTAAACGAAAGTTCTTTTCTATTAATCACTGAATTTATTTTTGTGGATGTTAGTTCCAGTTTCATATGTTTTTATTCTCCATTTGATTTATGAAGTTCCTAGCCCAGTTTTGACGCTCTTCGGTAATAGTTATTATGACGAGCCCTTCATTGGGTTGTCCATATATTATTACCGATCCTAAAGGCATATCAGCCATTAGAGGAAGAACTAGGAGGTCTTCTTCACCTTCAACGATTATTGCCAACTTCTTATTAAGTATTATCGAATCTCGGAGGATCTTCCATGCTTCTTTAGTTATTGTTGCAGGTGGATTTTTAACGCTGATTTTCGAAAGGCGAATATCAATTGGCTTAATTTCTTGTCTAAGAGTTCTATTATCAACAACAATAATGTCAGGAATTAAACCATGATTTAGTGCATTCTCTGAAACAAAATCGCCAACGGATGCGAATAATAATGGTTTATTATCCAGTAAATGTTCTTTTAAAACTTTTATTGTTTCTTCAGGTTTACCTTTCACCAATTTTCCTAAAGGATTTTTTAACTCATTCCGAAGACTTGTTGGTAATGATAAACTTTGGATCTTAATTAGATCCTTGTTACCTGATTTTGAGGGCGTATTGTCCAGCCTCTTTTATAGACATTTTATTTGCTAACTGTGATTTTTTAGGATCAAGAATAATTACAAAACCAAGATAATCTTCGCTTAATTCAGATCCTTTGCAAACTGGACATGTGCTTTCATTTGTTAAAACTTTGCACAAACGGCATGCTTTAGTCATTTATTTTTTCTCCTCCTCAGGAGATTCAATAGATTTAACTTCTTTTTCGATCCATTCAAGTTTACCTAATAATGGTTGACGTGCTGTAACACCGATTTTTCCTGAGCTCCTACCTTTGGGGAAACTGACTGCGACAATCCTAACCCTAAAAGAATCTTCCCTCTGAATAGTCCTGCCAGTCTCTTTACCAAGAAGAATCCCCTGCCTCTCATCAAAGGATATGAAGTCATCCATCAATTGAGAAACATGAAGCAGAGCATCCACTGGCCCAACCCTTAGAAAAGCCCCGAAATCTGCAACTTCGACGACTTCACCTTCGATAATCTCTTGAAGTTGTGGTAAAAACGTTAATATCCTAAAACTGACAGGATGATGTGTCCCCCCATCACCTGGAATAATTCGTCCAAAGGGATTGACATCTACTTTAATGACACTGATAACATAGCCTAAATCCTCATCAACCAACCCTTCGTATTTTCCTCGTAGCTCTTCATATGCTGCTTTTTCAAGTGGTTGGCCAAATTTTGATGGACCTATTCTTATTGTGTCTTTGAGAGTAACAAGATTGAACATTATTTCGCCTTCACACTACCCTGATTGAATCATAAAAACATTGTTAAAGTTCTATTAATACTTCAAATGATTCTTTACCAATAGCATCATTTAAGTATTTTTTCCAGTCATCACCAACCGCTACTAGTACATATATTCCTGCAATGTCGGCTCTTTGATTTCTAACCATATCGACTAATGCTTTAACTGTTTCACCAGTTCTTACTACATCATCAATTATGAGAATACTATCCTTCTTTTTTAAAGCATTTTTTGGTACATACAAGGTTTTTCTCATCGCTGAGCCTTTAGGAATGAATGACTCCTCTAAGAATTCATTTATTCCCACTTCTTTAGTTTCTTTTGCGACTAGTAAATCTACATCTAATAAATTTGCTACTAATGTCGAGCATGGTATACCATCAACTGCAGCAGTCATGACTTTTGTCACACGTCTACCCGCAAATTTTTCCATGGCATAATTTGCCATAATTTTTAACCAAGTAATTTCAGCTACAAGTGGAGTATTATCAAAATATCCTTCTTCATCAAAATTTATCCTTTTTCGAAGCTCTGCTTTGATATCCGTAATTTCCATCAATTTTTCATATAATCCCTGAGCACGGTCATAACTGGGAAGAACATGACCTCTCATATATCTGCTAAGAATTGGAGGACTTAGGTCAAGGTAATCTGAGAGCTCTTGATATGTGTGGCTCTCACTTGCGACCTTTAAAAGGTCAGTAATCATCATTCTATATTTTAATTCCCTAACCCTGGTTTCAGCCAAATTTTTTCCCTTACCATTTAGCTTTGAGCGGGCCTGAGGGGATTTGAACCCCTGGCCAACGGATATCTTCGACCGAAGTCTTAAAAGTCCGATGCTCTTCCTTGCTGAGCTACAGGCCCAAGGCTACAAGCTGTTTACCTGATTAATACAACTAGGTATTTAACTCTTGTTGAGTTTGTATCATACAGTAAATATTTATCAAACTCATAATATTTTTACTTTTATTTCAATTGACAATGCTTATTAGACGGGTATTCAAGAAAAAGCTATAAAATATGCGGCCGTGGTCCAGCCTGGTAAGACGCCAGCCCCCCAAATTTTATAGGGAAAGCTGGTGACCCGGGTCCGAATCCCGGCGGCCGCACCAATAAAATCATTAATATTAAACATATTTTTATTGAGAACCTTATCTCAATTCAGTTGTAGCATATGTCGATTCAAATTTTACCAATAAAGGGACTACCAATAATTAAGAAAGGAGACAATTTAGCAAAACTAATTATTTCATCAACTCAAAATGAAAATATTACATTACTAGATGGTGATGTAATTGTTGTCTGCCACGTTATTGTTTCAAGAGCAGAAGGAAATGTAATTGATCTGAAATCTATTCAA